>Ga0208716_1000159_pt1 | contig 27296 bp, 22 predicted proteins | sample NGESurdeep092012_8_FD_184482 | JGI IMG/M metagenome (GOLD analysis project Ga0208716, IMG submission 184482) | Arctic peat soil microbial communities from Barrow, Alaska - NGEE Surface sample 415-3 deep-092012 (SPAdes) | ecosystem: Environmental > Terrestrial > Soil > Wetlands > Peat ...
CTCGATGTCTTTGAGATCCTTGTCGTTGATCTCCCAGATCTGCAGCTTCTGCAGCATGATGTCGGCCAGGGTGACGCAGTAGTCGTCGAGCTCGAGCCGGTCTTTGTAGCTGACCTCGTGGCAGTAGTCGAGCTTGTCGAAGAAGACGTCGATCATCGGCACGGGGCCACCGAAGTAGATGTGCCGGGTCTTGCCCGACGCCATCAGCGTGTGCAGGTCGCACTCGTAGCCGATGCTCTCCATGAAGCCCTTCATCTTGCCGCCGCTCTTGCCGTAGGCGGCACAGTCGATGTCGGTGAAGTAGCGGTCGCCGAGGCGCTCGAGCCGCGCGTAGAGCTCGACCTGCTCGGGGAAGTAGTAGTGCAACGCTAGCGGGCCCATGACGCGCATGACGATGCCCTGCTTCTGCGCCGCTTCGACGATGCGCCGTCCCTCACTGAGGAACGCCTCCGGGCTTGGGTATCTGTCCAGCGGGATGTCCTTGGGCAGGATGAACTCAGCCATCGGCTCCCGTCACCTCCTTCCGAGATCGCGTCGACGGACCGTGCCGATCGCTCGGCACGGCATCATCCGGATGTGAACACGTAGTCCTTGACCTTCTTCTTGTCGAGCATGACGATGACGCCTTTCAGGATGCCTTCGGAGTACTCGCTGCCGGGGTTGATGATCAGCGTTCGACCGATCTTCTGAGCGCCGCGCGACTCGTGGATGTGGCCGTGCAAGCCGAGCAGCGGCTGGTACTTTTCGATCACGTGCTTGGCGCCGATGCTGCCGGCGTGGATCTTCTCCTCGGCCGCCATGACCAGGTTGTCGTCGAGCTTCGGGCAGAGGTCGAGGGAGTAGCCGTGCGGCGGCACGTGGAAGTTGAAGATCGCCTTCTCATAGTCTGTGATCTGCGCGCAGAGCTCGTCGAGGTGCTTCTCGAGCGCTTCCTCCGACTCCTCTCGCGGCGTGTCCCATGGCGTCGGGTTCGAGCGCGAGCAGGAGACCATCTCGTGCCCGTCGATATCGATCACGAGGTTGTCGCAGGGCCGCGCGAACTTCATGCAGGAGATCATGTCATCGATCTCCCAGTAGTCGTCGTTACCCGGGCAGATATAGAGCTGGTGGTTCTTGCCCGTAAGCCGCTCGTCGGCGAGGTCGAGCCACTCCTGGATGCGCTGGAAGGCAAGGTGGTGGAAGAGCTTGTCGATCGACTTGGGGTCGGCCTTCATCGCCTCGTATTCGTCGCGAGTCTGGTGGATCCAGTAGTACCCGAGGTTCTCGACCGTCTTCTTGATCTCGGCGAGCTCCTCCTGGGTCCCGATCTCGACGTGGTTGCCCACCAGCGTCGACTCCCAGCCGCTGCCCTTCTCGACCAACGGCACGAGCACCTTGCCGAGCAGGTCGCCGTTGAGGATCGCCACGTCGATGCCGTAGATCGGCAACGCGTTGAGGAACTTGCGGTAGCAGACGTTGGACCCGTGGATGTCGGTCACGTAGAACAGCTTGATCATGCAATCACTCCAGATCGGGCGACGGGGCGGGGGCGCTTGCGCCCCCGCCCCGTCGCGTCATGCTCACTCAGGCGGTAGCTCGCCGTAGGTGATCGCGACGTCGACACCCACCGACTTGCTCCGCTGCTTCCAGAAGTAGTACCAGGCCACACCGACCACCCACACTCCGACGAAGAGAATGATCGACGAATTCGTGAAGGTCGCGGTGGCCGCGTTGTGGACGATGAAGTAGTAGAGCAGGATCCCGAGGTACACGAGATCGACGAGCGCGCCCCAGACCACCACGGGCAGACCGAGGAATCTCCAGCTCTTGTAGGGGGAAGAGTCCCACACGCCCTTGGCCCGTTTGGAGTAGGGGAACCACAGAGCAGCGATTGCCGTCGGGATGAACACCGAGGTCACCTGCATGCCCGTGACGACGATGTTCTGCATCTGGTTGGTCAACCAGCCGAAGTAGAGGACGAGCAGCAGCTCGCCGAGACCAAGGCAGAGGATGTGGTTCTTGACCGGCGAGGCGAACCGCGGGTTCACATCTGTGAACCACTTGGGGCCCATGCGGTCCATGCCCCACGCAAACAGGATGCGCGGGAAGGCCAGGTACGAGAGCGCCAGCCACCACAGGGTGAACGCGACGTACGAAAGGCCCATCAGCGCCGCCCCGAGTTTCGCCCAGAACCCGGAGGTGCCGATCGTATAGACCGCGAGGTCGACGAAGTTCGACCCGTGCGGCATGTTCGCTGCCGCGTCGATCGGCCCGTTGTTGTCGTTCCACGCGGCGGCGCTCAGGAACTGGTACCCCACCGTCTTGTAGAGGACGATGGCGATCCAGAGCATGAAGACGAACGGGACGAGGATCGAGAAGAGGTTGGCCCAGATGATCGTCTTGTCGGGCCGCTTCACCTCGCCGGCGATGAACGAGATCGAGTATGCATAGGCGAACAGCCACGACATCGCCACCATCACGCCCAGGGTGGGACCCCAGCTCCAGTGGGCCGGGATGCCTGCTCCACCGGCCGCCTCGCCGACCTTCTGGATGAATCCGTGATAGTCGGGCGAGCCGCTGGCGGCGGCGGCGGCGTTCCACTTGCTCTCGAACCCCGACCGCGAAGCGAACGTCAGCACGAAGCCGATGATCGCGCAGCCGCCGATGCCGAAGAACATGACGACCTTCTGGATGCGGGCGAAGAACTTGATGCCGAACACCACGAAGAGGAAGCCGAGGACGTTGAAGAGACTAGCGATGATGAACGCGTGGACAAGGGTGTCGCGTCCGCCGATGGAGGCCGACGCGGTCAGCCAGTTGGCCGCCCCGGTCCACCCGAGATAGTTGAACGTCATCGTCAGCCCGGGGTCGACGGCCAGCGGCGCCAGGACGTAGATCCACATGAGCCAGATAGCGGCGTCGCCGAAGCTCTGGGCGATGCCGAAGACCGGGTGGATGATGCGCGAGTTGTAGATGTACTCGCCGCCCGAGCGCGGCATGCTGCCGCCGAGGATACCCCACACCAGCGGGAAGCCGATACCGGTCAGGACGGCGGAGATGATGGTGGCGATGATCAGGTTGCCGCCCAGGAACACGCCAAGACCGAGGCTGATCGTCACCCAGATGCTCGGCGTGAGCCCTTGATTCATGAAACCGACCGCGAACGCGTCGAGCATCGAAAGACCGCGCACGAGGCCACTTGCTTTGCGGGCAAAGGCTAGTTCTTCAGCCACTACTCCCCCCTCTTTCTGTCGTCGCGACGGTCGCACCGCGCCACAGGCGGGTTGCCAAACGACCGTCGCCCAAAGTCAGTGGGCACGAAACCGGTGCTCTTGCAGCCTACACTCCCCCTCTCACCGCTTGCCGGGCTTCGGGAATACGCCACTCGTAGACGTCCTTGAGCTTCCAGGGGACCATGACCGTGCGCATGCGAGTGACCCCGGGCACCTTGCCGATCTCCTCATCGACGATCCGCATCAGCTCCTCGGTGTCGCGCGCGAAGACCTGGATGCTCAGGTCGCCGTTGCCGACCGAGCCGGCGACATAGCTGACGTTGGGCAGGTCGACGACGCGCTCGGCGACATTCTGCAGGCAACCCGGCGACACCTCGATGATGACATCGGCCATCACCTCGAAGCCGATGGACTGCGGATTGACGACTGCACGGACGCTGATGACGCCAAGCCGGAGGAGCCGCTCGATGCGATAGCGCACAGCCCGTTCGGAGACGTGGCCGATGCGGCGGGTGATCTCAGCGGATGAAGTACGACCGTCCTCGAGCAGGAGCGAGACGATCTGACGGTCTATCGAGTCCAGACTGAATGGCACACAGCCCCCTCAGCGTCTGTCCATTCTGACACGCCATTCCATCGCCGCCGTCGCAAAATGTCAAGATGCCGCGGATTCTTGTTGGATTCGGAAAGACGATGCAGTCCGGCGGTTAGTGTTCGAGATCGCAGCGCAGGCAGCGACCTGCCTCACAGCAAGCCTCGTCGGCAGTGATCGTGTGGACCACCTCGACGAAGCTCATCACGCGTTCGTCAGCCGGTTCGTGCGCCGCTCGCACCCGCGGCGCGGCCACCTGGAGTTCCTCGACCGGAACAGCGCGCGGAACCTTGCGCGAGCGCTGGACATCGGAAAGGTACTTCTCGCGCGTGCTGTCGCCGGTGAGGCGGCGCTCGATCGCGAACGCGGCCCGTTGACCGTCGCCGATCGCCTCGATCAGCGTCGACGGGCCGCGCACCGCGTCGCCACCGGCGAACACGTTGGGATGGGAGGTCGCAAAAGTGAACCGGTCGGCGACGATCGTGCCCGCGCCGCTCACCTCGACCTCACCGGAGAGCCATGAGAAATCGACCGAGAGGCCGATCGCCGGGATCACCATGTCGCACTCGATGATCGTCTCCGAGCCCGGCACCGGTTGCGGCCGGCGGCGGCCGCTCTCGTCCGGTTCAGCGAGGTCCATGTGCACGCACTCGAGCCCGGCGACGTGGCCATCATCGTCGACGACCACTCGCGTCGGCGCGGTCTGATAGAGGAACTTGAGCCCCTCCTCGTCGCCCGCGAGCACCTCCCATTCATAAGCCGGCATCTCCACGCGTGAGCGCCTGTACACGAGCGTCACATCGCGAGTCAGACCGCTCATCGCCTGCAGGCGCAGCATCGCACGCGCCGCGTCCATCGCCACCGAACCTCCGCCCACGACCGTGACCTTGGCGCCCACATGCGCGGAGTTGCCGAGGTTGACGTCTCGCAGGAAGTCCATGCCTGCGACCACACCTGCCGCGTCTTCATTCTCGACGCCGAGTGGATTGCTGACGTTCGTACCGATCGCGAGGTAGATCGCCTCGTAGCCATCTTGCAGCAGCGAGTCGATCGTAAAGTCGCGCCCGAGCCATTGGTTGGTGCGGATCTCGACGCCGAGGTCGGTGATCGCCTTGATCTCGCCGGCAACGACATCCTTGGGCAAGCGGAACGCCGGCAGGCCGACCTGCAGCATGCCGCCGGCGACCGGATGTCCTTCGAACACGGTCACCGGAAAGCCGGAGAGGACGAGCTGGTAGGCACACGAGAGGCCGGCCGGTCCCGCACCGACGATGGCGACCTTCTTGGCTTGGCTCAACGGCATCGGATGGATGACCTCCGATGGCGCCACCGTGTCGCCCAGGAATCGTTTGATCGCCGCGACGGAGACGCCGTCATCGAGCTCGGCGCGCTTGCACATCGCCTCGCAGGGGTGGTCGCACACGCGGCCGCAGATGCTCGGGAACGGGTTGCGCTCCATGTGCACCGCCATTGCATCCTTGAACTGGCCGGCGGCCACGAGCGCGACATACGAGGGCGTGTCGACCCCCGCAGGGCAGGTGTGGCTGCACGGTGCTTTGACGAGCGACTCGCACTGGCAGGCGACGCACTTCTTCTCGAGGATGTGCTCCTCATACTCGTGACGGAAGTACTTCAGCGTCGAGAGAACCGGGTTGGGGGCCGTCTGCCCGAGACCGCACAGACTCGTGCGCGCGACCGTGCGGGCGAGCTTCTCAAGGCGATCGAGATCTTCCATCTCACCGGCACCACAGGTGATCTTGGTGAGGATCTCGAGCATGCGCTTGGTGCCCAGCCGGCAGGGTATGCACTTGCCACACGACTCGGCCTGGGTGAAGTTGACGAAGAAACGCGCCAAGTCGACCATGCACGTCGTCTCGTCGAGCACGATGACGCCGCCCGAACCCATGATCGCGCCGGCTTCTTTGAGCGAGTCATAGTCGACCGGCAGGTCGAGATGCTCCTCGCCCAGGCAACCACCCGAGGGACCACCCATCTGCACGGCCTTGAAATCGCGATTGCGCGTGATTCCGCCGCCGATCCCGAAGATCAACTCGCGCAGAGTGATGCCCATCGGCACTTCGACCAGCCCCGTGTTCGCGACCTTGCCGGCGAGCGAGAAGACCTTCGTCCCCTTGCTGCCCGCCGTGCCGATGCCGGCAAACCACGCCGAACCGTTGAGGATGATCGGCGCCACATTGGCCCAGGTCTCGACGTTGTTGATGTTGGTCGGCTTACCCCAGAGACCCGACGTGGCAGGGAACGGCGGCCGTGTGCGCGGCATGCCGCGGCGACCTTCGATGCTCGCCATGAGCGCCGTCTCTTCGCCGCAGACGAAGGCTCCGGCGCCCTCCTTGATCTCGAGGTGGAAGTCGAAGCCGCGACCGAGGATGTCGTCGCCCAGGAGGCCGAGCTCCTCGGCCGCGGCGATGGCGATGTGCAGATGGTCGATGGCGACGGGGTACTCGGCGCGGCAGTAGACGTAGCCCTCACGGGCGCCCATGGCATAGGCGCCGATGATCATGCCCTCGATCACGGCGTGAGGGTCCCCCTCGAGGACGCCGCGATCCATGAACGCACCGGGATCACCTTCGTCGGCGTTGCAGATGATGTACTTCGTATCGGCGCCCTGCTCGGCAACCAGCTTCCACTTGATGCCCGTGGGGAAGCCCCCGCCGCCGCGACCGCGAAGGCGGCTCTCGACGATCTCGTCGACCACCTCCTGGGGCGGCATCTCGCCGAGAACCTTGGCAAGCGCGGCGTAGCCGTCGCGGGCGATGAAAGCGTCGATGTCGGTGGGATCGATCTGGCCGCAGTTGCGCATCACGACGTGCGCCTGACCGGCGAAGAACGGGATATCGTCGAGTCGGGCGACCGGGCTGCCATCGTGGTCCGCATACGTGAGCCGCGCGACGACCTCACCGGCGATGATCGTGCGTTCCACGATCTCGGGCACGTCGCCGGGTTCAACCATCTGGTAGAAGATGGTCTGCGGACCGGAGCCATTCCCGACCGCCTCCACGGCCACGACCGGCCCGCGCGAGCAGAAGCCGCGACACCCCGTCTTGCGGACCTCGACGTCGGCAAGGCCGCGCTCACTCACCGCGTGCACGATCGCTTCGTGAACGGCAGCACCGCCGCCGGCGCGGCAGCCCGTGTCGCCACAGACGTGGATCACCTTGGCGGCATGCGGCCGGGCCAGAACCTGGTCGCGGTACGTTGCCAGGGCGGGCACCGAAGTGAGGCGGGTGCGTGTGGAGACTGCCATGCTACGTCTCCCCGCCTTGGCGCCCGCCCTGTCCGAACTCACTCAGGATCGGCGCCACTCGCGAGCCCTTCATCTTGGCGTAGTACTGGCCGTCGACGGTCATCACCGGTGCGAACGAGCACGCTCCCAGGCAGGCCACCGTCGCGAAACCGAAGTCGAGATCGGGCGTCGTGTCGCCGGGTCCAACACCGAGTGCTTTCTCGACGGCGCGCAGCACCTCGTGCGCGCCACGAACGTGGCAGGCGGTCCCTTGACAGACACAGACCTTGTGGCGTCCGCTGGGCACCGTCGTGAACTGGGCGTAGAAAGTGATCACACCGTAGATTCGCGACGCCGGCACTTCGCTCAGCCGGGCGATCTCCTGGACGACAGGTTCGGGCAGGTAGCCGAACACCTTCTGCACCCGCTGGAGGATGGAGATCAGACTGCCGGGCGGATCGGGCGTCGCCGCGACGATCTCGCGGATCGGAACGAAGTCGAACTCGCTCGCCTCCGGCGCTGACGCCCCCTCGGGCTCGCTCACCTTTATCGCTCGCCTGGGCATGGCCTCACTTCCCACTGTCGTCGCCGGGGAGAGCATCGTCGACTCCCCTGATTACAACGCTCCACTACCTGGCCTGCTCGCATTCGTGCCTTGCTGTCGGTCGGCGATCACGATCGCATCGCCAAACCGGAGTGATCCAGTTCGCTTTATTCTAGCGGCAACGGCGCGCTTTCGCACGGTCCCACGCCAGCGGTGCAGTCTTACGCCACCCCCGTCTGCGCCGTGCATGCGACGAGTGCGTTCTTGAGCAAGATGACGTTGGTCACCGGGCCGACGCCGCCGGGCACTGGAGTCGCCTGCGCGGCGACCTCGCAGACGGCATCCCAGTCGAGACTGCCGACCTGCTTGCCGTCGACACGGATCGTGGTCACGTCGATGACGATCGCGCCGGGCTTGACCATGTCTTTCTTGATCAGGTTCTGCACAGGCGCCGCGCAGATCAGCACGTCGGCCTCGCGGCACGCCGCGGGCACGTCCTTGCTGAAGATGTGCACGACGTGCACGGAGGCGTTGCGGTTGAGGCAGAGCAGCGCCGCGGGCTTGCCGACGATGTTCGAGTGATTGACGATCGTCACGTCCTTGCCCTGCAGCTCGACGCCGATGCGATCGAGGATCTCGATGCAGGCCGAGGGTGTTGCCGGCGCGAAGAGCTGGTCGCCGAGCAGCACATGACCGATGTTGACCGGATTGACGCAGTCCAGGTCCTTGATCGGCGCGATCGCGTTGAAGACTTTGTTCTGGTCGATGCCCTCCGACATCGGCATCAGCGCCAGGATGCCGTGCACGGCGGGGTCGTCGTTGAGCTTGTCGATGAGCGCCAGCACGGCGTCCTCCGGAGTGCCGGCGGGCAGCATGTTGTTGAAGTAGTTGAACCCCACCGTGCCCGTGTTCTTCTCGATCTGCCCGCGATAGAACTGGGCGCCACCGTCGTCGCCGACGAGGATCGTCGCCACGCCCGGCTTGACGCCGCAGGTGGCGAGCTTCTCGACTTCGGCGACGATCTCGCCGCGGATCTGCTCGGCGATCGCCTTGCCGTCGATGATCTGTGCTGCCATGACTGTCCTTCCGTCTACTTCCCGAACTGGTTTCAGATCTTGTCGAGCGTCGTCTGCAGGACCGCGGCGCGCAGCGCCGCGGTCTCGGCGAGGATCGTCTCGAGTTCGGCCTGAGCTGCTTGCACGTACGCGTCGTCCTTGATCGAGCCGAGGTTGATCTTGACGTTGAGGGCGGCGCCCTGGGCGGCCGCCTCGCCGAGGATCGCGCCGATGCCGGCATCGGTGACGGCGGCGGGATTGCCGACGGCGGCCGCCGTTCGCGCCAGCCGGCAGACCTCGACCGCGACGCGGCAGATCTCCATCGGTACGTTGGCGGCGACGATGAGGCCGGCCTGGATGGCCGCGGTGCGCGCCGCCTGCTGCTCTCCGGTCTCCTTCGGCAGCTTGTACGCGTCGATCACGCCGTTGTAGGCGACGGTATCGTCCTGGAGCAGCCGCTCGAGCTGGGCGCGCGCGGCGTCAGCCTTGGCGACGAGCGCGCGCACGTCGGTTTCGACGCCGGCGAACTTCTCCTTGCCGAGCGTCAGGTTGCAGACCATCGCGACGAGCGCCGCGCCGAGCGCGCCGACGCACGCCGACACGCTGCCGCCGCCCGGCGCCGGCTTGCCGGAGCCCGTGTCGTCCAGATAGATCTGAAGTGGTTGCTTGCAGTAGCCCGTGGGTTGGTCGCTCACCGTGTACCTCCGCCGTCATGAGATGGACACGCCTTGGCGCCGCCGGCGGCCACCGGGGTGGCCGAAGCCAGCGGCGCCCCGGGGCGGGCGAGCGTGAGCAGCGCCCGCCCCGGGGCCGCCACCAGAACGCCTAGAACAGGCCGATGATGCGACCGGTCTCGACGTCGATGTCGACGTCGACCGCCGCTGGCCGCTTGGGCAACCCGGGCATCGTGCGCATCTCGCCGAGCAGCGGGTACAGGTACCCAGCGCCGGTCGCCGGCCGGATGTCGCGGATCGGCACGCGGAAGCCGCGCGGGCGACCCTTGAGCGCCGGGTCGTGCGAGAGCGAGAGATGGGTCTTGGCCATGCACAGCGGCAGCTTGTCGAGACCTTGCTCGGTGAAGAGCTTGATCTTGGCCTCGGCCTCGGGCAGGTAGTCGACACCGTCGGCGCCGTAGATCTTGGTGGCGATCGTCTCGATCTTCTCCTTGATCGAAGCGTCGAGCGGGTAAAGGAACTTGAAGTCGCCGCCCCGGTCGGCCGCCTTGCAGATGACCTCGGCCGCCTCGCGCCCGCCGGCGCCGCCCTTGGCGTGCACTTCGATCGGGACGGCGTCCTCGGCGCCCGCCTCGATCGCCTTCTTGCGGACGATCTCGACCTCGCTGTCGCGATCGAAGGCGAAGCGGTTGATCGTGACCACGACGGGGATGCCGAAGAGCGTCATGTTCTCGATCTGTTTGGCGAGGTTCTCACAACCCTTGGCGAGGGCCTCGTTGTTCTCCTTCTTGAGCAGCTCGGAATCGACCGGCAGGCCGCCGTGCATCTTGAGGGCGCGCATGGTGCAGGTGATGACGACGCAGCTCGGCGCGAAACCGCCGTAGCGGCAGATGATGTCCATGAACTTCTCCGAGCCCAGGTCGGCGCCGAAGCCGCTCTCGGTTATCACGTAGTCGGCGAGCTTCATCGCGACCTTGTCGGCGATGATCGAGTTGTTGCCCTGGGCGATGTTTGCGAACGGACCGGCGTGCACGAGGCACGGATTGCCCTCGAGGGTCTGCATCAGGTTCGGCTTGATCGCGTCCTTGAGGAGTACGGCCATGCTGCCGGCGGCCTTGATGTCTTCGGCGGTGAGCGGCTTGCCCTCTGTGCTGTAGCCGAAAGTGATGCGGCCGAGCCGCTCGCGCAGGTCCTTGAGCGAAGTGGCGAGGCCGAGGATGGCCATCACTTCGCTGGCCACTGTGATGTCGTAGCCGGTCTCGCGCGGAATGCCGTTGAGCTTGCCGCCAAGGCCATTGACGATCTGCCGCATGGCACGGTCGTTGAGGTCGACGACGCGACGCCACGAGATCGTCAGCGGGTCGATCTTGAGTTCGTTGCCGTGCATCAGATGGGTGTCGATCATCGCCGCGAGCAGGTTGTTGGCGACACCGACGGCGTGGATGTCGCCGGTGAAGTGGAGGTTGAGATCTTCCATCGGGATGAGCTGCGAGTACCCACCGCCGGCGGCGCCGCCCTTGATGCCGAAGACCGGGCCGAGCGAGGGCTCGCGGAGGGCGAGCATGACCTTCTTGCCGTTCTGCGCCATCGCCTCGGTGATGCCGATCGAGGTGACGGTCTTGCCCTCGCCCAGCGGCGTCGGTGTGATGGCGGTGACGTTGATGATCCTGGCGTCGGGCTTGTCGGCCAGACGCTTGAGGAGCGCCATGTAGTCGATCTTCGCCTTGTAGCGGCCGTACAGCTCGAGTTCGTCCTCGAGGATGCCGGCCTTGGCAGCGATCTCCTGGATGGGTTTGAGGGTTGCTGCTTGGGCAATCTCGATGTCTGACTTCAACGCGTCCTCCTAGTGGGCCACAATTCCGCGCGTTCAACTGAGAAACGGGAGGAGGGCGGCACGGTGTGCCGGGACCCTCCTTGTGACGGATTCTACAGACCGCGGGAGAATCGGGTCAATCTGGCGACGCCGGCGCATCGGCCGCGAAACGCGTCTGGGCGGCGGCTTGGGCGGCCGCGTACACATCCTTGAGCGGCCGCCCCAGGGCCGCCGCTGCGCGACGGCACTCCTCGAACTCCGGCGAGGCTGTGACGACGCGGCCGGCGACGAGCGCGAGGCGTACGCCGATGGCTTGACCATCGACGTCGACGGCCTCGCGCCGATCGTCGACCACGATGCGCGCCACGGGCAGCACGCGCACGCCGAACGTGGTCGTCTCGATGAACAGGCGCTCGGCGAACGCCGCCAGCTGGTCGCTGCGCGCGAGCACGTGGACGACCGTGCCGGGCCGGCCCTTCTTCATCGTCGCCGGCGTGAGCCAGACGTCGAGCGCGCCGGCCGCACGCAGCTCGTCGGCGGCGTGCGCCAGCAGCTCCGCCGACATGTCGTCGATAGTGGTCTCGACCAGCGTCAGTTCTTCCGGCATTTGTCCGGGAGCGAGTACCCACGGAGCGCCGTCGGCTTCTTCGAGGAGGACGGCGCGCAGCACGTTGGCCCGTCCGGGCAACTCGCGCGTGCCGGCGCCGCAGCCGGCGGCAAGGATGCGGCCGGCGGGTAGCGGTCCGAAGTCGGCGACAAAGTGGGCGAGCAGAGCCGCGCCTGTCGGCGTCGTCAGCTCGCCCAACGGCTCGCCGCCTCCGGCGCCCGCGCCGCCGACGGAGCGGCCCGCGCCACCCGCTGCCCCGCCGCCGGCCGTCGGCAGCCCTCTGAGCAGGGCGAGCACGGCCGGCGGTGGCACCGGCATCAGACCGTGCTCGCTCGCCACCGTCCCGCTGCCGAGCAGCGGCGGCGAGGCGACGATGCGCTCGGGCGCCAGCGCCCGTACGAGCAGCGCGGTCGCGATCAGGTCGACGGCGGTGTCGACGCCCGCCAGCTCGTGCAGGTGTGGTTCGCCGCCGCCGTGCACTTCGCGCTCCGCGCCCGCCATGCGCGCCGTCAGCGCCAGCACGTCGGCGGCCACGACCGGATCGAGCGCGCCCGCGTGTTGCCCGGCGCGCACGGCATCGTCGATGTCGGCGAACGAGTCGAAGCCGGGACCGTCGACGACGTCGAACCGCAGCGCCGCGAATCCGCCGCGCGAAACCACTTCGGCGCGCGCGATCTGCGGGTCCACGCCGATGCTCGTGAGCGCCGCGCCGATCCGCGCTTCGAGCGCGGCGCTGTCGCCGTCGCGGTCGCGCGCCGCCGCGAGCAGTGCGGCGACGACCATGTCGCCGGCAATCCCGCTGGAGCAGTCGAGGTAGAGGATCATCGCGATCCACTCTACTGCCGGGTCTCGGGACTGCCAACCGTCGAGCGCACCGGGGGAAAGGGCACCGGACGGACGCAAGCGGTGGTCGGAGGGCGAGGCGTCGGGGCGCTCTTCCCGCTACTCTGTCCCCGCGCTCCCGCGCCGTCCGATACAATGTCGTCATGAAGATCGCCCAAATCGCGCCGCCCTGGATCGCCGTGCCGCCCGAGGGCTACGGCGGCACCGAGTGGGTCGTCAAGCACCTCTGCGACGGTCTGACCGCCAAGGGCCACGACGTGACGCTCTTCGCGACCGGCGACTCGCACACCCCGGCCAAGCTCCGCTCGATCTTCGCGCACGAGATGCCGACGCGCATCGGGCAGACGCCGTACGATGCGCGCCACGTCGGCTTCGCGCTCGGTGAGATCGACGACGCCGGCGATTTCGATCTCATCCACGACCACTCCGGCTTCCTCGTCGTCGCATTCAGCCGTTACATCGCCAAGCCGATCCTGCACACTTGCCACGGCTCGTTCGACGAGATCGCCTACGGCTTCTACGAGCAGTTTGCCGACGCCGTCGCGTACGTCTCGATCAGCGACTACCAGCGCTCTCTGGCGCCCCCCGGCATGAACTGGTCCGGCACGGCCTACAACGCCTTGCCGATCGACGGCTGGCCGTTCTCGGCAGAAAAGGACGACTACCTGCTCGCGTTCGGCCGCATCTGCGAAGACAAAGGGTTCCACGTCGCCATCGAGGTCGCCAAACGCACCGGAAACAAGCTCGTCATCGCCGGTGTCGTGCAGGACTGGTATCGCGACTACTTCGAGGCGCGCATCGCGCCGCAGATCGACGGCGAGCAGATCGTCTACGCCGGCGCGGTGTCAGACGAAGAGAAGCGCACGCTCTTCGCGCGCGCCAAGGGCTTTCTCTTCCCGATCCTCTGGCCGGAGCCGTTCGGCCTCGTGATGATCGAGGCGATGGCGGCCGGCACACCGGTCGTGGCGCTGCGCAACGGCTCGGTCGATGAAGTGATGATGGATGGCCGCACCGGGTTCGTGGTCGACGACGTCGACCAGATGGTCGCCGCCGTCGGTCGCCTCGACGAGATCGACCCACACGCGTGCCGCCGGTCGGTCGAGGAGCGCTTCAGCGTGGCCAGGATGACGGCGACCTACGAAGCGCTCTACGCCAAGCTGCTCGGCTGACCCGCCGCGAACTTCGCGCTGAAGTCGGCGAACTGCGCGTTCACCCACTTCTCGATACTGTTGCGCTCCACGACCTCGACGATCTGCTCGGAGCGCAGGCGCTTCTCCGTCGCCGGCATGGTGAGCGCCCGGTGGATCGCCTCCGCCTGCTCCTCCATGTCGAACGGGTTGACCCCGACAGCGAAGGCGCCGAGCTCCTCGTACGCGCCCGTGTTCTCGGAGAGGATGAGCACGCCCTGGCGCCAGTTCAAGATCGCGCCTTCCTTGGCGACCAGGTTCATCCCGTCGAAGATCGCATTGACCATGAGCGCGTCGTAGTGCTTGTAGGCCGCCAGGGCTAGCGGGTAATTGTCCTGGATGCGCACGTCGATCGGCATCCAGTCGGTGTTGCCGTGCTTGGTGTTGATCTCGGCGACGGTCTCCATCACCCGGCGCCGGTACTCGACGTACTCCTCGACGTCCTCACGCGAGGGCTGGAACAAGGCGAGGAACGTGATGCGCTCCTTGAACTCGGGGTGCAGGTCGAGAAAGCGGTCGAAGGCCTTGAAACCGCGGATGATGTTCTTCGAGAGGTCCAGGCGATCGACCCGCAGCAGCAGATACTCGCGGCGCCGCTCGAGCAGCATGCGCTCCTCTTCGGTGACGCGCCGCGACGAAGCGGCGGCGCGCAGCGACTGCGCGTCGATCGACACGGGATAAGCACGCACCCACACGTCGCGCTCACCGACGCGTACTGACTTGCGCGCGTAGTCGATCGGCAGGTCGAGCACGTCTACGCAGCCCTGCAGGAAGTTGTCGACGTAGTGCTGCGTGTGAAAGGCGACGATGTCGTTGGCGAGCAGACCCTCGAAGATCGCCGTGCGCAGCTCCGGCGGCAGGATCCGCCAGTAGTCCGACTGGGCCCAGGGAATGTGCACGAACTGCTGCAGGAAGACTTTCGGGGCCGCGGCACGCACGAGCGGCGCCGTGAGGTACAGATGGTAGTCGTGCAATATGACGAGATGCCGGCCGCCGTCGCCGCCGATCTCGTCGACGATCGCCTCGGCGAACAAGCGATTGACCGGCACGTAGCCGTCATGCCAGGCGGTGATCTCATTCTCGCTGATGTCCGGGTGCCGGCCGAGGTCCCACAGGTAGTGCTGGATGAACCACAACATCGGGTTGGCGACGATGTTGTAGAAGAGGCTGTACGTGGCGGCGTCGAAGGAGATGTAGCGCACCGTGTAGCGGTCGCGGTCGAGCTTGATCTCGGCCGAGGCGCCCTTGGCGGCGAGTCGCTCCTCCTCGTCGCTTTGCGCGGCGGCGATCCAGACGCCGGGGTTGCTGCGCAGCATCGCCGTGAGCACGCTCACGAGCCCGCCGGGACCGCGCGTGACGACCGGCTCCCCCGAAGGATCGCCGTGGAACGAGACGGGACCCCTGTTGGCCGCCACCACCAGGTGACGGGCAGCCGGGTCGATGCCTTTCGCCACCGCTGGCCCCCTTGCCGTCGTGTGCGGGCGGCCGCAGGCCGCCCGCTTACCTACATCTTACCTTCGAAAAGGTCGTTGAAGAGCTTCAGGTCGTCGCGGAGCAGGCGCGGCGTGAGGAAGTTGCGGCGCACGTACTCCTTTCCCCTGAGCGCCATCACCTTCGCGCTCTCCGGGTCGTCGAGCACTTCGATGCAGCGCGCGGCGCATTCGGCGGCCGAGTGCACGAGGTAACCCGTCTCGCCGTCCTGGATCTGCAGCGGGATGCCGCCGACGGCACCGCCGATCGTCGGCCGCGCCTTCCACAGGCCCTCGCTCACGGTGAGTCCGAAACCCTCACGTGTGGACTTCTGCATGATCACCGCGGCGTGCGACTGGAAGGCGTTGATCTCGACGCTGCCGACGTTGTCGAGGTTGGAGAGCACGAACACGTCGCCATCGCCGCCGACGTAGTCGATGACCTTCTCTAAGTACTCCCAGCCTTCGGGATCGTCCGACGCCATCGACCCGATGAGGCCGAGCTGGACCTCCGGGTAGCTAGCTTTGACGGTGCGATACACGTCGACGACGCCGAGAGGGTCCTTCCACGGGTCGAAGCGCGAGACCTGCAGCAGCAGCGGCCGGTCGGGGTCGATGCCGAACTGGCGGACGATGTAGGCCGCGTCCGCCGGCGACAGCGCCATGTTCTTGGGCGCCACAGGGTCGATGCACGGCGCGATCTCGGCGATCGGCACGCGCAGGCCGGCGGGCGCGTAGCCGCGCATCGTGTAGATCGCCGCATCGTACTGCTCGATGAACGGCACGAGATAGTCGTAGAGGCCCCGGTCGGGGGTCGAGGTGTCGATGTGGCAGCGCCAGACCCAGTGCGCGTCGCCGTCGGCCGACACGTTGGTGAAACGGCGCATCGCCAGCGGCTGCGGGTCGTGGATGAGCACGAAGTCGTAGTGATGCGAGAGCGTCTCGGCGTTGCTGCGGCAGACGCTCTCGTACAGCTCGCGGACTTCCTGCGTGACCGCAGACTCGTGACCTTGCAGCCCGTTGTGAAAGCCCTTCGTCACGTTGAAGAACTCCGGCGGCGCGGTGATCACCTGCCACTCCGCTTCGAGACCGACGTCCGTCATGAGTGGGACCAGCGTGTAGAGGATCTCCGCCACGCCGCCGCCGAACGCCGTCGCGTTGACATGGAGGACGCGCTTGCCGCGCAGCGGTTCGGCGAGCTCGCGGATCTCCTCCATCAGGTCTTTGGGGACGATGCTCTGGTAGTCGGCGATGTACTTGTGGCCGACGTTGACTTCGCGCATGAGACCTCCGGGACGGGCGACTGGCTCGGCTATTACATCACGGGCGGGCGGATCGCCGTTAGCCGGCGCCGCCCGCCCTGCTGCTACACTTCGTCCATGGTCGAACTCGCCCACGCACACGTGGAACCGCGCTGGTGCGTACGCGAGATGATAGTGGCGGCGAACGGCCTGCGCCTCGCCGCCCTCCTCTTCTCTCCGCCGGCGCCGCCGCGCGGCGCCCTGCTCATCTGCCACGGCGCCGGCAGCACGAAGGAGAACCACGCGATCATGGCCGAGCAGGCCGCCGCTGCCGGGCTGGCGGCGATGGTCTTCGACTTCCGCGGTCACGGCGCCAGCGACGGCGCCATGGACGCCGGCGGCGAGCACGATGTGATCGCCTGCGGCGAAGCGCTCGCGAGCGCGTCGCGGGCGCCGTGGCTCGCCGCGCGGGGATCGAGCATGGGCGCGAATTCGATGCTCCGCGCGGCACACGCCCGGCCGGGCCTCTTCCGCTCGCTGGTGGTGCTCTGCCCGGCCGACGAGGCAGCTCTGTTGCGCGGCCTGGACGCACTCCGCCGCCCGGCCGCGCGCGACGACCCTGACGCCGGCCAGTTCGGCCGCTTCGACCAGAAGTCACTGCGCCGGCTTCTGAGTACATCGCACATCGTCGAGATCGCGCGAGGGCTGCCGCGCGTGCTCCTCGCCCACGCTTTCGACGACGCCAGCGTGCCGTTCTCGGTCAGCCTCGAGCTGGCGTGTGTCGTCACGCCGCCGACGCGCGTGATCGCTCTCGCCGAGGGTGGCCACCGCGGTCCGCAGCGCTCGCCGGAAGTGGCGCGCGCCACACTGGAGTGGGTGATCGAGAACGGATGATCGGCGGCGCCCGCCGCCGACGGCCTACAGCAGGTCGCGCGAGGGCGGCAACAACTCGCTCTGACGCGCCGCCAGACCGAGGCGGCGCAGGCGCACGCTCATCGCCTGCTCGTTGACCTCGAAGCGCTCCGCCAAGCGGCGCGCGTCGGCGCCTTCGTCGTGCACCGCCTTGCGCACGAGATGCTCCGGCATCAGCAGCTCGGCAGCGAAACGGTCGGCCTCGCGCTCCTGGATCTTCATCGCTTCGTTCACGCTGCCGCCACGCTCCGGCGCCACGCGTCCGGGGTGAAGCACGAAGTGGCCGATCTCATGGGCGATCGTGAAGCGGCGACGGCGCTCGTCGCCGGCGCCGCGCAACACGATCGCGTGAGAGTCGCCGCGCGGCACGAGACTCGCCTCGGGGCTGAAGGGTTCGCACGCCGTGTGCACCAGCGAGAGGTTGAGCGCGCTGACCACATCGCGCAGATCGACCGGCTCGCGATCGATCCCCGCGGCCCGCAGCAACTTCTCGGCTTGATCCCGGATGACGGCAGGCGATGCGCCCATTGGGTCCTCCCGGTGGTTGGTCCGCATCCTACCACCAGGGTGGGCGACCCGCGAGCAGGTCATGGTCGAGATTCTCGTCGCCTAAGGAATCGCGAGGATCTGGGCCGTGACTCCGCCGAGAAGCGAAGTGCCCGGGCACACCGGGCGGGTGCTATACTCGGGCCGCGCCGACCGCACTACGTGTGCGGCGCGGCACACGAGGACCATTGAACAGCAAGCCTGACAAGCACGGGATCGCGAGCGCGACGAGCGCGCGACGCCGACTCGCGTGCGCCCGTCGCCCACACTCCATCGCTCTCACCGTCGCCGGCTTTGCCGTCCTCGCCCTCTCTCTCACCTCTCTCGGCGCGGCTTCGGGGAGCACACGGCCGACGACCTCCGTCGCCAGCGGCTACGTCACGCGCGTGGGCAACGCATACGCCGGCGTCGGCGCCGTCACGGCAAGCCTCGAGCCGAACGCCACCGAGGTTGCTGCACCGGCCGCACCGCCGGCGCTCGCATTCACCAGTGGATCGACCGCCGTCTCCGCGCAGGTCTCCGCCCGTGTACTGACTTCGCGTGCCACGACGACGCTCGCCGACGTCAGCCTGCTCGACGGTCTCGTGACGGCGACGAACGTCACCGTCGTCGCCGATGCCACGGTTGACGGCCACGCTGCCGCCGCAACAACATCAGAGAGCGTCGTCGGCGGATTGACGGTCGACGGGCATGCCGTGGCGGTCATCGATCAGCCCATCGAGATCGACGGTGTGGGCACACTCACCGTGCTCGTCGCCACCAGCGAGGCGAGCGGCGACTCGTCGAGCGCCCAGGTGCTCGGCCTGCGACTCGTGCTCAGCGCGCCGTGGCGCGACCTGCCGGCGGGCAGCGTGCTCGTCGCCGGCCAGGCGTCGACCACGGCCGACCGCGCCACCCTCGAGGCGCTCGCGCCACCGCCACGACCCAAGCCGACGGTCAGCCCCACCACGAGGCCATCGCCGACACCGACCGCGCACCCGTCGCAGACCACACAGGACGCGCAGCCCACATGGCCGCAAGACTACGCACCGATGCCGCCTCCGCAGACGTCGATCGGCGGCTTGCTCGACTTCCCCGGCGCTGTGTTCCCCGTGGTCGCGCCGTACAGTTACACCGACGACTGGCATGCGCCGCGCATCGGACACCTGCACCAGGGCAACGACATCTTCGCCGCGTGGGGCACGCCACTGCTCGCCGTGCAGAGCGGCGTGATCAGCAAGATGAGCGACTACGGGCTCGGCGGCATCTCGCTCCACCTGACCAACGCCGGCGGCGACTACTTCTACTACGCTCACCTCAGCCGCTACGCGGAGGGCCTGCACGTCGGTCAACACGTCGCCGCCGGCGAGGTCATCGGCTACGTCGGCAACACCGGCGACGCGGCGACGACGCCGTCGCACCTGCACTTCGAGATCCACCCGGGGGGCGGAGCACCCGTCGACCCGTTCCTCTATCTCGAGCTGTGGCGCGCCGGTGCCACGGCGCCGGTCGCCCTGAACGTCGCGCCCCCGGCTGCTCCGGTCGGCGTTCCGCAAACGGCGCCGCGGCCGCGTCAGGTCTTGCTCGCGCTCGCCCCGGGGCCCGTCGGCGCTCTCTCACAACCCTGGTTCGAGCGCCTGGCGTCACCGTTCCCCGACCCGTCAGACCCGTCGTCGACGTTTCCGCTGGTCGTGCTCGTCGCGGTCGGCACGGCCGTCGTCAAGCGCATCCAGTGGATGGCGCGTCCATTCTGACCGAGCGGATGGCGCGTCTTTTCTGACCGACTCCGAGGCAAGGCCGATACGCACGGTCCCGCCTCGGGAGTGCTGCGATCCGCCGCACGACGACAGCGATCAGGGGGATTGGAGCGGATGACGGGACTCGAACCCGCGGTCTTCAGCTTGGGAAGCTGACGCGTTACCAGCTACGCTACATCCGCTCGCAGGCCCACATTACACCACGGCCCCCAGACACCCGCAACTGCCGGCAGGCAGTCCCACGGAGGCTCGTTTCGCGGGTCGTGAGCGGCGGCAAGACGGCACCGGCGCGCGCGGCACAGCGGCCGCCCGCGGCCTTCATTCGAAGCGCGGAGCCCCTGCCGTGCCGGCGAGACCGACGCAGGCGATGAAGTGCCGGAAGACCTCAAGGTAGTCGCTGCCCGAGACCTCGATGCTGAGGCCGTCGAGACGCCGCGCACCAGGACCCGTCGAGGCGGCGTCGCAGAAGTGCGTGCGCGCGAAGGTGACGACGAGCGGGGCGCCCGGCCAGCGCAGCGGCTTCAGGCGTGAGTCGGCGCCGAGCGCGCGCTGCACGCCCTCGCGGATCAGCGTGCGCGCGAGGTCGGGCGGGCGGAACATGGCGCTGCTGCGGTGGAGACCGTCCTTGACGATCGCGGTCTCCACTCCAGGCAGCAGCGCCTGCGCCTCGGCCGCCGTCTTGTCGTCGCCGGAGACGAAGACGACCGGCACGCCGAGGGCTCCGGCGACGCCCGCGTTGAGCGCCGTCTCCCCAAGCTCTCGCCCATCGCAGGAGACCGACACGATCTTGTAGACATAGGTGTGCTCGAGCACCGCGGCTCGTGTGCCGGACATCGCGTGGTAGCCGACGAAGAGCGCCGCGTCGAAGGTCTCGTCGATGCCGGTCATCATGCTCAGCGGGCCCGACCCACCGCTCGCGAGAGTCGCTTGCACCGGCAGTGCGTCAGTACTCAGGTTGCTGCCCTCGTCGTGCGCGTCGCACACGACGATCCCGGTGGCACCGGCGGCGAGACAACCACCGACGGCAGCGTCGAGATCGGCGCGCATCAGCGCGCAGGCCTCGCGGTAGCGGTCGCCGGTGAGACTCGTCTGCTGCTCGGTGCAGACGCCGCTCACTCCCTCCATGTCGACGCTGATGAAGACTCTCAAGGCACGAAGCAGCCCGGCGTGAAAGCCTCGCCGACGTGCCTGGCGAGCGCCGCCACGAGGCGGGCGGTCATCTCGATGTCTTCGCCGGCCGCCACCTCGAAGGGCGAATGCATGTAGCGCATCGCGATGCCGACCGACAGCGTCGCCGTCTCGCCGGCCGCCATCATCTCTTCGGCGTCGGTCGACGTCTCGCGCGGGTACGCCTTGAGCTGCACGGGGATGCCTTCGGCGGCGGCGACTTCGCGGGCCATCGCCAGCAGGCGCTCGTTGCTGCCGGCTCCACGACCGAGAATGGGGCCGCCGCCGAGCTTCACCTCGCCGGCGAGCTTCTTCGCGTCGACGTAGGGGTTGCCGCTGTCGAAGTCGCCGTCGACAACGATCGTCACATCGGGCTGCAGGCGATGAGTCATCGCGCGCGCGCCCATGTACGTGGTCTCCTCGTGGACGGTCGACACCGCCGTCAGCCGCGCGCGCCCCTTCAATGCGGCATAGAGCTCGAGAGCGCGAAAGGCCGCGTACACGCCGGCGCGGTCATCGAACGCCGGCGCCGCGAACCGGTCGGGCGCGAGCTCGAGCCAGACCGGCTCGAACGTGATGGGGTCGCCGACGGAGACGCGCTTGAGCGCCTCCTCGCGGTTGGCGGCACCGATGTCGATGCACTGAGCGGTGATCTCGGGCGCCTTTCTGCGTTCCTCTTCCGAAAGGATGTGCGTCGGCGGCTTGCCGACGACCCCGTCGACGGGTCCTGCGGCACCGTGGATGATCAAGTGGCGCGCCGGTAGCAAGCCGGCCGCGACGCTGCCGATCTTGTCGAAGAAGACGAAACCGCCATCGTCGACATACGTGACGATGAGGCCTATCTGGTCGGCATGGCCGACGACGATGACGTGCGGCGTGCCCCCGGGATTGACGTCGGCCCAGACGTTGCCGAGAGCGTCGCCGTCGGCAGCAGACGTCGCCGCCGCGCGTTTGCGCACCAGAGCCTGCACAGGTCCCTCGAATCCGGACGGCCCGGCGGTGGTGCAAAGACTGCGCAAGAACTCGACATCGACCGACACGACACACCTCCTGAAGCGCAACGTCGCCGCATTCTACCAGACCCGACGAGCTGCCTTTCATCGCTCTGCATTGGTGGCTCGACGGTACCGGTCCGAGGCCGTCGGCGACCAGTCGAACGGCCTCGGAGAAACGGTTTCAACAACGTTGAGCAAGGTCATAACATGGTACTTACGGATACATACGTACCGTCACCTGTACTCGTCGACGCAGGGGAGTTCTCATGGAACGGATTCAACCGAAATGGCTCAAGAGCACCAAAGGGGCCCCGTTCACAGGCATCGGCTCGCTCGAGGCAGACATCCTCGCCGTCGTGTGGACACATGGCTCGGCGACCGTGCGAGACGTGTACGAGACGCTGCGCAAGCAGCGTACGATCGCCTACACGACGGTCATGACCGTGATGAACAACCTGGTCAAGAAGAGCCTCCTGACTCAGGATCGGGCCAACATCGCCTACGTGTACACGCCGGCGATCCCGGGACGCGAGGTCGCGCACACGGTGCTCGACAGCGTCGTGCAGCGTCTCTTGTACGATCAGAAGAACTTCGCGGTCTCGCATCTCCTCGACCTCGACCGCGATCTCACGCCCGAGGAGATGCAAGAGCTCCGCACCTGGGTGCGCGGCAGGTTCTCGGCCTGACGCCGGCCAGACGTCGCCGCGGCCGGTTCTACATGCGCTCGGGCGCCTCCACGCCGAGCAGCCCGAGGCCGCCCGCCAGCGTCGATTTGGTCGCCCGGCAGAGCCCCACACGCAAGGCCGTCGCCGCGGCATCGTCGCTCAACACGCGGCAGTGTTTGTAGAACAGATGGAACTCCGCCGCCAATTCTCCGAGGTATGCGTGGAGCCGGTGCGGAGCACGGCGCTCCACGCACTCCGAGATCACTACCGGGTAGCGCGCCAGTGTGCGCAGCAGCGCGCGTTCGTGCGGTCCCACGTCGACCTGCGGTAACGAGGCGGGCGGCTCACCGCCCTCGCTGCCCGCATTGCGCAGGATGCTGGCGATGCGCGCGTGGGCGTACTGCACGTAGTACACCGGATTCTTGCTCGACTGCTCGACCGCCAGGTCGAGATCGAGCTCGAGCATCGAGTCGTGGCTGCGGCCGACCATGTAGAAGCGCACGGCGTCGACACCGATCGCGTCCATGAGATCGTCGATCGTGACGATGTCGCCCTTGCGCTTCGACATGCGCTTGGTTTCGCCGCTCTCCAAGAGGTTCACCAGCTGGCCGATGATCAGCTCGAGGCGGTCGGGGTCGTGCGGCGGGAGCGCCGCGAACATCGCCTTCATGCGCGGCACGTAGCCGTGGTGGTCGGCGCCCCACACGTCGATCAAGTGCTCGAAACCGCGGTCCATCTTGTCGCGGTGGTAGGCGATGTCGGAGAGGAAGTACGTCGGCATACCCGTCTGGCGGATGAGCACGCGGTCCTTGTCGTCGCCGTACTCGGTCGTGCGCAGCCAGACGGCGCCATCGGCATCGCGCAGGTGGCCTTCGGCGTCCATCTGTGACAGCGCCATCCCGACCTCGCCGCGAAAGCCGCGCCACTCGAGGTCGCCGCCCTCGTACAGACCGGCTTCGCTGGTCCACACATCGAACGACACACGCAGACGCGCGAGCGTGGCACGGAAGGCGGCCAAGACGCGGTCCCGTCCCCACGACTTGAACTCGTCGACGACCTCCGGTCCGAGACGGGTGACGTCTGGTACCACCATGTTCAAGGGCTCGCGATAGCGCTCACCGACCTCGGTCACCAGCTCGGCGGCCAGATCGGCAAGGTAGTCGCCTTGGTAGCCGTCGTCGGGGACCGGCGTGTCGAGCCCGAGATGCTGGCCGTATCTCGCCGCCAGCGACTGCCCGAACTTGAGGATCTGCGTGCCGTGGTCGTTGACGTAGAACTCGCGCGTGACCGCGTGGCCGGCGAACGAGAACAGCCGGCAGAGAGCGTCGCCGTAGGCGGCGTAGCGCGCGTGGCCGACGTGTAACGGCCCAGTCGGGTTGACGCTGACGAACTCGACGTTGACGCGGCGGCGTTGCGCCGGCGGCACGACGCCGCGGCCGTAGTCGACGCCGGCGTCGAGTATCGCCTGCAGAGCGCCGCGATACCAGCTGTGGTCGAGGAAGAGATTGAGGAACCCCGGACCGGCCACGTCGAAGCGCGTGCAGATCGCCGCTCCCTCCCCGGCGAGCCAGCGCTCGCCGAGGGCGGCGGCGAGATCGCGCGGCTTCTGGCCGGTCCCGGCGGCCGACACCAGCGCCGCGTTCGTGGTCACGTCGCCGTGCTCTGGCCGCGGTGGCACAACGAGGTCCACGGGGGTCGCCGCGGACGCGCCACGCAACTCCGCCAGAGCGCGTCCGAGCGACGCCGCCAGGCTGCCGAAGTCGAAGAGTCCGTTCATCTGCCCCCAGTCACCTCAATGATGATACTTCTCGCCGCGGGCGATCTTCAGTGCGCGGAACAGCTGCTCGGCGAGCACCACCCGGGCGAGCTGGTGCGGCAGCGTGAGCTTGGACAGCGACAGCGACTCGTCGGCTCGCTGTGCGATCTCGTCGCCCAGCCCCAGCGACCCTCCGACGACGAACGTCACGCCGCCGCGCGCGAACCACTCTTGCAGCTTGGCGGCCAGGGCCGGCGAGTCGTACTCGCGGCCGCCGATGTCGAGCGCGACGAGCAGGCCGCCGGCGCCCAGCGCCGGCATCAGTCGTCGCGCCTCCTCGCGCAGCACCTCCGCTTCGCTCCGGCCGCGCAGCGCCACTTCTCTCACCTCGCGCACGTTCACGGTCACGCCGCCGGCGAGCAGTCGCAGGTAGTGGTCGAACGCCGGGCGTATGTGGCTCGAAAGCGAACCCACGGCAAGGATGTCGATGCGCGCTGGCACCTCGGCTACACCGTATCACCGGCGCCGCGCGAGCGGCAAACGGCCTGCACGCACGAAAAGGACGACCGCGTGACGAGCCGGTCGACGCTCAGCGCCGTGGCGGCGCCGAGAAGTAGGCGACCTGCCCCTTGCCGCTCGCCCGCGCGATGTACATCGTCGTCGCCGCCTTGGCGACCAGTTCCTCGGCCGTCGCGCCGTCGTCGGGATAGATCGCCACGCCGCCGACGGCGGTCAAGGTGAACTGCTTGCCGCCGGCCTCCATCGCCAAGCTGGTCGTGGCGCGCAGCACGCGCTCGAGCGCCAGACCCACCTGGCTCTCCGCCGTCTCCGGTAGCACGAGCAGGAACTCGTCGGCGCCGTAGCGACAAACGAGATCGCCGGACCGCAGCTGCGCGGTGAGCGCCGCCGCCCAGTGACAGAGGACCTCGTCGCCGCCCTCGCGACCGGCCTGCTCGTTGACGAGATGAAAGTCGTCGAGGTCGAGCATCACGAAGGCGACGTGGCGCTCGTATCGAGCGGCGCGTGCCAGCTCGAGCGCCGCGTGCTCACGCAGGTGGCGGAAGTTGTAGAGACCTGTCAGCGGGTCGCGAGTCTCGCGGTCGCGACGCTCGCTGACGAGACGGAGGTTGTCGACGGCCACGGCAGACTGCTGTTCCAGGCCCGCAAGCAAACGCCGCTGGGCATCGGGGTGGAACCCGTTCTCGGTGTAAACGTAGCCGCTTTGCGCTCCACTGTAGCCCTCGAACTGGCAAACGGTGTCGCCGAGGCCCCAGCACAGAGTTTCCTTGGTCGTCACGGTAGCGCCGGTGATCTGTTCGAGAGCGCCGTCGATGAGGCCGCGTTCGAAGTCGCAGATGGCCGAACCGACGGCGGGAAGACGGTAGCACGTGAGACAGCGCGCGAGCTTGACGAGCACGCGCTCGTCGTCGAGCTCGACCTCGAGCTCGCCGAGACCCATCTCGCGGAGCCAGGCCTTGAGCACCTGGATCGAACTGAGATGCAGACTCTTGCTGAAGCGCTTGGCGGCCACGTAGAGAGCCGTGCCGGAACTCGCGCCGAGGACCTCCGGCAGCACCACCAGCTGCAGCAGGCGAAAGAGCGCCGGCGAGCCACTCACGTCGTCACCGGTCGCGGCGACGATCTGCTCGACCGTCGGATATGTGCGCGACGCGTTCGGCGCGGTCAGCGCGAGCAAGTTCTGCAGCGTGCGCGAGAAGACATCCGCGATCGACAGTTCATCGTGTGAGCGCAACGTCATGGGCTCCCCCTTCTCCTTATACTATAGTCCAAGCCTCCGGCGTCCTAAACTGCGGGCGGCAGACGTTTGAACCCATGTGTTGCCCGCGCGGGAAACGGGGTATGCGGCGATCGTCGGAGTGAGACGTGACCGATGGTAGTGATCGAGCGGCGAAGCGGGCAGTCCGCGATCGCGTGCTGCAAGCACGCGATCGCCTCGGCCCGCGCCAGCGCGAGGCGCTCGGGAGGGCGATCCTCGCGCGCTTCATCGAACTTCCTGAGGTCCAGTCGGCACGCACGATCATGACCTACGTCACCTTCCGCAGCGAAGTCGACACGCTCGGCCTCATCCGCTGGGCGCTGGCCGAGGGCAAGACGGTCGCCGTGCCCCGCGTGCGCGGGCCGCGCGACATGGAGGCTTTCTGCCTACGCGATCCGGGGCGCGACCTCGCCTGCGGCACCTGGGAGATCCCGGAGCCGTGCGACGGACTCGAGGCGTGCGACCCACAGGCGATCGATCTGATCGTCGTGCCGGGCACGGTGTTCGCCGCCGACGGGGGTCGGATAGGCTACGGCGGCGGCTTCTACGACACGTACCTCCACACGCTGCGACTGGACGTTTCGCGCGTAGCTCTCGCCTTCGAGCTGCAGGTCGTCGAAGAGTTGCCGCGCGAGACACACGACCTGCCGGTCGACACGATCGTCACCGAGCGGCGCGTCATCCGCCCGGCGGATCGCCGGCAATCTCCGGCAAGCTGATCTTCGCCGCCATTTCGAGCGCCAGACGGCGCGCTTCCGCGACCAGGTCCTGGTCGCCGGCTGCTTCGCCGGCGCTTCCCGCCAGACCGGCGAGCGTGAATGTGGGAACCGACCCCGCGGACGAGAGCGCAACGTAACGTCTGAGCGTCGCGATCGTCTCCTCGAGGCCCGTCTCGGCGGCGATCGCGATCAGCCCGAGCGCCTGCGGATCGAGCAGGCACTCGTGCTCGTACTTGAAGTAGTTGCGGTCGATGAAGATCTTCATCAGCGCGCTGACGTCCTCGTAGTACACGGGAGTCGCCAGGATCAGCCCCTGGGCAACGTAGGCCTTGTCGAGGATCGCCGGCATGTCGTCGTCGCGCGCGCAGGTCGCGCGTTGGGCGCAATCCGCGTGGCCCTGGCAGGGCAGCACGTGATACGTGCCGAGCATGATCTTCTCGCAGCGGGCACCGCGACGCGCGAGCTCGGCCAGAGTGACGTCCACCAGGAACGACGTGTTGCCGTTCGCCCGGGGACTGCCGACCACCGCGACCACGTATGGG
>Ga0208716_1000163_pt1 | contig 26973 bp, 20 predicted proteins | sample NGESurdeep092012_8_FD_184482 | JGI IMG/M metagenome (GOLD analysis project Ga0208716, IMG submission 184482) | Arctic peat soil microbial communities from Barrow, Alaska - NGEE Surface sample 415-3 deep-092012 (SPAdes) | ecosystem: Environmental > Terrestrial > Soil > Wetlands > Peat ...
CAGATTTTTGAAGCACCCTAGATAGTCAAGCCATTAATCCGCCTGTGCCAATAGACCGATCACTGTCCTCAATTACTCTAGGTCCACTCACCATTGGTACAGCCATTGGGTAAAAGAGATATCCTCTTAAAAGACTGATTGGCCTACGTCCCTATGGAAAATCCTGCTACTAAAGCCTGGAGTGGTCGTTTCGAAGGTTCTCTCCATGAGACGATTTATAAATTTAATGCTTCTATTCCCTTCGATATCGAGCTGATTGAATACGATATCCAAGGTTCCAAGGCTCATGCGCAGATGTTAGGAGAGGCAGGCATTATCGTGCTGGAAGAACAACAAAAGCTGATCCTGGTCTTAGATGAAATCCTCGATGAATGGCGTAGTGGAACCTTCCGACCGGATCCTGAAGCAGAGGATGTCCACTATGCCGTGGAGAAGCGTTTAATTGCGCTGGCCGGGGACTTGGGCAAGAAGCTGCACACGGCCCGCTCGCGCAATGACCAAGTGGCAGTCGACCTCAGGCTCTATGTGCGCGATCATCTCGATCGGATTGATACCCTCCTCCAGGCACTCCAAGGGCAGTTCTTAACCATGGCTCAGGACCATGTGGAGACGCTCATTCCTGGCTATACCCATCTCCAGCGGGCTCAGCCCGTGAGCTTAGCCCATCACCTCTTAGCCTATTTTGAAATGTTCAAACGGGACCGGGAAAGGCTCGTAGACCTCAAGAAACGGGTGAATATTTCGCCTTTGGGTTCTGGCGCTTTGGCTGGAACGACGTTGCCGATCCAACGTCATCTGACCGCCGCTCTATTAGGATTCAGCGCTCCCAGCGAAAACTCTCTAGATGCGGTGAGCGACCGGGACTATGTAGTGGAATTTATGAGTGCCAGTTCGCTGATCTTGGTGCACCTTAGCCGCCTCTCTGAAGAATTGATCATCTGGGCTTCCCAGGAATTTGGCTTTATTGCGCTGACGGATCGCTGTTCCACGGGTTCTTCCTTGATGCCTCAGAAGAAAAACCCCGATGTCCCCGAACTAATCCGGGGTAAAACAGGACGGGTATTTGGTAATTTGGTAGGCTTGCTGACTACCCTCAAAGCGTTACCCTTGGCCTATAACAAAGACCTGCAAGAGGATAAGGAAGGTTTGTTTGATACGGTGCGGACGGTAGAAAACTGTGTGCAAGCGATGACCATCCTTTTAGCAGAGGGCATTGTGATCCGCACCGAACGATTGGCTCAAGCGATTACAGAAGATTTTTCCAATGCGACCGATGTCGCTGACTATTTGGTGCGTAAAGGAGTACCATTCCGAGAAGCCTATAACCTCGTGGGAACCATCGTCCGCACCTGCTTGCAGGAAAATCTCTTATTGCTGACCTTGCCCTTAGAACGTTGGCAGCAATTTCATCCCGCTTTTGCTGCCGACCTATATGATGCAATTGCTCCCCAGCAGGTGGTTGCAGCCCGTAATAGCTATGGCGGAACTGGGTTTGAGCAGGTTCGGGGAGCCTTAGGACGGGCCCAGGCTTGGTGGCGAGATTACAAGGGTTGATGTTACTAGCAGGGCAATGAGTGGCAAAATACTGGAGTATTAAGAAATTTTTATGGTTGCCACCGCTCAGACTTCAATTACAGAATCCAAGCCCCCTAAATCTCTCATGGGGCCTTCTCAAAACTTCTTGAGCCCTACCTTAGGTCTTTTTCTCCTATCGATGGTTCTGCCCCTCGTGGGAATGTTTGGACTCTATCAAGTACATTGGAATCCCTGGCTTTCTTTCACCACAGGGTTTATAGCTATTTGGCTTCTAAACGTAGTGCTGCACGACAGTAGTCATCGCAGTGCCCATCGCTGGCCTTGGCTGAATGATTCTCTCGGATTCTGGGCTGCGCTTCTGCAAGGGCTTACCTGGCCTGTTTTCCTACGGACCCACCTAGCTCACCACGCCCATACCAATGACCCGGAGAAGGACCCTGACTATTACGTATCGACGGGCGGTCCCCTTTTGCTAACTCCTGTCCGCTTTTTCCATCAAGAATGGTTTTTCTTCCGCCATCACCTCTATAAAGGCTGGCAAGATTTGGGTCTATGGGCTTTGAGTCGGGGTATCCAGATCGGTCTTTTAGTCTTAGCTTGGCACCTAGGCTATTTCAAGTACGTGATGGACCATTGGTTCGTCCCCGCCGGTTGGGTTGCGTTGGGCCTTGGTATTTGGCTAGATTATTTTCCCCATCGCCCTTTTGATACGCTAGGCCGTTTCGGGAGTACCAGAGTCTATCCTAGTCGTTGGTTAAATCGGGTTATTTTTGGTCAAAACTATCACTTAGTTCACCATTTATGGCCTTCTGTACCCTGGTATCACTATCAAGATGCCTATTACGCCACCAAAGAACTTCTTCTAGAGAAAAAATCCCCGCATGGTCTGGGGCTATCCAATCCTCGTGAATGGATGATGTTTCTGCGTGACTTTTTTGTGGGAGTGCCTAAATCCTACATTCCGCAGGTTCCTCAACAGAGGAAATAATATTTTTGACAGGCCGAACCGAGGAAGCGCAAAATGTGTGTTTGTGAATCGTTCAACTTGATTGCCCACTTTCTTCCCTCCACCCAAACCAAATGCACGGACTGAAAACATTGCATTACCCATCGCAGGGTTGGTCGCTCTGTTTGTTTACGGCGTTGATCTGGAATCGTTTCATGAGCTTGATCTAAAGCTTGGCGAAGTTGTCGCTGTCCGATGCTGTAGACCAGTAAACATATCCCCATAAGCATAGCCAGGGCCGCCACTCGTCGAGGTGATTTAACAAAGACCCGAGAGACAAAAAAGAGGGGGTCTTTGAGGAATCGAAACCCCCGCTCACAGGACTGCTGGTTTTTGTACTCTTGCAGAACCGTATCATTGGGCCACAGCTGGTCATTCAGCAGATTGGTTGCCAAAATGAATCGTCCTGCTTGGTTTCGGTAGACTTCAAGCGCTGACTCATTAAGGGCCAAAGTCCCTTGAATATGATAGGTGTAGCGCTTCGGTAAATCTCCTTTACAGGGACGACCTGGCTTATCGTAGTGAGGCTTGTTGAGAACCTTAATGTCAGCAAGGCTATGATACTGAAGCTTTTTGGCAAAGGTATTTGCGGCATCCAAGGCATCGGCTTCACAAGCGAATGGATGAGCGCTCAGTTCTTTCAGCGCTTTGGTCTTCTCAGTTTTTACATGCTCAACGCGCTGATTCAATTGCTTGAGGTCAGCCTGTTTACGCTTCTGGCTTTGAACGACTAGCCAGCGCTGGGGGACTCCCGCGTAGATGCTACACCCTTCGGCAATGGTGTAATTATCCAAGGAACTGGGGGCGAACATCTCCTGCGGTAGGTGCTGCATTAACTGTTGCGCCTCGCTAATGCTAGCAGGGACGCGGCTAATCCAAGGGGTTTTGCCTAAGGCTTGAATATTCTCTTCGCTGTAGAGGGCTGAATCCGCAACATAGACTTCAGGCTCTGCGGCTTTCCACTGCTGCTGAAATTCTGCGATCACTTCGGTAAACACGGCCTTGTCGGCATCGTTACCATTTCCCACGCGCACGTACAATGGGACATCCCCATCGCCACTGGTGATGAGCGACAGAGTAAACTGCTTCAGGTCAGGTCGATAGTCTCTGGAATAGCCGTGGGTAATCTCAATCGGCACAGGTTCTGCCGAGTCCTCTGCTTCTGCCTTGAGTGAGTCTTTAGGTTCACTGGATGGACCATCTGGCACAATCTGCGCAGCGTTACTCTCTTGTTGCCCCTTCAGGTATTCCCCCTGCACACAGAAGCTGCTGCTATCAAGATGAGCTCGTTTAGTGCTCACCCCAAAGCGTTTCACCGCAGCCAGAGCGACTTCCATGAACACTGCCGTTAATCCTTTCTTGAAAAGCTGGTCAAGGACGCGACCGATGCGGCTATCGTTGAGGTGCGCTGGCTTCACTCCCGGCCCGATGAGGTGTTCAGTCGCTTTACCTTCAAAAAACTGACTAAATAGATACAACGGTGCGGTCAGAAAGCCTAAGCAGTTGAGAATCATCGCTTTGACCACATGTCCAGCGCTAACTTCTTCCAGTGGATGAGTTCCCAATAAGCAATCGATGATTTCGACAATCCCGATCTCATCTACAATCCCTGCAATCAGTCCGAGATGGTCGATGTCCTGAACATCGATATCAATATCAATAGGTTGGTTCATTAGGCGTTAAGAAAAACTGTCTCAACTCTCAAGATATCTCATCCCTCAGGCACCCTGGATTATGGATTAACCCGTCAAAAGCCTTATTTTAGTTGGGTTCTAAAATTATTTGCTTTCAGCTATAACCTGCTGAATGTAGGTTGGGTAATGAGTATCAGGCATATTGGAAGATTACAGAAGAAATGCCTATCAATTCATCAGGCATCAAGACACACAGGGATCATTGTGCAGTTAATTCTAAGTGATGGAATTAAACCCGTTGCGCTTTCTGTTGGATTATCAGCGATGCTCTTGAGAGCTTGAGGCATGGGCTAGGGTCATCTTGGAAAATTGCTCCGAGTTACCGTTTCCTGGCTCGGTGGGAACTCTGGTTTGCGATTCACGCATTAGGAAAAAAGGGTGAAGAGAAATCCTTCGCGAAGGTCCATTTTCACTAACACTGGATATCCCTAATATTCAGTTGAGAAAAATCTTAGAGCCTGGAGCAACGGCGTATGCAAGCATCATTAGTGCTGCTGCGATCAAGCTCTGACACGGTTCAGAGTTGCAAACCCGTAACACCAGGCCACCTCTAATCTATCATTTGCTGGGCCTACCAGCCAGCCAACTTAGGGACTACTTCTTAGGGACTACTTCCCCCGTGACTTCTTTGGTCGAACCAGGAGTGAGCTTAGTACCTTTGGGCAGATAAGCAATCCAGGGGCTATTCTGGCCTTCCCAACGCTTACCGATCTCTCCCGCCATTTGGGTGACCTGAACCTGGTAGAGCATCACTGCTTCGTCTTGATTGATCAAGCGATCCTGTTTTTCATTGCGTCCTGCCTCAGCCAGTACGCGGACGGTCAAACGATTATCTTTATTGAACTCCCACAGTTCTACTCTGCTGCGAGACTTTAATTCAGTCTCCTCAGGATTCTCAGATTGGTTGAGAAAGTCCACGCGGGCTATGGCCAAAGCTTTGAGGCCAACATAGCTAAAAAATTCTCGGACCTGCTGTTCACTGGCTTTACCTTGCGCCAGTTTCTCCATGATGTCTTTATCTAAGATTTCATAGAGGGGACGGTCTAACTTTTTAAGAATGGGTGTGAGCAAAGGAGGTTGCAATAGAGTAAAAGGGCCAACTTCTGGAAAAGCGCCTAGGCGGACCAGTTCCTCTGCCATGCGTCGGGACAAGTTATTGGTGTGGGGTAAAGCGCCGACCCCGATCATGCCCACATTGGTCAATGCATGGGGCGCGACCACTTTCTCCAAGGCAATATCCAGAGGCGTGGTCATTTCTTCCACCAGCCAGACCCGTGCGTTGACGGAGGTATACCCTTCACTTTTGACTTGGACTGGCCAGCGCCCTTGCGTCAGATTATCGAGTTCGTAGACCCCTCGGCTATCGGTGGTGACCGCCTGCTCTCCCAATTGAACGGTTGCTTGCAGGGGTTTGCCGGTGACATCTTTTACCTGACCGACCAGACGAGCGGGTCCTGCTTGGGCTGCCGTTGCAGAGAAAGCAACCAGCCCCAAGTTCAACAGCATCCCGATCAGCTTGTGAATGGGTTGGTTTGTTGCCATTGCTTGACTACCTCCTTGGCCATATTGCGAACTTCTAAGCGAAATAAACCATCAGCCGACTCTTCGTAGAGGGGGTCTCCTCCCACATCATCTTGCCCTTGAACTTTTAAGAAATTGGCCTTTTCTCCGACCTTGGTCTTTTGCAGGTCTAATACCAGAACGGCTCCCTGAGCCCTGAGCTGGTTGGGGGTGAAGTTGGGGAGCTCCACGGGCACAAACATCTTCAAGAGTGAATTGATAATGGGATTTCCTTTCTGGTCGTAGCCTCGGGAATGTACCACTTGGGTAAAGACGATGTATCTCAGTCCCAGGGTACGGCCCAGGGCCTTCAATTTTTCCACCTCAGCGGTGTAGCGGTTGTTCCGGTCAATCACACTCAGCCCTTCCACCGCAGAAGCAAAACGGGCAAATTCCGGAGCGGGTCCTATGGGACCATTGAGCACCAAGACCTTGCGTTTTTTGGTCAGATTTTCATCCATCAGTGGCATCAAGCTACGGGCAAATAGCTCTGAGTACTGGGGGGCGTCCGCGAGGATGCCAATATTTTCTCCCTCCACCGATGGGTTAACCGTAAATTTCTTGGTGGTCCAATCAGAACGAGGAGGAAGTTGGATATCCGTGGTTGCCACGTAACCACCGCGAGATTGTACCCTGGCGGTGAACTTAGGAAATCCTGGAACTTCCACATCCACTAAATATTTACCAGGTGGTAACTGGGAAAGTAAGAAAGAGCCATCGGGCAAAATCGGTACTTTCCTGCCCTCGACGGTGAGGGCCCCTTTGGCTACTGTATTCCCTGCCAAGTCAGTCACCTGTCCGGCTACAGCCCCGATGTCTTTGCGGTTAGGCGCTAATTTGGTACTTCCCGTGGGATTGGAGGAAGAGGCTATAGACGAATTTGACGGGAGTGGATTGGTAATCCAGTGGAGAGACTTAGCTCCAGCTTCTACCAACACTAACCCCCCGCCCAAGCGAGCGATACCCGTAGGAGCACTGCCTACTTTCTGGCTACCAATGGTTCTACCGGCCTCCAGATCGACGATTTGGATACGATCACTATCCCGAGAAGTTACATAAGCGTATTTGCCATCTTCAGAAAGGACCAGACGGGTAGGCTTCCAATCTAATCCCACCGAACGAAATTCCCCGCCCAAGCTCAACGGCACAATCGAGAGGTCTTGAGAACCGGAGTTAAGCAATACTGCACGATTATTCTTGGCATCCAAGGCAAGGTCTTCTGGGTTGCTGCCTGAACGTAAACGGGCCAACAGTTCACCATTATTGGGATTGACGAGGACAAGACCTAAACCATCGTTACTCGCCAGAGAGACCCAAATATTGCCTGTCCCTTGGTCGATGGCACAGGCGAGAGGACCATTGGGCAGAGGCAGCGTATGGATTTGTTCTTTATCTTTCTTGGTCGCATCTAAGCGAACTATGGAAATCTGACTAACTTTTGGATGGGTGGCCACCAAAAGTTTGCGGGCAGGATCAATGTCTAGGTCAAAAACGCCAGCCTTGAGGTCAATAGTTTCAATAACTTCGTTTTTGTCAAGGTCTACGACGGCGATGACATTGCTGTTAATGCCGCCCACATAGGCTCGATTTTGAGCAGGATCAACACGGGTGACGATCGGTTCAAACCCCAAGGGAATTTTCGCTTTCACCTGTTGGCTAGTCAGGTCCACTACCGCAAGCGCTTGAGCTTCCATCAATCCGACCACTGCCATCGGTTTGCCTTGCATAAACAGAACTTCAAGACGGTCTGCTCCCGTATCGATCGGGATCAGGGTGTCTTTGGCTATAACCGGGATGACCCACAAACTCAAAACTAGGGCTGTGGTCGTTATTCTTTGAATTTTTTGAATGAGAGGAGTGATGTGCATTGCTCGTTTTAAGACCTTCCAAACCTGATTTTGTTCCAGTCACGCTCCCTATCCTAACAACGCGCTCTGCCAAAAGTGGATTGCTCAGCCTTTAGTTAACCTTTTGCGTGGTTCATGGTTCAATCAACAGCAGCTCCCATCGGCTCCAATATATTTTCTGTATCTCGGGAGATGGCACTGACTTTCTCTTTATACTTGCGCAGCAGTTCATCGGTTTGGCGTTTAGAACTGGCGTTGACATAGATATGCACAAAGGGGTCCCCTGCATCCGGTAGGACCAAAACCCACTCATCATCCCCGTAGTAGATTTTCACTCCATCAATCAGCTCAATTTTTTTGGAATCGTTGTCTTCCACCAGTTGACGCATAACCGCGCCCTTGGCTGCCCAAGAGCAACGAACTGCTAAGTGCCTGTAATAGGACGCAGGGAGTTCTTGGCGGACTTGTTGCAAGGAACGCTGCTGTAGGGTCACCATTTCAATGAGTTTACCAACGGCAAACATTGCGTCAAACCCAGGATGCAACTCAGGGAAGATAAACCCGATGGCCGCAGAACCGGCAAGGACCACATTTTCAGCAGAAGCCGCTGTTTCCATGATGGCGGTGGGATTAGACTTGGTGCGAATCAAGTGCGCGTCATGTCTGCGCACAATCTGGTCTACCAGACTTGATACTTCCACAGGGACCACGATCGTTCCACGGGGATTGGCGCTAAGGACAAGCTCTACCATGATCGCCGTGAGCAGCTCATCCCGAATCGGTTCGCCTACCTCATCGACAAGGATAAATTGCTCGCCATTCGCGCCCACCTGCACCCCAAAATTGGCCTGGAGCGCTTCTACTACATTGCTCAACTGTTTGAGTAAGCCTTCTCTCTGCTCCATGGTGGGGGCAGAGGGGGTCAAGGAAGCGTTGAGAATGACGGCATCACAGCCAAATTTGCCCAACAGCATGGGCAATACCGCTCCACTGACGGCATAGGCGTAGTCAATGACAATCTTTGAAACACTGTTGTGTAGGGCTTCTGCATTGAGGTTCTTATCATAGCCAGCAGCGTAGAATTCCAACATTCTGGCGGGGTAGTTCACATTCCCGATCTCTTCGATGGAAGCCCTGCGGAAATCTTCTTTGAAAAAAGCAGATTCAATTTTCTTCTCGATCGCTTTGGAAATATTGATGCCTTGGCTATCCATGAATTCAATCAAGATGTGGTCTGGCCGTTCTGGATGTAGCCGCACATGGATTCCTCCGGCCACTTCATTCAAGGGCGCGCAATAGCGGGCAATTGGAATAGCTGTGGCATCTAGGTTCTGGACATTCACCCCTACCGACATTAAACCGGAAATCAAGGAACGAGTAACCATCCGAGAGACAGAACGCTGGTCACGGGAAATTTGTACTTGAGCTCCCACTTTGAATGTAGCCCCATAGGCCGCACCAAGTTTAACGGCGAATTCAGGGGTGATTTCAACGTTTGCGATCCCAGTCACCCCTCGCTGGGAAAAGAGATTCCTTTGTGCCATGGTCCCCCAAATCAGATTGAGATTTAAAATTGCGCCCGATTCGATTTTCTTACTGGGCCACACCCTTACTCCAGAATTCACTTGTGCTTCATCGCCTAAGGTACACAGGGAGCCGACGGTCGCTCCTTCCATAATCCGCACCATGCGGCCCATGCGAACGCCTCTGCTGACGGTACAAGCCCTGAGTTCCGACTCGTCACCTACAATGACGCCATTCCAGAGAATTGCTCGCTCGAGGATGCAATTAGCGCCGATTACTATATTGTCACCGACGACCGTGCCCGCCAAAAGCCTAGCCCCAGCACCGATACGGGTATTGCGCCCAATTAAGAGTGGTCCTTCGAGTATTGCGGTGGGATCAATGGTGGCCTGTGCTCCGACCCAAATGCCTTTGGACAATTCTTTATAGGGCATGTCCACCAAGACTTTGCCTTCTAGGGCGTCGTACTGGGCCTCCCGGTAGGTATCTAGACTGCCGACATCGCACCAGTACCCTTCGGCCACGTAGCCATACATGGGCTCTCGTTTGCTCATCAGCAGCGGGAATAGGTCTTTGGAGAAATCTACTTCTTTGTTCTTGGGCAAATATTGAAGGACTGAGGGCTCCAAGATGTAAATTCCTGTGTTCACCGTATCGGAAAAGATTTCACTGGCAGAAGGTTTTTCCAAAAAGCGCTGAATTTGCCCCTCTTTATTGATGATTACCACCCCAAATTCTTGGGGATCAGGGACACGGGTCAGGACCAGGGTCGCTTTAGAACCTTTTTCTTGGTGAAATTTGATAGCAGCGGTAAGGTCAAAATCGGTGAGGGAATCTCCGGAGATCACCACAAAGGTCTCTGTGAGCAGTGCTTCGATGTTTTTTACGCAGCCTGCGGTTCCGAGGGGCTTATCTTCTTCGACGGCATAGGTCAACTTGACTCCATAGTCACTGCCATCCCGAAAGTATTCCCGCATGGCATCTGGTAGATAGTGTAAGGTCGCAACTACTTCTTGAATGCCGTGGCGTTTGAGGAGGTTGAGAATATGTTCAAAGATGGGGCGATTGAGAATGGGGACCATCGGCTTTGGGAGATCACAAGTCAATGGACGCAGCCTAGTCCCCGACCCACCCGCCATCAACACTGCTCTCATAGAACCTCCTATCTGCTGCGTGAAGAGCATACCCGCCTTTAGCCTAGGGGAAATAGAGTAAAGGTTCAACCCTGACAGCGTTATCTTTTGGCTTCTCGGCCCTACTAGAACGGCTGATCAAGAATTCCATTTTGTTTCTTTTAAGTGGAGGTGCGGACGAGCGGACTTTATTTCAGGTTGTAACGGTCCAGGATTTGCTGCGTGTGGGGTGGAATAATCTTCGCGAGTTTCTCTGGATAGCGCTGCTTTAGGAAATACCAATTGCGGGTTTGTTTGTTCTCTACCACCAAGCGGGCGAATTCCAGGCCCTTTGGTCCGGAAGACTGAATACGATTATCAAGAATACGGGCCAAGAGTCGAGGCAATACCGTCGGGGGTTTGCCTAGGTATTTCAAAAGCCGCTTCATCGCATCAATACGATCGCCGCTGTCAACAAATTCGGTGTGGTCTAGGTCTGCCGCAATCAAATCAAAAAGTTCCTGTCCTCTTTGGTTGCGCACCAGAAGCCATTGCCAAGCCAGCGGAACCGCCATATAGCCTACCGTCAGGTCAGCCAAGGCGTTCATTTGGTCAAAGCAGGAAAGACAAGCATCGGGGAAACAGTCCTGGAGTTTGTCCATCCTCATTTCAAAGTAACTAACTTTTTCGATAGACCCATCTTCATGCCAGAACCAAACCCGAAAATCTGGCATGAATTCCAGCTTGCGCACAGACCAAGGGGTACGGCTGGTGACTTGAATAAACCGCTTCCAATTTGGGGCCGTCATGTTGTCGGTACAGACCAAGCCGATGACATAGAGCTTCTCTAGGCCCAACTGTGCTTCCAATGCCCTCAAGGTGGAAATCTGGCAACCAACACCGACCACGGCCAAACGCTTGATGCCTTGTTTTTGTATTTCAGGGACTGCATCCAGGAGCGGAACCATATCCCACCGAGAGCCTTTACAGTTCTCAAGTTCTTTTTTATTGCGGACTAGGACAGGAGTGCCCGTATTGTTGCTGCTTTTCCGCGTGACTAAGACTGCGTCTACTTTCCCCTGTTCCAGAAGCCGCTCTAGAATCGTCGTGATCGTGCCATTGGTCTGGGCATCCTCTTTCGGATTCTTCAGTTTGGAAGCATACATTTTCTGGAATACCCCGAAGTAGGCTTCATCAGAACTGAGATCACGAGGTCTTCCGTGCAGTTTTGGCTCCAGAGGGGTCACAACATCTGTCTGGAACCCACAAAGGTCTTCAATTTGAGCCTCATGATCGGGTTGAGTGCACGCTCCGCAATTACTGCATAAGCGCCTCTGCATCAGGGGGTAGGTTGGAGTTGAAGGGGCCTGGGTCATGGAAGATCGTTTTGATTGGGGACCACTACACCCTAGGGTACAAGCTGGACAGCTATTTGGCAGCCTAGGTTGCTATTTACGCTACATACAGTATGCATGGATCGCTTACATTTTTCAGTCCCCTATGAAGATTGATATTTTGGGGATCTAGGCAGGAGCTTGATGCTTCCATGCCTTTTTGGTTTCCATAAATCAGTTACAGGGCATGAACAGAAACCCAGTTCTTCTGCTCATGGGCCTGGTGGGTGGCATCGATCAGGACTTGGGACCTTAAGCCTTCTTTTAGAGAAGGGGTCATCGGAACCCCTGTCTTTATGCTGTGGATAAATCGTTCAGCTATCCCGATGAAAGGGGCGATTCTGCCATCGGGATGGGAGTGCACGAACTGAAGCTCTTGGGGGATGAATTGTTCTACTAAATCTTCTCCAGGTTTTGCCAGCCAAAGCTTGAACCCATGGATATAGTCTAAAAGATTATCGCTGCCTAACACTAAAGTTCCGTATTCACCATAGATGCGCACCCAATGGCCCTGTCCCCTCCAGGTTACTGTGCTTAAGGAAACGACGCAGGGGGTTGCGTCCATGAATTCCAGGAGAAGGTTACAGGTATCATCGCTGTCTACGGGCTTTAAATTTCCTGTTGGATCGGGGCGTTCTTTGATGGAAGTTGAAAGTTGAGCACTGAGTTGGGCAATGGGGCAAAATAACCACTCCAAATAGTCAAAACAATGAGAACCGATGGCGCCTAAAGCCCCTCCTCCATTTTCTTTTTTTGCATACCAATTCCAAGCACGCTTGGCATCTGCTCTACCTTCTACTTGCCAGGCAACTTCCACAAAACGAATGGTACCAATAATTTTCCTTTCCAGGAGTTGTTTTAAATATTGCCAGTGCGGAACTGCCCGAAATTCAAAATCAACACCATGAACCAAATGATTTGCCTCAGCTAAATCGAGCATTTCTTTTGCTTGAGCAGTATTCAAGGCTACGGGCTTTTCACAAAATAAGGCTTTATTTGCTTTGAGGACAGTCATGGATTGTTCGTAGTGCATATGGGGAGGAGTACTCACAGCAATCGCATGAATATCTGGATGTTGCGCCATTTCTTCAACGGTATCAAAAACCAGCGGAATATCCTGCCGTTCGGCAAGGGATTGTGTCTTGGCTGCATTTCTTCCCCAAATTCCGATGATCTTCACGTTGGGAATCGCTTGAAAGCCTGGAATATAGACCTTCTCTCCAAATCCAGTCCCTACGATTCCTATCTGAATGGCCATAATTTTTTACTCATGATTTTCGTGATTTTCGAGATGTTGTTGTGGGGTGAGCTCTTTCTTTCTGCCATTCTCTAAGGCCTCCTGAGAAGTCCGTCCATAGGTTAGAGAGAGATCTCCTAATCTGGTGGCTAGACTTTCTTGGAGGTCTCCTGTTTGATACCGCCATATCCAGTTGTTTTCTGTGGTGCTGGGGAAGTTCATCCGAGCTTGGGTATCTAACCCTAATAAATCCTGTAAGGGGATGATCGCCAAATCAGCAATGGATATAAAAGCAAGCCGGATCAGGTCCCAATGAATGCCGTCAACACTAAAGTGGCCAAGGTATTTTTTCACCGATTCTTGTTCATTTTCGGATAGCTTATTAAACCAGCCTACGACTGTATCATTATCATGGGTGCCTGTGTACACCGCAAAATTGCGGCCATAGTTATGGGGGAGGTAGGGATTGCCAGCCCCAGAGCCAAAGGAAAATTCTAAAATCTTCATACCTGGAAAATGGAACTGGTCTCGGAGGGCTTCTACTTCTGGTGTAATCACCCCTAAATCTTCTGCAAGAATGGGGAGAGTTCCGAGTTTTGCTTCTACGGCAAGGAAGAGATCTTCACCAGGTCCTGGCTCCCAGGTTCCATCTATTGCGGTGGTTTCTGTAGAGGGTACGGACCAATAACTTTCAAAAGCTCGGAAATGGTCTACGCGGATCATATCCACGTAGTTGAGCATCATCTTAAACCGATCGATCCACCAACTATATCCTGTTTCTTTAAGTTGTCTCCAGTTGTATAGCGGGTTACCCCAAAGCTGCCCTGTTTCACTAAAATAATCTGGGGGAACACCCGCAACATGGGTAGATTTATAGGTATCTTCTTCTAGATAAAATAGTTCTGGATGTGCCCATACATCGGAGCTGTTGTAGGCAACATAGATTGGAATATCTCCGAGTAGAGAAATAGAACGCTGATTGGCATAGTGCTTCAGTTCTTTCCACTGGTCAAAGAAAATATACTGCATGAATTTGTGACAGAAAATTTCTCCGCGATAGATCCGTTCATAACGTTCTATAGTCTTTGGTTCTCGTTCCACCAGACCGGAGCCCCACGCACTCCATTCCTCCTCTTTGAGGTTGTCTTTTAAGGTCATGAACAAAGCGTAGTCATTGAGCCAGTGCACATGTTGACTACAAAAATGCATAAAATCATCCATCTGCTCGCGACTGGCCTTCTCTTTAAAAGCTTCACTGGCTCTTTGCAACAGTACGGTCTTGAGTGGAATAAGACGGGTGAAATCCACTTTTCCCTGGGGAAGTTCTGTCAATACTTCCAAATCCTCTACTTCTAATAGCCCCTGCTCACAGAGTGATTCCAAGCTGATCAATAAAGGATTGCCTGCCATGGCAGAAAAGCACATATAGGGCGAATTCCCAAATCCTGTAGGGCCAAGCGGCAGGATTTGCCAAATCGTCTGCCCGGCAGAAGCTAAAAAATCTACAAATTCATAGGCAGCTTTGCCCAGATCTCCGATTCCGTGGGGACTGGGGAGAGAGGTGGGGTGGAGGAGCACGCCGCTAGCACGATGAAAAGCCATATTTCTACTTTAGGAAGATATGCGGTAGTCTAAGCGCTGTGTACCCTGAAGGGCAGAAAATTTTGCTATCTCTTCAACGTATACCCGTCGCGATACTTTCCTTATTGCCTCTAGAACAGGCCGTCTCCATCGTGCAACAGCTATGCGAAGGATGGAACGTAGCTCATGAACAAGGGGATAATCCATCGCAGCAAAAATAAATTCGGGACGATTGCGCGCCATTTCAGGCGACAAGCCTTTTGCCAAGAATCGTCAAAACTTATCGGGATAAAGGTTCTAGGCTACCGACAGTTTGAATTTGGCTTTGCTGGGGTCGGGGCGGCCATCTTCGCATAAGTCCTTACAGTGATAAAATCTCTAGGTCTTTTTAGACTCCAAGCCATGATTGATGAAAATGGAAAGCTATTCGGGAAGGTCAACATCATTGATGCTGGAGCCTTTCTCTTAATCGTATTGGGCTTTTTGGGGTTTTTTGTAGTGCGTTCCAATCGCTCTGAAGCGCAAAGTAACCAAGTTGCAACCAAGACGATTCAATTTGATTTGTTTGCCCAGGGCAATTTTAAGAATCCAAAGGTTTTCAGAGTAGGAGACCAAGTCGCTATCAATATCCGTAATCAGCCTGCGGGAATGGCTACTATCGAAAAGGTGCAGGTAGATGCTCGCACCGTTACCTTTTTACCTGCTGATGGAAAGCTGAAGAGTTTTCCAGATCCGGATGCTCCCTACGGCAAGAAGATAACCTTCACCCTTAAAGCAGATGCCAGCGAGACTCCCAATGGTTACGTAATCGGGGGGGCTAAGATCAAGATTGGCATTCCGGTAGAGATAGAAACCGCCTTGTATAGTCTGAAGGGATCAACCATCGATGTCCGTGCAGAGTGACCTATTGAGTTCTAAATGGCTGCAGGGCAGTCTCCTAGGGCGGTTAGCCTTGGTTTCCGCAGACCTCAAAAGTTGGTGGGACGGTAGTTTCCTGGGAAAAATTCAGGGAAGTTTAGAACCTTGGGCCCATAAAAGTGCTTTTGGTTCCTGGTTGATGCCGCTTTCATTAGGATGGGCCGGAATCCTGTTTCTATTCGCTCCTTTTACTTCTACAGAACAGATTGGAATCTTTCTACTGGCTGGAGCTGTATTGTGGGCTGGATTATTTTTAACGAAGAAACAATCCCTTTCTCCGCTAACTCTCCCCGTCGCGGCGTTCTGGGCGGCAGGAGTGGTTTCGACGACAGCCTCCATTCATGCTGCAACGAGTCTGGAGGGGCTCGTTAAGTTCACGCTCTATATTCTGGCGTTTGCGCTCTTATCCCGCTTATGCCAGTCTCCCCAATATCGGACGATTCTCTTGGGCTGCTATTTGCTCGCCGTGCTTCCTGTCTGTGCAGAGGGGATCCGCCAATGGATTGTTGGCGTGCCTCCTCAACCGGGGTGGGTGGATGCGGAGTCCACCTTAGCGGATGCAACCCGTATCTATAGCTATCTTGGCAATCCCAATCTGCTGGCAGGGTACTTAGTCCCCGCAGTCCCTTTGGGTTTAGCGGGAGCGGTGCTGTTCAAGGCATGGAGCGCTAAAGCGGTCGCCGCGAGCGGAGCTGTTTTGGGCGCGGTCTGTATTCTGCTTACGTATTCCCGCAGTGGCTTTTTAGCTTTGGGGGCGATGGTGCTGGTGTTGGCCCTTTTTGGGGTGCAGACCCTGAGTCAGCGTTTGTCGTCGAAACAGCGGTTCTGGTTGTGGCCCAGTCTGATTGGGGCAGGAGTACTCGCCTTGGTTGTCATTTCCATCGTTGCTCCCAGTGTGGTAGAGCGCTTTGCTACTATCTTTTCTTCCAAAGGCGACTCCAGCAGTGCGCACCGGGTCAATGTCTGGGTGGCTAGTTTTCAGATGTTCCAAGAGCATCTGTGGTTAGGGATTGGGCCCGGAGACCGTACTTTTAAAGTTATTTATCCCTTTTATCAAAGAGGAAGTTACGATGCCTTGGGCACCTATTCCATTCCTTTGGAGATCGCAGTAGAGATGGGCCTTTTGGGTTTATCTACCTTCCTATGGATATTGTGGACCACCGGAGTTTGGGGCATGAGTATCTGGCGCAAGCTGGTGACTAAGAATCCCCGAACAGCGCTTTTAGTCGCTTGCTGTTTGACGGCTATGGCTGGGCTTATGGTCCAAGGCTTTGTCGAGACCGTTTGGTATCGTCCCCAGGTCCAGACTTTGTGGTGGTTAGCTTTGGCGATGATTGCCGGAATTTGCCTAGAGGAGTCGCCCTCTCCAGAATTGGGGGCTAAGCGGGCGAGCTAGACTGAGAAGATGTCAGTGATCACGGTTGAAGAATTAAGCAAGGTTTATCCTGTGGCCGTGAAGGAGCCGGGTTTTAGTGGCACCCTCCGTCACTTTTTTAACCGTACTTATCGTCAAGTCAAGGCTGTTCAAAAGGTTTCTTTTCAGATTGAGCCTGGAGAAGTCGTTGGATTCTTGGGGCCCAATGGTGCAGGTAAGACGACTACCTTGAAAATGCTGACTGGACTAATTTATCCCTCTTCCGGCAGAGTTGAAGTTGTGGGTCACAATCCTTTTTTGCGGGAGCCAGAATTCCTCAAAAAAATTACCTTACTCATGGGCCAGAAACAGCAACTGATCTGGGACCTCCCGGCTTTGGATTCTCTGAGAATCAATGCTGAAGTTTATGGAATTTCTGATGCAGACTTCCATCGTCGGGTGGGGGAACTGACGGAAATGCTGTCTTTAGAAGAAAAGCTAACCCAACCTGTGCGTAAGCTTTCCTTGGGCGAGCGAATGAAAGCGGAACTGCTCGCAGCCCTTCTCCATCAGCCCAAAGTGCTCTTTCTGGATGAGCCGACCCTTGGTTTGGATGTGAATGCTCAGGTCAAAGTCCGCGAATTTCTGCGCACCTACAACGACCACTATGGGGCGACAGTCCTGCTGACCAGTCATTACATGGCAGATATAACGGCGCTATGCCCGCGTGTTCTTTTGATTTATGCCGGAGAACTTATCTACGATGGCAGCCTGGAAGGTCTCTTAGACCGCTTTGCCCCTTACCGAGAAGTGAAGATTGAACTGGCGCAGCCCTGCCCTCGAGAAAAATTGTCTGCTTATGGAGAAGTGGAAGCGGTTGAAGGTTGCATGGTGCGCTTATTGGTGCAGCGGGAGCAGCTAACCCGGACGGTTGCTCAAATTTTGGCGGAACTGGAAGTGACTGATTTGACAATTACCGATCCCCCGATTGAGGAAGTGATTGGTCGCGTTTTCCTTACGGGCAGTGTCCAATGAATCATTCAATAAATCAGGTTTTCAGGACGGCCAGGGTTCTGATTTCGGTGTCCTACGCCTATATGGTGGAATATCGGGCCGAACTTTTTCTGTGGGCTTTGTCTGGTTCTTTGCCCTTTATTCTGATGGGTGTTTGGATGGAAGCGGCCCAAGGAAAGCAATTTGAATTAAGCCCTCTGGATTTTGCCCGCTATTTTCTCGCAGCCTTTATCACGCGACAGTTCACGATTGTCTGGGTGATTTGGGATTTTGAAAAAGAAGTGCTGAGTGGTCAGCTTTCGAATCGCTTACTGCAACCGATAGACCCTGTGTGGAGACATCTGGCGGGGCACTTTTCCGAACGCTTTGCCCGATTGCCCTTTGCTACAGGTTTAGTTGGATTATTCTTCCTGCTCTATCCTCAGTCTTTCTGGATACCGAGTCTGACAACGGCTTTACTTTTTCTCCTCGTGGTAGTGCTTGCTTTTATTTTGCGTTTTCTCATTCAATACACCTTGGCGATGCTTGCTTTTTGGACCGAACGAGCTAGCGCCTTAGAAGAATTCTGGTTTTTGTTCTATCTATTTCTTTCTGGTTTGATCGCTCCTCTAGAAGTCTTTCCTCCAGAAGTGCGAGCCGTCGCGCTGTGGACACCCTTTCCCTATTTAGTCCATTTCCCGGCCAGTTTGTTAGCAGGACTACCGGTAGATTTGGGCCGAGGCGTTCTTATGATGCTGGGCTGGAGTTTACTATTCTTTGGCTTAAACCGCTGGCTATGGCGCAAGGGACTCAGAGAATACTCTGGGATGGGAGCCTAGTTTGGACTATTAAAGAGTTGATTGCAATGAATAAAATATTAGATAAAAGTGTGCATACTATTCAATATTTACCCTGATTTACTGTCTGGAATTCATTCTATTTTTCACTGTGGAGTGGTATATAATCTATATCCGCTGGCCCTTCTCCCAGTGGCTCTGCATAGGTTCTGAGGCTGAACGATTTTAGGTTATGTTCATCATCGGCAAGCCAATCTGCAAATACAGGGGCTTCTGTTTGGAGTATTTGGTACATGTCATGAAAGTCCTTTACAGGCAATGTGACAATAACCGAACCTTCAGCAGGCGATTGAATCCCCAGCTTGTCAAGGTTTTCTTCAAAAAAGACAAGCAGGATAGTTTTATAAAGTTCCTCCGTGGGTTCTAAGGCAAGCCTTAAGGCCCGAATATAACCCCCATCTCCCGTAGCCCGACGTGCTTCAATTTTATAGTTTGCGATCAATAGACATTTAGACATAAAATCTCCCTTAGTTGAATAATTTTATATTCTTGTAGCTCTACTATCCAGCTGGCAAAGTACATGGAACGATACCTGCGGGTCTTGAGCATATTCTGGCGAACGACCTTTGCTGCGGAGATGGAGTATCGGCTGAACTTTGTTGTATCCACCTTGAGCAGTTTGGGGCAATTGGTAGGGAATTTATTTGGACTGTTCTTGTTCTATCGTACAGGCTATACCTTTGCGGGATGGGACTGGGAACAAGCGCTTATTGTCTTGGGCATCTTCACTCTATTTCAGGGATTTTCCAGTACGTTCCTCAGCCCAAATCTCAACCAAATTGTGAAACATATTCAGCAAGGAACCCTGGATTTTGTACTCCTCAAGCCGATTAGTTCTCAATTCTGGCTTTCGACCTATACGCTCTCTCCCTGGGGAATTCCAAATTTGATCTTTGGCGCTATTTTGATTGGCTATGCGGGGGGGCGACTCGGCTTAGGGGTCTCTAATTATCTGTTTAGCTTGATCCCCCTATTTTTCGGTTTTGTCATTCTCTATAGCCTCTGGTTCATGTTAGGCGCGATGAGTATTTGGTTTGTCAAAATTTATAACGTCACGGAAGTCCTACGGGGTCTTCTAGAAGCAGGGCGTTTCCCCATGGCGGCGTACCCTGTGGCCTACCGTTTTTTCTTCACTTTTGTAATTCCTGTGGCGTTCTTAACTACCGTGCCTGCCGAAGCTTTACTGGGTCGCACTGAACTTATTTGGACCCTAGGTGCTGGTATTCTTGCCCTTGCTCTTTTTCTGGCGTCTCGTGCTTTTTGGCAATTTGCCCTTCGATTTTATACCAGTGCATCTAGTTAGCTTTACCCCGCAGGGACTGAGGGGTCTTCTAAAAGCTATTTATCCACAGAGAACTTAAATCTAATCTAAACCCAGGTAGAACAGCTTCCCCTGAGAGACTGACGGGGGCTTCTAGAACTTCCACCTCTTTCCCTGGATGATAAATCTCTACCCGCTGACTCTTCGGGTCTATCAACCAGCCCAGCCGTACACCATTATCCATATACTCTTGCATCTTGGCCTGTACGGTCTTGAGAAGATCCGTTTTGGACCGTAGCTCCACTACAAAATCAGGGGCTAAGGGTAAAAAGCTATCCTTTTGTTCTTCAGTCAGGGCTTCCAGTCGCTCTCTACGAACCCAGGAAGCGTCAGGGGAGCGATCTGCCCCATTAGGAAGCTTGAACCCCGTAGAAGAATCAAAACCCACCCCTAAATCGTTGGTATCCACCCAGTTGGCTAATTGCTGAGACAATTTGATGTTCCGATATCCCGATCGTCCTGTGACTGGGGGCATGATTATGAGTTCTCCGTCGGCAGACCGCTCAAAACGTAGATCACGGTTGGCGCTACAAAGCTCAAAGAACTGTTCATCGGTAAGTCTAGTCGATTTCACATCTAGGGTAAGGCTATCCATGGCCGTATTTACTCTCGTGTACTTGGATTATATCCGGTGCCTTCTCTGCCAATAAGCAAAGATTCGGGGTCTCTTCACTCAGGCGGTAAATTCTTTCTTGGAAATCACCCAAGTGCGCGATGTAGTTTGGCTCAAAATTATTCCCTCAAAACTGAAAAAAGTGATGTCAAGCAAGCACTATGAACAATTTTCCGCTTTCGTAAAGACGCGGTGCGGCACAACAATATAGCCCTCGTGCCTATTACCCAAAACCTGATTACGAGCCACCCCCCAGTACCACCAGTAAGCACCGACATAGGCACAGAGAATGCCATCCAACTGGTCTTCCAAGGCTTTCATCTCAACGCCCTTCGCAGGAATAGAGGGCAAAGAAGACAAAGAGAGCTTAGGCGTGTGGACGGTCAACTCTTTCAAAATTAGACTGCGATAGCGTTCCAGCTCCGGTCGGCGCTCCGCTAAGGGGCCTTTTTTGTACTTGAGAATCCGTGACAAATTGAACAGATGAACTATGGCCGGATGGGGAAAGCACTCTATTTGATAACGTCCTAGTCGTAAGGGTTCTATAGTATCCGCATGATTGAATTTCCGAACCTCTAAGGCTTGGCCTAGGGCCACTGTCCGTTCGGCAAAAGGTCATTGCAAGTTGGCCGGATAGCACCCTGCATGATATTTTCCGAAATAGCTATGGGTCAGCTTATCGGGCAGACGCATTCCGGTTGCATTGGGAATAATCGTAGGGGCATCCACAGCAACTAAAGCAGGCCCATCTCCCGCCGTCCGGTCCACCCACGCCAAAATGTGATCAAGCGGCTGATGACGAACCAGTTCTAAGAGGGTAAGTTGTGCTCCATCCCATTCCAGCGCTGCCAGACCACTAGGCCCCGTTTGCCAGCCAAAATCGATCCCTAAAAACTTCACTAAGCAGCTCCGCAGAATCGTTCTAGACTTCTTCCAGATTCACCTTGTCACATCAACTGCAGTAACTCTTCTGTGGAGAGCTTACCACTCATCTCCGCGCCTTCCAGCAGGCTGTCGGCTAAATCTCGCTTGTGCTGATGTAAATTCACGATCTTTTCTTCAATCGTATTCTTGGACACCAAGCGGTAGATGGTTACCGGACGGTGTTGGCCGATGCGATGGGCGCGATCGCTGGCTTGGTCTTCCACCGCTGGATTCCACCAGGGGTCCATGTGGATGACGTAATCAGCAGCCGTAAGATTCAGCCCCGTACCGCCTGCCTTGAGACTAATCAAAAAGACATCTCCCTCCCCAGCCTGGAAGGCATCGACCCGTTTTTTACGCTCCGCAACCGGAGTGCTCCCATCCAAATATTGGTAATGAATCTTTTGCCCGTCCAGATAGTCTCGAATCAGGTGCAAATGACCCACGAATTGACTAAACACCAGGGCCTTATGGCGGTTCTCGAGAAGCTCCTCCAACACCTCACCGAAAAGTTGCAGCTTGGAGCTGGGAAGGGTGATATCCGGCGTGACCAGACGCACATTGCAGCAGGCGCGACGCAGTTTCATGATTTCTGCCAGCACTTGCAGATGTTTGGCCCCGGCCGTAGCATCACTTTCGGATAGCTTCGCTAACGCTTCTCTGCGCAACGCTTCATAAAACGCCATTTCCTCTTGGCTCAGATCCACCTGTAGCAGAATTTCGGTACGGGTCGGTAATTCCTCCAGCACCTGACTTTTGGTCCGGCGTAGTAAAAACGGTTGAATCAGTTTTTTCAGTCGGACGCGTGCCTGCTTATCCCCGTATTTCTCAATCGGGGTGGCAAAGTGTTCGTTAAAGTTTTCCAACGAACCAAGCAACCCTGGATTGATGAAGCGGAATAAGTTCCATAGTTCACCGAGGTGATTCTCGATCGGCGTCCCCGTAGTAATCAGTTTGAAACTGCTTTTTAGATTCATCGCCGCCTGGGACCGCTTGGTGGCGAAGTTTTTTATGGACTGTGCCTCATCCAGGACAACGGTTTGCCATTGCACCTTTGCCAGCATCCGCGCCACTTCTTCCTGCTGCAACAGACCATAACTGCACACCAGCATGTCAAACGGTTGTAGCTGATCCAGCACCTTTTGACGCTCTCCACTGCCCAATTGAATCACCTTGAGCGTAGGGGCAAACCGCTGGGCTTCACTGACCCAATTCATGCCTACTGAAGTCGGTGCCACGATCAGGGTTGGACCTTCGGGCGCCCGGGTGAGGATAACGGACAACGCTTGCAAGGTTTTACCAAGTCCCATGTCATCGGCCAGACAAGCACCCACACCCCAATGGGCGAGCCGCGCCAACCAGCGAAAGCCATCGATCTGGTAGTCGCGCAACTCCGCCTGAAGCGTGGAGGGCAACGTTGGTTCCAGGTTCTGAATTTCCCGAAGCCGCTGGATATGGGCCTTCCAGTATTGGTCGGCTTTGAGTGCTCCGACCTCGTCCATCCAGTCTTCCATCGCCAAGGCGGCAAGGGGGTGAAGGCGAAGTTCTTTTCCTTGTTTTTCAGAATATACCCTTAGTTCATCAAGGCGTTTGCGAAATTCCTGGGTCAACGCCAGGAATTGACCGTCACCGAGGGGAACAAAGCGGCTGGGGGTTTGCGCCAGCAACTCCATCAGGCGCTGCATGTCTAGCACCAGGTTGTCGTCCACTTTCAAGGCACCGCTTGCCGCGAACCAGTCGTTCTGGCGCTGAATCTTCAACTGGAAATCTTTGAGATTTACCTGGTGACTGACACGTAGTTTCTCGCCTTCGGGCCATTCCAGAACTACCGTGTCCCCCAGGGCTTGCAGTTCCAGTAGCAGTTCCAAGCAGTCCTCTGGATCTTCCACCAGCCATTCCCCAGCCTGTTCTGACTGGCGGGCCAAGGTAGGACAAGCTGCCACAGTAGTATGAACGAGTTGTTTCTCTACACGCAGATTGCGAGTGGTTTGCAGCCGCTTGCCGTCGATCTCCGCAATAACGGTTTCGCCTCCGGTGCCGGGGCGGTAATATGGCCCCCCCTGAGCGAAAGGACGAGTCAGCACCGCTACTTTTAGCCCTACCCCAGCGGGCAACAAATGAATATGGGGTTTTGTCTGTGCAGGCACCTCTTCTGCACTGGTCACACCACCGCCAATATCGGAATGGATGGTGAGTATCCCAGAGACAGCATTAATCGCTGCCAAGACCCGCTCTTTAGCGCTGGCAGGTACTTCCAGACGATTCTGCTTGCCCAGAATCTCAGCAATGCGCCGATGCTCGGCGGTGATCTCAAGGACGCGAAGCCGGGTTGGGGCTTCTTTAACAACGACAATCTCCTGATTTCCTTTGAATGCGGGAGAAAATTGCAAGGTTAACTGATCCTTCTTGCTCTTTTTCACCAGCAGCTCGGGTTCTCCTTTCACGATTTCGACGCGCGTGGTCGGGGCATCTTCCCAGAAGACCAACGGATGTCCAATCAGAGCGGCGAGGGCCTTTTCCCCAAACGTATATTCGATTTTTCCCCAGCCATAAGCATCAGAGTGGGCTTTGATCAGAGAACAAACGCGTAGATCCTGAGCAGTGAGATAGCCAATCTCATCCGTATCGTTTTTAAGTCGTTTGAGCGCGACAGGGCGACCTTTGCTCCACTCCCCTTTGGCCTTAATCGTTTGCTCTCGAGGATGCAGTAAGCAGTCTCCGGATTGAAAGGTGACAAACCAAGCTAGGCGTTGGATCGTCTCCGGTTTTGCGGTTCCTGACGATTGCAGGTTGGCCAGGGCATTCAAGCATAGTTCCCAAGCTTCCTGTGGCTGGATCAAGTCCACTAGAGGGCGGATGCCGCTATTTTGACGGAGCGCCATTGCCTGTTTACCATACTTTTCGGGTTGGATCCGTGACAGCAATTCCATTGCCTCCATCGCTAACCAGTGGTAACCCGCAGCCTCGGCTTGCTCATAAAAGGGTGCAATTACTTTAGGCACATGGATTTTTGCTTGATCGCTATCAACCCAGTAGAGGCATAAAGCCCACAGCAATATTTCTAAACTGTTCTGCCCTAAGTGGGGAAAGACATGGAGCACCCATTCCTTTTGGGAAAGATCTCCCCGCTGGATTTTCACCACACTTTCTAGCACTCCATAAATTGGGCTAAGCCAATGTTCTGATTGACTAGCAAGCTTGGCATACCCTTCTGCTTCGCTCAGGCGAGTGGCCGTCCCGTCCTTTAGGAGCGCTAGAACAAAAAACAGTCCACTCATGGACTGAAAGTATATTTTCCGTTTACCTGTAGCCTTCTTCAGTGCCTGCAAGGCGGCAGTATAGTGTGCGATGGCGTCCTCGTTATCACCCCGCAGAAAAGCTAACCATCCCCGGAGGTTAGTAGAATCAATGCGGTATCCTTCATATCCTTCAAAAGGGGACTCAGGAATCTGTTGAGCTTCCTCAAATCTGCCCCTCAGGATCAGTTGCTCTGTCAACAGGATGGGCTGCCAATCAGGGCCTTTATGCGGTCCGGCCCAGTCTTCCTGAAGCAAGGAAAAAGCTTCATCAGCGGGGGTTAATCCCAGCATTGAGCCAGATAGGATACTGACTAGCACGCGCTCATACAATGCTGGAGGCAAGGTGCGGAACCAATCGGGATCAAAGGGGTTATTGAGTACCCGTTGATAAAATAGATCAATCGAGATCTGGTCCCTTGAATAGTTGTATCGATAGTAATCTGTAAGCTGTTTCTGGACAAACTTGATGTCCTGGCGGTAAATCCCAATCCGGACTTCGCGCATTAATTGGCGTTCACCCTTGAAACGGCGAGCATCTTTCCAGAGAACCTCAATAGGTAGTCTCTCCTGGACCACGGTAGCTAGTGTTTCAAAGTGTCCTGCCTTTACGGCATCGCGCGTAGCAATCTCTACCAATAGTGGATGGCACTGAAGACCTTGCCCATTTTCTTGAACCAACAAGCCCGCTTCCAATAATCGATCAAGGTAAGGTTTGAGCGTTTGCGGGGTGAAAGGCTTACTGCTTTCATCTTGTACCCCAGTCTGATTCAAACACCTTACAAATGCAGTTTTACTAATCGGCTCATAAATCACCGAAAACACTTGCACCATCATTTGTTCCAGCGATGACAACTTGTGGTATTCCTCAACCACTTGTCTGCGGAGCTTTACAGTGTTCGTGTTGGAATCAATCATGATGCGCTCGGGGATTGGTTTTATAGCTCTCAATGAAGTCACCATAGCAATGTTTGCAGGAGGGAGGGGTTTTTGAGACCTCGGCTAAAAGAATCTCCGGAATACGGCTGTGCCTGAGATGACTTAGAAGGCTAGAGCTAACATAATAATAGCTGGTTACATAATTGACCTTGCAACTCCTAGGCTCCTCCTCCCGTTAGGAAAATAAGGGCAAAAGGGCACCTGGTATCTATTCGACAAGTTGCAGGTGGAGTTTCTTTTCCTTGTTCTTCAGAAAATACCCGTAGTTCATCGCAAACATTAGGCGCAACAGAAAATATCACCGATGGGGAGCTTTAAGTATTATTTTTAGAAAGCTTGCCACACCTCGCCGCATTATTTGAGCAGCATGCATATATTGAATTGGGTCGCGATTCTATCACTATTCATCAATGAAGAGTCATCTTAATGAGTCCAGGAGTACCAATTTTTGAACTGAAAGGAGTTACTCATCAGTTTGGGGGCTCTGTGGCTTTGAGTGATATCAACCTGCAGATTTATTCCGGAGAACAGGTGGCGCTGATAGGACCGAGTGGTGCGGGTAAAAGTACGTTGATTCGTCTTTGCAATGGCACGCTTTTGCCGAGTCAGGGGGAAGTTTGGGTTTTGGGACAGAACCTGAGTCATCTCCGTACCGAGGCTTTGCGTCAAACACAACAAAAGATTGGCACGATCTATCAGCAGTTTCAGTTGGTAGATAGTCTGCGGGTCATTCACAACGTCAATGCCGGACATTTAGGCCGCTGGTCTTTTTTCAAAGCCTTGACCTCTTTGGTTTGGCCTCTGGAAGTGGAAACGGCAAGGGCGGCGCTGGCGCAAGTCGGAATGGCAGAAAAACTTTATGCCCGTAATGACGAGCTTTCCGGTGGACAACAGCAACGAGTCGCTTTGGCACGGGTATTGGTCCAAGACCCGCTGGCAATTCTGGCGGATGAACCGATTGCTAGCCTAGACCCCGAACGTAGTCGAGAAATTATGGATTTGCTGCGGGACTTAAGTGCAAAAACAGCCAAAACTTTGGTAAGTAGTCTCCACGCCGTTGAGTTTGCTCATAGTCACTATCAACGGGTCATCGGTCTCAGACAAGGACACATCTTATTCGATAGCCCCACCGACCAAGTTTCGGCAGGGATGATTGAAGACCTGTATAGGCTTGGAGCTTAGGCGTGACGATTCAGGCATCTCCTCGTGCTCTCTTACCCAATCCTCGCGTGCTCTGGGGATTCACCTTTTTGGGTGCGCTGGCTCT
>Ga0208716_1000165_pt1 | contig 26917 bp, 23 predicted proteins | sample NGESurdeep092012_8_FD_184482 | JGI IMG/M metagenome (GOLD analysis project Ga0208716, IMG submission 184482) | Arctic peat soil microbial communities from Barrow, Alaska - NGEE Surface sample 415-3 deep-092012 (SPAdes) | ecosystem: Environmental > Terrestrial > Soil > Wetlands > Peat ...
GATCACCGAAACAACGCATATCCTCGAATCGCTGCTGGACAAGCTCCGGAATGACGAATTGCGCTTGCGCATCGAGATGGTGGACGTGTTCCTCAAAGCGGTCGATGTGATCAAAATGCAGCTCGCCGGCCGGCAATTCGCGAGCGAAGTCGACGCGCAGGCGGTGGCGGAAATCTGCCGCCACCTGAATGAACTTGCCCAGGCGGGGCCAGCCGAGGTCGCCGTCCTGGCGAGCGCCGCGCAAGGTCCGGAGGCCGCCGTGGCGGTGACGCCGGTTCCGCCGCCTGCCGCAGGTGGCGCCGAGCCGGTCGATCCGAGCCCGGAAAACCTCTATGCGATTCTGACGGGAGCTGAAATTGCGGGGGCGCCAGCCGCAGCCGCAACGCCGCCGCAGGGCGGTGCAACGCCGGCGCAGGGCGATCCAACGCCGGCGCAGGGCGCCGCGGCCTCCTCCAGCACGGAAGCGTATGGATTCTTCGACGAGGTGGCGCCGCCGGCCGCGCCCGCCTGCGTGGTACCATCTGGGCATGGCGGCGACAGAGACGAGGATCGGGTCGGGTTCGCGGACGGGTCTGGCGAGCCTCGCCGTCGCCGGCGCGATCCTCGTCACGCTCTACCTCACCAGCCTGCACTCGTACCTGCTCTTCCACGTCTTCGCCGAACTGGCGTTCGTCGTCGCGGTGTGCGCGATCCTGACGATGGCGTGGAATCTGCGCGAGTTCCTCGACGACGATTTCACGTTCTTTCTGGGGATCGCCCTGTTCTTCGTCGCGATCCTGCACGTCGTGCATGCTGTCGACTTCCAGGGCATGGGGGTGTTCAAGGGGCACACCACCGATTCGCCGACGCAACTGTGGGTGGCTGCCGGGTACCTGTCGAGCGTCTCGTTCGCGGTCGCGCCGGCCGTGATCGGCCGGCGCATCCGCGGCCTCCCGGTGGTCGCCGTCTACGCCGGCGTGTGCGTTCTGATCCTCGCCTCGATCTTCACATGGAAGATCTTCCCGCACTGCTACGTGGAAGGCTCCGGGCTGACTCCGTTCAAGAAGATCAGCGAGTACATCATCGTCGGCATCTACGCGCTCGCGATGGGGATGCTCATAGGTCGCCACCGGAAGCTCGACCAGGGCGTCCTGCGGCTGCTTCTCATGGCCCTGATCGTGCTCTGTGGCTCGGAGATCGCGTTCACGCTCTACGTCGGCGTTTACACATCGCCGAACCTGGTCGGCCACCTGCTGATGGTGCTGGCGGCGTTCCTGATCTACAAGGCGGTCGTGGAGGCGGGGCTCGCCAAGCCGCACGCGCTCGCCGTCGCCAGCCTCAGATCGAGCGAGGAGGCGGCGCGCGCGGCGCATCGCGAAGCGGACACGATGCGCCGTGCCCTCGACGACATGCTCGAAGTCACGCGAACCTTCCCCGTCGAGGCCGGTTGCGACGAAACCGCCAGGGCGATCTGCGCCGCCGCCCGACAGGTCTTCGAGTGTTCGGCGGCGAGCCTGTACCGCGTCGTCGACGATCATCTGCGGCACATCGTACGCGACCCGGCGGCGGCGGCCATCGGTCCCGAGAGTGCGTTCGGCATCGACGACATCCCCGGCCTCGACGACGTGATCCGCACGCGCATGCCGACGTTCGTCGGCGATGTGTTGGAGAGTGGTCCCTCGGCTTCCGTCGAAGCTTTGACGAGGTCTCTCGGCATCGCCTCCGTGCTCTTCGTACCGGTCGGCATCGCGCCGATCGCCGACAAGGTCCTCCTGATCCTGTGGTCTTCTCCGCGTGAGGAGCCCGGCGCCGCCATGATCGCGCTCGCGCGGCGCTTCGCCGACCAGGCGGCGATCGCGCTTGCGCAGGCGGGCCGCACGGAGGCGCAGGAAGAGGCGGCTCGCTTGCACCAGCGTCTCGAGACCAGTCTGCTCTCGCGGCCGCCGGCCGAAAGTGCCCTGTTGCGCGTTGCCCGCAGCTACCGGCCGGGCGAGCGCCGCCTGCGGCTGGGAGGTGACTTCATCGGCGTCGTGGCGCTGCCCGACGACCAGATCGCCGTCGTCGTCGGCGACGTCAGCGGCCACGGCCCCGATGCGGCGGCGCTCGGCGCGATGTTGAGGGCGAGCTGGCAGGCGCTGACGTTAAGCGCCGCCGGCGTCGCCACCACGATGACGGCGCTCGCCGGAGTGCTCGACAGCGAGCGCGGCTCGCTCGACATGTTCGCGACACTGTGCGCGGCCTGGATCGACCCCATCAAAGGCCGCGCCGAGATCCTCAACGTCGGCCACCCGGCGCCACTGCTCCTCAACGCGGGGGTGACAAAGGTCGATGTGCCGCCACTGCCGCCGCTGGGCGTGTGGGAGGACGTGCTCTGGCAGCCGCGGACGATCGACCTGGCGCCGGGATGGGGCCTCTTCTTCTACACCGATGGTCTCGTCGAGGGTCGCATCGCGGGCGCGAGCGGGGATCGCTACGGTGAGGCGCGGCTGGTCGACGCGGTCGGGCGGCTGCTTGCGCGCGACCGCGACGAAGCCGCTCTCGACAGGCTGCTCGCCGAAGTCGAGCAGGTCAACGGGGCGCCGTTCGCGGACGATGTCGCCGTGGTGCTCGTGAGCGACTCACGGAGAGGCTAAGCGCCGATGCCGGTGTACTCGCTGCCGGAGTCCGACGAGGCATTGCTCGGAGAATGCGACGTGACCACGTTTCGCGCTCACGGTCCGGGAGGCCAGCACGTCAACACGACCGACAGCGCCGTACGCCTCAAGCATCGCCCCTCCGGCGTGGTCGTCACGTGCCGCCGCGAGCGCAGTCAGCATCTCAACAAGACGATCTGTCTGCGACGGCTGCGCGAGAAGGTCGCGGCGCTGGAGTACGAGCCGCCGCTGCGTGTGCCGACGAAACCGAGCGCGGCGGCGGCTCGCCGACGGCTGCAGGACAAGCGGCGCCGCGCGCGGCTCAAGCAGGAGCGGGCGGCTCCGACGCCCGAGGAGTGACGTCCGCCGCCGCCCGCGCGTCTGGCGCGCGCGGCGCGGCGCCGTGACACCGTGGTAACGTAGTGGCGAACGGACAAGCTGGTCTGGAGGTTCCCGGGCGCGTGTCGCCGCCGCAATCATCACCCCCCGACGCCACTGCCGGCCGGGCGCGATCGCGCTCACGGCTGCGCGCGCTCGTCGCGCGGGTGCGACATATGCGGCTGTTCTGGCTGATCCTGTTGCCCATCCTCCTGATCGCCGCCGTGACGCTGGCGATGCAGGCCCTCGGCATCGTCACGTGGGACGCTCCGGCGCACCTCTACAAGATCGCCCTGGTGCGCCGCTACCGGGCGTTCTTCTGGGACAACAACTGGTACGGTGGCGCCTATCAGGTGGCGAGCTACGGCTTCATCTTCTACTGGCTCGCCCAGTTCGTGAGCTACAAGCTCCTTGTGGTCGTCTCGGCGGGCCTGATGCCGTTCTTCTTCTACCTCTACTTGCGCCGCTCACACGGCAGCGCGAGCTACTGGCCTGCGGTCGTGCTCGCCGGCGTCCTCGCCATCTACCTGATCAACGGCCAGGACCCGTTCGTGCTCGCGATGTCGCTGATGATGCTCGGCATGGTGCTGCTGGTCCACCGGCAACCGCTGGCCGGCGCCGTGTTCACGGGAATCGCCATCTTCACCAATCCACTGGCGTTCGTCACCGGGGCGGTGTTCCTGATCGCGGAGTTCATCTCACGGCGCGACGAGCGGCGGCGGTTCATCCGCTTCGCGGTGTACCTGCTGCCGATCGTCGTCGTGCGCATCCTCCTCGGCGTCGTGTTCGCCGAGCAGTCGACCTACATCTACCCCTATGTCGAAGTCATCCACTTCGCCGGCTTCGGCATGCTCGGTTTCTTCCTCGCGCGCATGTCGGTCGACCCGGCGCGCCAAGCCAAGCAGGTGTTCTTCCTCACCTATGCGACGGTCGCTTGCCTTATGGCGTTCGTCCCCAACAACCCGGTGGGCAGCAATATCGGGCGCACCTTCTTTCTCTTCGGCCTGCCGCTCGTGCTCGACATCCGCAAGGTGTACGCGCCCAAGTGGATCACCGTACCACTCATCGTCGGCGTCGCCTTCGGCCAACTGACACCGCCCGTGCTCCACTACTTTCACATGGCCGAGATCCAGTCGACCAAGCCCGCCTTCTTCACTCCGGCGCTGGCGTTTGCCAACGAGCACTACGATCCCAACTTCCGCTTCCATATCGTCGCCCTCGACACGCACTGGGAGGCGTACTACTTCTCGATCGACGGCTACGCGATCACGCGCGGCTGGTACCGGCAGGCGGACGCTCTTCACAACAAGGTGCTCACCGGCGACTTCAACGCCGCGCAGTACGTCGCCTGGCTCAAGAGCATGGGCGTCAAGTACGTGTTCCTGCCGCACGCCCCGCTGGATTGGAGTGGGCCGAAAGAGGCGAGCATCCTGGCCTCGTCGTTGCAGTTCGTCGAGGTCTATTCGAGCCCTGACTGGACGATCTATCGTCTCCGCGGCGCGCAGCCGATGGCGGTCTCCCTCGGCGGCACCAGGGATGCAAACGTGGTCTACATGGATCACGAGTCGCTCTACCTGAAAGTCCCCGCCGCGGGGCGCTACCTCATCAAGGTGAGCTACTCACCTTTCTGGGAGATCATCGGCGGCGTCGGCACACTATCGGCCGGCCCCGACGGTTTTCTCGTTCTGCAGGCTACCGAACGAGGGCTGTACGGTCTGCGCGTGAATGTGACGCTGGCGGAGAGCCTGCACCAACTCGCGCTATGAGGCCGTGCGGTCGTCTTGCAATGGTATGAGGCTATCGTTAGAGTGCCTGATTGGATTGCCCGGCGCCCATTTCGGCAGCCGCCTCGCCAAGGTCTCCGACGGCACGTCCTCGACGAGGCATGCCGTCGGACCTCTATGGCGTGACGGCCGGCGGTCGCGGCGTCGGTGCGCGAAGCAAAACTGGTTCGGAGGATCGATGTCTGACGCAACACCGAAGTGGCAGCGCAAGAGCCGGGGCCGCGACCTCAGCGGGCTCGGTTGGCTCGAGGCGGAGATCCTCCGCATCGTCTGGGACAAGCGCCAGGTCACCGTGCGCGACGTCTATGAGGAGCTCCGCCTGCGGCGGCGGATCGCGTACACGACCGTCATGAGCGTGCTTCGCAACCTCGCCGCCAAGGGTTTGCTCGAGCAAGACAAGAGCGCTGCCGCATACATCTACACGCCCAGCGTCACCGACGAAGAGGTCGCGCGCGGCATCCTCGACGCGCTCGTCGACAAGATCATGGGTGGGCGCGTCGAACCGCTTATTCTGTATCTGCAGCAGAGCATCGTTAAGTAGGAGCGCGGCGCCGGGAGGTCGAACGTGAGCGATCCGACAGTTCTCATCCAGGCCCTCGTCGACGATCTTGTCGCCGCCGACCCTGTGCTGGCGACACGGCTCGGTCTCACCGCCGGCATCGACCGCTTGCCGTCGCACAGTCCCGCCGCGATCGACGCGCTCGTGCGCAGCGTCAAGGCGCGTCTACCCGAGCTCGAGGCGATCGCCGCGAGCGACGACCTCGAGCACGCCGTCGACGCGTTTGCCGGCACGCAGATGGTGCGCCGCGTGCTCCGTGACTTCGAACTGCGCGCGGTGCACCGTACCAAGCCGTCGCACTACCTGGACGCGGCGGACGGCGTGCTGCTCCTGATGATGCGCGAGATCGCGCCACTCGACGACCGGCTGGCGGCGCTCGACGCCCGCTTGCGCGCATTGCCGGGCGTGTTCGAAGAAGCGAGGAGCAACCTCTCCGGGCCGATCGCCAGGGTGTTCGTCGAATCGGCCCTCGACTACGCCGCCGGCGTCGCCGAGATGGTCACCGACACGGTGCGCGAGTTTGCCACCGCCTCCGGCCGCGAGGGCATGCTCGACGATGCGTCGCGGCTGGCGGCGGACGCCGTCGCCGGGTTCCGAACGTTGCTTCACGACCGCCTCCTGCCGGCCGCCGTGGACGAGTGTGCCGCCGGCCGCGCCGTCGTCGACGACGTCCTTCGTCACGAGCACGTGCTGGATAGGTCGGCGGACGAGATCGCCGCCACGGGGCGCGCGGTCATGGACGAGACGCGGGCGATGATGGCGGCGCTCGCCACTGAGATGGGCCACGCGAGCGTCGAAGACGCGGTCGCGGCGATCCAGACCGCACATCCGGTGGCCGACGATCTGGTCGCAAGCTATGCACGCGCCGTGGCGGACGCCCGCCGCTTCGTGATCGAGCGCGATCTGTGCACGCTGGCCGCCGGCGACCGCTGCATCGTCGGACCGACGCCACCCTCGCTACGCGGCATCCTGCCGTTCGCCGCCTACGACCCGCCCGGTCCCTACGCCGCCGAGCAGGTCGGCTTCTACTGGGTAACGCCGCCCGAGGCGGGTCTCAACCCGGCCAAGCTCGACGAGGCGCTGACGGCGCATCCGTACGCTTCGCTCTCTACGGTCAGCGTCCACGAAGCGTACCCCGGCCATCACGTGCAGCTCACGCGCGCCAACCTCGCGCCGACGTTGGCGCGTCGCGTCGCATGGCTGCCTTCCGGCGCCTCGCTACTCGTCGAGGGGTGGGCCTTCTACTGCGAGGAGATGATGGAGCGTGAGGGCTTCCTCGCTTCTCCCGAGGTCCGCCTCATGCGACTCAACGATCAGATCTGGCGGGCGTGCCGCGTGGTCATCGACGTCGAGCTCCACCTGGGCCGCATGAGCTTCGCCGATGCCGTCGGCTTGTTGCAGACGACGGCGCACATGGGCCGCCACGAAGCGGAGATGGAGTGTCGCTGGTATGCGGAGTCGCCCGGTCTGCCGATGAGCTATCTGATGGGCAAGCTCGAGGTGCTTGCGCTGGCGCGCGAGTACGCGCGCCAGCGCACGACGGCGCTCAAGACGTTCCACGACGAACTGCTCGACTGGGGTTCGCTGCCGCCGCGTGTGATCGCCTGGGGCATGGGGCTCGGCGAGCGCCCGTTCTGACTGCGTCTGCGGGCCCTCAGACCCGGCGCGCGACGCTCTCCTCGACACCGTACTGACACACGCGGTCGCGACCGTCGGCCTTGGCGCGGTAGAGCGCCTTGTCGGAGAGTTCGAGCAGCTCGTCGACAGTTGTCGCGTCGCGCGGGCAGGTCGCCACGCCGGCGCTGACCGTGATGCTCAGAGTACCCGGCAGGCCAAGGCCGGTGTAACGCCACTGGCCCACGGTATGCCGCAACCGGTCGGCCATCGAAGCGGCGTTCTCGCCCGGCGTGCTGGGCAGGAGCATGACGAACTCCTCGCCGCCGTGGCGAGCGCAGATGTCGTCGGTGCGCACGGCGTCCTGCATGATCGCCGACAGCGCCTGGAGCACCCGGTCTCCATTGGAGTGGCCGTAGGTGTCGTTGATCTCTTTGAAGTGGTCGATGTCGATCATCACGATACTCATCGGCGTCTGGTTCTTGAGACTGTGGTCGAGCTCTTCTGCCGCTCTGTCCATGAAATGGCGGCGGTTGTAGAGGTGGGTGAGATGATCCGTGATCGCCTGGCGGCGGAAACCATCGTACTTGTGCGCGTTGGAGAGCGCGTTCTCGAGATGTCCCTCGAGTGTCTGAAAGACCCCGTCAGTGATCTTGTCGAAGTCGGTCGCGGCGGTGGCCGTCGCGAGTAGCGCCATCTCGCCGATGCCCTCAACGGTCACGGGCACGATCACCTGCCGTTTCATCGTCGCCGGGAAGAGTGTGCACGTGTGGCCGCTCGAGCGCACCAATGTCTTGCCGTTGATGGCGCGGCGCACGGGGCAGTCGGCGGTGTACATGCAGCAGTCGGCGTCGAGTGTGCGCGAGCGGACACCGAAGGTCCCTTCGATGCGCAAGGCGCGCGACTCCGGGTCGAGCATCAGCAGGGCGGCGAAGTCGGCATGCAGGAACCGCTTGGCGCGAGTGAGCGAGCGATCGACAGTCTCCTTGTACGGCAGCGCGGCGTTGATCTCCTGACCGATCTCGCCGACTTCGACGAGCTGCCTGCTGAACGTCTGCAGGCGCACGAGGTCTTCGCGGATCGATTGCGCTGCGGTCTCCTTGTCTTCGGCGGACGTGAACACGCTGATCAGTGTCTCGAGCATATAGCCGAGCTCGGAGATCTCGTCCCGATAGGCCGGGTCGAGGGCGTCGTACTTGTCTCCGAGACGCCGCTGCGAACGTTTGATGAGGCTGCCAAGTGGGCGGTACACCCAGATGTCGAGCACCACGGCGATCACGGCGAACCCGGCGCCGAGTCCGATCGCGAGCTGTGGCACGGCGCCGATGTCGAGCACTCTCCACAGCACGGCGTAAACGGCGCCGAGTACGCCGGCGATCATCGCGACCGTCTTGAGCTCGAGGCTGATACCGCGCCGCTTGCGTTGGGGGTTGTCCGTCGTCGCCATCCTCGCCAGGTTAACGATTCAAACCACATATCGGCAAAACGGCAAGAACATTGACGCGCGCCAGCGGTAGGCCGCGGCGCGCGCTCAGCCGGTCAGTGCATCCGGCTGAGGATGCGACGGTCGCGCGTGCGCCGCGGCGAATTGCGCCGTTCGTCTTCGCGGCGCTCGCAGACGTAGGACGGGCAGGTGACACAGATGGCGTTGCACGTCAGCCGGCGATCGACGTCGGCGACGCAGATCATGAACGGCACGGGTGTCGGCTTACGCTTCTTCACGATGTGTCACCTTACTCATACGGTGGCGACGCGTCGTCTCCTACGTCGGCAGCGAAATAGACGGTCGCGAGTCCCTAGGAGAGGTAGCCCTCGACGACGGTGATGACCTGAGCGATGCGGAAGGGCTTTGTGATGTAGCCATCGATGCCGGCGTCGGTGGCGCGCTCCATGTCGGTCGCCATCGCTTTGGCAGAGAGGCCGACGACGGGGATGTCGCGCGTGGCGTCGTCGGCCTTGAGCTCCTGGACCGCCTCGTACCCGCTGAGCACGGGCATCATCATGTCGAGGAGTATGAGGTTGGGGTGATGCTCCTTCGCGAGGTCGACGGCCTCGCGACCGTTCATCGCCTTGAAGACCTCATAGCCGACGGCCTCCAGCGACATCGAGACGATGCGCAGGATGTCGGGATCGTCGTCGGCGACCACGATGGATTTCGCCAAGCCTTGCACCCCCTAACTCATCTTGCTGGCCGACATCGGGTCCGATGACCCCTCTGCTATCGGCAGCGTAAAGATGAAACTAGACCCTTTGCCGATTTTGCTCAAGAGACGAATGGCGCCGCCGTGCAGCTCGACCAGCTCCTTGGTGATCGCCAGCCCGAGCCCGGTACCGCTCTGGATCCGCGTCGCCGAGGAATCGATCTGCGTGAAGCGCTGGAAGACGCGGTCCTGGTCTTCCTTGGCGATGCCGATGCCGGTGTCGTTGATCCAGATCTCGACGAAGCCGTCCAGCAGGCGCGCCTCGACGCTCACGCTGCCGTTCTCGTGGCTGTACTTGATGCCGTTGGTGAGCAGATTGAGCAACACCTGATTCAGCTTGGAAGGGTCGGCCATCACGAGCGGCAGGTCGGTCGGCAGGAAGGTCGAGATCTTGATGCGCTTGTCGGCGGCGCGCGGCTTGACGACCGGCAGCACGGCGAGCAGCGAACCGCGCAGGTCGATCGGCTCGAGGTTGAGCTCGAGGCGGCCGGATTCGATCTTGGTCAGGTCGAGCACGTCGTTGATGAGGTTGAGCAGAGACTCGCCGCCGGTGAGGATGCTCTGGAGGAAGTTGGTCTGCTTCTCATTGAGCTCGCCGGTCATGCCACTGAGCAGCATGTCGCTGTAACCGATGATCGAGGTCAGCGGCGTGCGCAGCTCGTGGCTCATCGTTGCCATGAAATCGCTCTTGAGCTGGTCGAGGTGCGTGAGATCGTCGTTGAGGCGGCGCAGCTCGTCGTTGTAGCGGATGTTGCTGATGACGAGAGCGAGCTGGTTGCACAGTGAAGTGATCGTCGGGAGCTTCTCCCGATCGAACGTATCGTTGCGCCGCGTCAGCAGACACAACAGGCCGAGCATCTCATCCTTGGCTTCAAGCGGCGCGACAAAGAGGCCGTAGTAACCGTCCTTCTCGACCGCCTTGAGCAAGCGCGTGACCTTGGGCTCGGTCGCCTCAAGACAGAGCTGTGCGCCACCCTTGGCGAACTCGCTCAGGTTGAGTTCCTTGAGTCTCTTGACGAGTTCGCTGCCGACGCCGCCCATATGCCCCTTCTCGTCTTCCTCGCCCGTGTGAGGGTTGCGGACGAGTACGAAACCGCCCTTCACGCCGGCGACGCGCATGATCTCGGTGAGCGCGGCGGGGACGAGCGTGTCGATCTCCTGACAGCGGAGAAACACGCGGCTGCTCTCGCCGAGCGCCCGGAGCTGCTCGTTGACGGCAGTCATCCTGCGCAACTGGGTGTCGGTCTCGAGCTTGGCTTCGGCAAGCTCCTCGTGGACGCGGAAGAGGGCGTGGGCGAGACGACCGGTGAGCAAGGCGATGAGCAGGAACGCGGCAAGGTGGATGCCGACCGAGCGGCTGACCAGGGACTCCGGCACCTTCGCGTTGGCGAGCAGCGAGTGGTTCCAGAGGACGTGGTGGTACTGCAGTTGCCAGACCGCGACGTAGTACGCACTGCACGCAGCCGCGGTGGCGTAGGAGGTCCATGGGGGTAGCAGCAGTGCGGCGGCGACGATCGGCCAAACGTAGAAGACGGCCGTGGGGCTGAGCACGCCGCCGCTGTAGGCGACCGTTGCCGTGATCACGAGCGCGTCCACCGCGACCATCGCCGCACTCACCAATGGTCCGAGGTCGTTTCTGCCGAAGTACAGGAACGGCAGGTTGGCGGCGACGAACACGGCGAGCGCTATGTACAGCTCGTTCATGCGAAAGCCGTGAGCGGAGACGTGCACCCACAAAAAGGCGCTCGCCAGCGCCAGGCCGAGGAGCAGACGCGCGATGACGAACTCGCTGATCTGCTTGCGGGGATCTATGACCTCGGTTCTCATCGGCATGGCTATTGTATTCGACAGATCCGGCAGTTTTCTTAGTGTGGTCGATGGCCGGCCGCTGTCGATGGCAGGAAACTCCGAGCGCGACGAGAACATCGAGCCGTCTACCGACCCCATCGCCGTCGGCCGCAGGAGGCAATCCACGTGTCGGTTCCACGCCTGATGCTCGCCGGTGTCGAGCCTGGGCCGGCTGTCGGCCTGGTCGCCGGTGCCCTCATCGCCGGTCTCGATGAACGGCGCACCGTGCGCCCGATCATGCTCGGCCTCGACGTACCTCTCTTCCGTGTGCTGTATGCGACGGCCGCCAAGGCGCCGCGCGTCGTCGATCCCGTGTTGCACGGCCAGACGGCCGCCGCCGAGCTCTGCGAGTACTGGGCCGAGAACGTCGCCATGACCGTCTTCGTCGCCGCGCTCCCGGCACTCGACCGGTGGGAGGGTGTCGAGGCGTCGCGACCAGTCGACTTCGCCGAGCGTTTCGACGCGCCCGTCGTTCTCGTCCTCGACGCGCGCGAGCGCGGCGCCACCGCCGCCGCCGCCGTGCACGGCGTGCGGGCGCTGGCGCGCCGCGCCGATATCGCCGGCCTCGTCGTCGTCGGCGCCGACGAGTCGGCCGCCGGCAAGGAGCTCATGGAGACGCTGCGCCGGGACGTGGCCCTGCCCGTGCTCGGCCACATCCCGCCGCAGCTCAGCGAGCAGTTCGCGCGCCAGCAGGCGGCCATCACTTCTGGCGCGGTGCGCACGGTCGGTCCCAAGCCCGCACCGGGCAGCGATGCGCGCCTGTGCAAGGAGGCCGCCTCCTACCTGCAGCTCGACGAATTCGACGCGATCGCGGCGCGCCGCGGCTACCTGCCCGCCGTCCAGCGGCGGCTGCTGGTTCCCGATGCCGCCGCCGCAGGGCTCACGCTCGCCGTTGCCTGGGGACCGCCGCTCCAGCCGCTGGCGCTCGAGAACATCGACATTCTTCAGGCGATGGGGGTCGAGCTGGCGCCACTCAATATTGCCCGCGACCGCGAACTGCCGGACGGCGTCGACGGCCTCTTCATCGCCGGGCAGGCCGACGAGCATCAACTGGGCGCCTTTGCCGGCAACGGCGGACTCCTCACGACACTGGTCGCGGCGATCGGCGAGGGCCTGCCGACGCTCGCCCTCGGCGGCGGCGCGCTGTTGCTCATGCGCGGCCTTGCCGACAGTCGTGGCCGCAGTCACGAGCTCGCCGGCGTCGTGCCCGCCGAAGCCGAGCTGATGGAGTCGTACGACCGTCCACGGTACGTCAAGGTCGCGGCGACGCGTGCCAATCCCTACGACGAGGGCGAGAACCTACTGTACGAGCTCTTCGACCTCGAGTTCCTGATGCTCGAGCAGGAGTCTTTCGCCTACCGCGTCGAAATGGGCGGCGAGGCGGCACAGGCGGAGGGCTTCGCCGTCAGCCGCTGCCTGGCGTCAACGCTCTACCCGAGTTTTGCGCATTCGCCGGCCATGGTGGGCAGGTTCGTCGCGGCGATGCGCCTCGGCGTCCAGTGGCACTGAACCGGATGCGTTCGGGTCTGGGGCCGACGCCGGACCAGACCCGACCGACACGCGCCGGACTCTTCTGGCTGACGGTGCTACCGCCGCTCGTGCTCGGCCTCGTCGGGCTGGCGATGTGGGCGGGGCACATCCCCGGCGATGACGAGGCGGCGCATGTCTACAAGACCGCGCTCATGCACGGCCACGCTGCGTTCGTCTGGGACAACTACTGGTACGGCGGCTCCTACGGCATGATCACCTACGGGTTCGTCTACTACTGGCTCGCTCAGTACATCGGCGGCAGAGTTCTGGTGGCGCTTGCCGCCGGGCTCCTGCCGCTGCTCTTCCATCTCTACTTTCGTCGCGCCTTCGGCCTGCAGAGCAGGCGGCCGGCGTGGGCTCTGGCCGCCATCCTCGCGGTTTACATAGTCACGTGGCAGAACCCATATCTCCTCGCGCTCGCTCTGGTTCTCGCCGGACTGGTCGCGGTCACCTACGAGCGGCCGGCGGTCGGGGCGCTGCTCGTCGGCGTGTCGCTGTTCACGAACCCGGTCGCGATAATCGCCGGGTTCGTGCTCGCCTTCGCCGACTTCGTCGCCCATCCGGCGGCACGGCGGCGCTGGTTGTCTTTCGCCGCGTTTGCGGCGCCCTTCATGTTCGTGCGCGCCGCGTTCACCGTGCTCTTCCCCGAGGGCGGGTGGTATATGCGCGAGTGGGCCGTCGCGGTCAAAGCCATCGCGTTCGCCGGCCTCGGCTTCGTCGCGGCCGGCTTCTCGGTCGACCCGGAGCGGCGCGGCAAGCAGGTGCTCTTCGCCACGTACGGCGTGATCTGTGCGCTCGCCTTCGTGCTCCCGCAGAACGCGCTCGGCAACAACGTCGTGCGGTTCTTCTACCTGCTCGGCGTGCCGCTCCTGTTGACGATCGAGCGGCCGCGCCTGCCGCGCGCCGTCGTCACGCTCGCCGTGATCGCCGTCGCCGCCGTGCAGCTGGCCTCGCCCGTGACCTATTTCCAGCGCACCGAGGACTTCAGGGACTCGCGGGCGGCGTTCTGGGCGCCCGCCCTGACCTTTGCGGCGGGCGCCTGCGAGCCCGCCTATCGCGTGCACGTCGTGATGACGCGCGGCCACTGGGACGCGTACTACTTTCCAATCAACGGTTTTCCGATCACGCGCGGCTGGTTTCGGGAGGCCGACGCCCTGCACGATCGGCTCTTCTACGGCGACTACACGGCGCGGGAGTACGTCGCGTGGCTGCGGGAGATGGGTGTCGAATACGTCTTCCTTCCCCACTGCCCGCTCGACTGGACGAGCGCGCGCGAGCCGGCCATTCTGGCCGGCTCGCGCGACTTCACCGTCGTATACGCGACGAGCGACTGGACCGTGTACCGGCTGCGCGACGCGTCGCCGCTCGCCGTGGCGCTCGGCGGCGGCACGGCGAGTGTCGAAGCCATGGATCACTCGAGTGTGACCGTGCGGGTCGGCCAGGCCGGTGACTGCCTCGTCAAAGTGACGTGGTCGCCGTACTGGACGGCGAGCAGCGGCGCCGGGCTCGCGCGCAGCGCCGACGACTTCGTCGTGCTGCGCGCGCCCGCCGCCGGCACGTATCGGCTGCGCATCGATGTCACCGAAGGCAAGCTCGCCGGGCGCCTGTTCTGAGTCTCATCGCCGGCTTCGGTCGCGGCGCCGGCCAGAGTCGGCGCTCCTACTGGCCGGCGGCCGGCGTCGCGCCGTTGCCGTTGAGCAGGTCGACGAAGTTCTGTGCCGCCGCGCCGAGGGCGCTCGTGGGGTCGATCCTCGCCGCGGTCTCCCACTCGGACTTGGCGAGATCCCGCTTCCCCCGTGCGAAGTAGACGATGCCCAGATTGTAGTGCGCTTCCTGGTTGCCGGGTTGGGCCTTGATGACCGCGTCGAGCGCGGCGATCGCTCGCGCGTCGTCGCCTTGCGCGTGCCATACGATCGCCCGCTGGACCCGGGCGGTCACATTGCCGGGCTGGCGCTTGAGGACGGTGTCGTACGCCGCCGCGGCTTTGTCATATTCCTGGTCGAGGAAGTACGCGTAGGCGAGCGCCATCAGGTTCCTCATGTCGCTCGGGTCGGCGGCGTACTTCGCCGCGAGCCGTTTCACGATCGCGGCGACTCTCGCCGCTTGTGTGGCCTCAGCCTGCGATGTGCTGCCGACCTGGGGATGGCCGGGCGGCAACGAGGTGGCTGTCGACGGGCTGCCCGCTTTGGTGCGCGGCGAGTGCGGTCCCAGCACGACGATCGAGACGACCACGAGTACGGCGCCGGCGACGCCGAGCACTGCGTAATTCTTGCGCACGGCGTTCCTTTCGGCGGGAGACTGCGGGCGGAGAATTCGGTTGATTGTAGCATCCGGCCGCGGTCCGTGAGGCAGTTGACGCTTGCGGCTGCCAGGCGGTAGATTGTAAGTCAGACAAAAACAGTCCGACCTTTCCCGGTCGGGATGGGGGTATCGATTGGGCCTTCAGCTCACACGCGGTGGGGAGTACTCGATCAGGGCGATGATGTACCTTGCCCGATATCCCGTCGGCCACGTCTCCTCGCTGCACGACGTCGGCCAAGCTCAGGATATCCCGGAGAGCTTCCTTGCCAAGATCTTCCAGAGTCTCGTGCACGCCGGCTTGGCGACCTCGCAACGCGGCGCTCACGGCGGTTTTTCGCTGGCGCATCCCGCGGGTGAGATCAGCGTGCGTCAGCTGATCGAGGCGGTCGATGGCCCGATCTCTCTCAACGGCTGCGTGTTGTGGCCGGAGGAGTGCCGGAGGAGCAACGGCTGCACGATGCACGCCGCGTGGGAGGTCGCGCAGGAACGACTGATGGCCGTGCTCGAAGACGTGACGCTCGAGAAGCTCTCCGCCGTGCCGGTCGCTTCGTAGCCGCGCGGCCGCACCAGGTTCTCAAGGCATCCCTCGACTCCCGCGCCAGCCGCGGCGCCGACGGCGGACGGGTGGCGCGCGCTCAGTCGGCGTAGCCGCCGGGGTGCGCGCGCATCCAGCGCCAGGCATCGGCGACACAGTCGGCGAGCGTGCGCCGCGGCCGCCAGCCGAGACGTTCCGCGGCGCGCTCACACGAGGCGACCAGCACCGGCGGGTCGCCGGGCCGGCGCGCCGCCGGGGCGCGCACGAGCTGCTGCTCGGTGACCGCGTCCACGGCGTCGAGAACCTCGAACACCGAGTTGCCGGTGCCCGTTCCGAGATTGAACGTGCCGGACGTCTCCGGCAGACCTTCGAGCGCGGCGATGTGGGCGTCGGCCAGGTCGGCGACGTGCACGTAATCGCGCATGCAGGTGCCGTCCGCAGTCGGATAGTCGGTCCCGAAGACGTGCAGAGGACGGCCGTCGCTCGCGGCCATGAGCGCCAGCGGGATCAGGTGCGATTCGGGGTCGTGATCTTCGCCGCAGTCGCCGTCGGCGCCGGCGGCATTGAAGTAGCGCAAGGTTGCGACGGCGAGTCGATCGCCGCCGGCGGCGGCGAGGAGCTTCTCGCCGCCGAGCTTCGACTCGCCGTAGGGACTCGTCGGCAAGACCGCCGCGTCCTCGGTGATCGGCGTGGCCTTGGGCACGCCGTAGACCGCGGCGGTGGATGAGAAGACGATCCGCGTGACGCCGCCGGCAAGCGCCGACTCGAGCACCGTCTCCGTGCCGTGCAGGTTGATGTCGAAATACCGCTGCGGGTGCGCGACGGACTCGGCGACTTCGGCGACCGCGGCCATGTGCACGACCGCCTCACACCGCCCGAGCAGGATCGCCGCCGTGACGGCGGCGGTATCGCGCACGTCGCCCTGTTCGAACGCGGCGCCGTGCGGCACGGCCGACCGGTGCCCGCGCGACAGGTCGTCGAACACGGTGACCGCATGCTCGCGCGCGAGCAGCCGGGAGGCGATGACACTCCCTATGTAGCCGGCACCGCCGGTCACGAGGACTCGCATGGGGGGAATCTTATCGCATAGGGAATGGTGTGCGCCGCCGGAGGCGGCAGCGAGTGCGGCGCGACCGCGCCGCCGCTGTCAGCCTCAGCCGAAGCCGCTGAAGCGGGTGGGTGCGCACTCCCCGGAAGGGCGGTCTCCGAGGCTGCGGAGAAAGCTCGAGAACTTCTGGCGCACGTCGGCGGAACCACAGTCCGGGCAGACCTTCTCCTCGTCCTTGATGAAACCCTGGACGAAGAGCTCGAACTTGTGCCCGCAGGCGCCGCAGATGAAATCGTAGGTGGCCATGGCTTCCTTTGTGGACGGTGGACGGTTATACCTGTAGGGGTATTCTACCGTGGTGCCACCGACTTGCAAACCGGCGGCGGGTACGTTACTCATGTGAGCGGCCGTCGTTCTCTCGTGGCTGTCGCCAGCGTTCCGGACCGGGCACCTACAGAAGGAGCAGAGTGCACGTGAAGAAGATCGCTGCCGCCATAGTCCTGTGTCTCGCCGCGGCACTGGTGATCGTGCTGATCGCGCAAGGTCAGAGCGTCGACCGCACGCCGCGCACGCTCGCCGGTCCGACCCTCGACGGCTCCGGCTTCGATCTCAGCACCATCTCCGGCAGACCGGTGGTGATCAACTTCTGGGGCTCGTGGTGCAAGTGGTGCGCCAAGGAGGCGCCCGATCTGGTGGCGTTCGCCAAGGCCCATCCCGACGTGCTGTTCGTGGGCGTCGACGTCAACGACGAAGATTCCGCGGCGCGAGCGTTCTCGGCGAAATACACGCTGCCCTTCCTCTCGGTCGTCGATCACAGCGGCACGATCGCCGACCACTACGACGTGACCGGCTACCCAACGACCGTGTTCCTCGACAGCAAGCACATCGAACGGGCGCGCATCGTCGGGGCCGGCAGCGTGCAGGCTTTCGCCGAGAACCTCCAGAAAGCCCTGTAGCTGCCGGCCCAAGCGCCGGGCATCGTGATCGCCTTCACCGTAGAGTCGTTCTCGCTCACGTCGATCGGCCTCGCTTTCCTCGCCGGCTTCGTGTCCTTCCTCTCGCCGTGCGTGCTGCCGCTGGTGCCGGCGTACCTGTCGTTCGTCAGCGGTGTCGGCGTAGAGCGGCTCACCAGCGAGCGCGGCCGCGTCGCCGCCGTCGCGCTCGCCTTCATTGCCGGCTTCACTCTTGTGTTCATGGCGCTGGGAGCCGGCGCCGCCGGCATCGGCCGGCTCCTCCTCGACTACCGCCACGAGCTGACGATCGCGGCAGGCCTCTTTCTGGCGCTCAGCGGGCTCGTCATCGCCGGCATCGTGCGCCTGCCCGAGCGCAGCTTCGCCGTCTCGGGCCAGCGCGGCGGGCCCATCTGGGCGTTCTTCACCGGGACGGCCGTGGCGATCGGCTGGACGCCGTGTTTCGGCTACGTGCTCGCCGGCATCCTGGCCATGGCGGCGTCGAGTCAGGACGCGCGTGCGGGCACGTTTCTGCTGTTCGTCTATGCCCTCGGCTTGGGCGTCCCGTTCCTCGCCACGGCGCTCGCCTTCGAGTGGGCAGGAGCGCGGCTGGCGACCGTCAAGCGGCACTACCGCGCCGTACAGATCGCCAGCGGGGTGCTCCTCGTCGTGATCGGCGTGCTCATCGCCAGCGGTGTCTACAGCCGCCTCAACGGCGTGCTCTTCCGTTTCGATTCCATCGGTCTCTAGCACCGCCGAAGATGCGGTGGCTCTATCGGGTCGCGCCCCGGACTCGCTATGCTTGACGCGATGAGCGGCTCCCGAGTGATTCCCGAACCGACCCGCGCCAGCCGTGCGGCCGCCGCCGCTCTGCGGCGGGATGTCGCCGGGTCGGTCTCCACGACCCGGCTCACACGGTGGCTCTACTCCACGGATGCCTCTGGCTACCGCGTCGTGCCGGATGTCGTGCTGGTGGCGGGCTCGACCGACGATCTCAGTGCCGCGGCGGCGATCGCCGCCGCGCACAACGTGCCGCTCGTCGTTCGCGGCGCCGGCACCAGCCTCGCCGGGCAGGCGATCGGCCCGGGGATCATGGTCGACTGCTTCAAGCTCGACCGGATCGTCGCGATCGATCCCGATCGGCAGACGGCGCGCGTCGAGCCCGGCGTGATCCAGGCGTCGCTCAACCAGGCTGCGGCGGCCTTCGGGCTCGAGTTCGGGCCCGACACCTCGACCGTCGACCAGGCGACGATCGGCGGCATGGTCGGTAACAACTCGTCGGGCTCGCGATCGATCGTCTATGGCGAATCGGTGGACAAAGTCCGGAGCATCGTCGCTGTGACGGCAGGAGGCGCCGTGGCAGCGTTCGGCCCCTGTCACGGCGATGACCTGGGCACCGGCATCGCCGGCGCGCAAGCCGGCGATCTGGCGGCGGGCCTGGAGGCGATCCGCGCGCGATCGGGAGGGCGGATCGCCGCCGGCTACCCACAGACGCGCCGCTGCACCTCGGGCTACAACTTGCGCGAGCTCCTCAAGCCCGAGCCCAACCTGGCTCGCCTGCTCGCCGGGTCCGAGGGTACGCTGGCATTGTTCACCGAGCTCGAGGTCGAGCTCGACCGCCGGCCGGCGACGCGCGTTGTCGCGACGCTCAGTTTCGCCAGTCTGCGCGCCGCTCTGGAGGCGAACGTCGCGATTCTCGAGACGGGGCCGTCGGCGGTAGAGCTGCTCGACCTCGACCCACTGCGCCGGGCGCCGAACCTCGCCAAGTACACGCGCCTGGCGCCGCTGCTGAACGGCGCCGAGCCGGCGCTGCTGCAGGTCGAGTACCAGGGCGAAGAAGACGTGGCGCGCGCCGGCCTCGCCCGGCTGCGCGCGCTCCACGGTGAGCTCGGCGCCGTGAGGACGATGGAGTTCACCACGGCCGACGAGGTCGCCGACGCCTGGGCACTGCGCCGGGCGGTCCTGCCCCTGCTCATGGGTGCGCCTGGCGCCGAACGGCCGGTGTCGTTCGTCGAAGACACGGCCGTCGCGCCCGAGCGCCTGGCCGGTTTTGTCGGTGACTTCCAACGCGTTGTCGCCGAGCACGGCGCCCGGGCGTCGTTCACCGGCCATGCTTCGGCCGGCTGCCTCCACGTGCGCCCGCTGCTCGACCTCAAGTCGGCGGCCGGCGTGCAGCGGTTGGCGGCGATCGCCGAAGCCGTCGGCGAACTCGTGGTCGAGTACCACGGGGCGCTCTCCGGCGAGCACGGCTGTGGGCGCTCGCGCTCGTGGTTCCTGCCGCGCCTGTTCGGTGCCGAGATCTATGCAGAGTTCGTCGCTCTGAAGGCCCTGTTCGACCCAGCGGGGCTGCTCGGTCGCGGAACGATCATCGGTGGGCCGCCCGTCACCGACGACCTGCGTTTCGGCCCCGACTATCGTGCCGAGGGCGCCTGGCGGCCGCGGCTGTCCTACGCCGCCGAGGGCGGCTTCGACCTCGCCGCAGAGAAGTGCTTCGGCGCCGGACTGTGCAAGAAACTGACCGGTGCGATGTGCCCGCCGGCTGCCGTGAGTCGCGACGAGAGACACAGCACGCGCGCCCGGGCGAATGCAGTGCAGGCGCTCGTCTCGGGTGCTCTGCCGCTCGCGGATGTGACTACCGACGAACTGCGCGAGGTGCTTGGCACCTGCGTCGCCTGCAAGGCCTGCAAGAGCGAGTGCCCGGCCGGCGTGGACATGGCGGCGCTCAAGGTCGAGTGGTTGGCCGAGCTGCGGGCGCGCGCGGGCGTGCCGCTGTTCGCGCGCGCCGTCGCCGACTTTCGCAAGATGGCGGCGCTCGCGTCTTCACTGGCACCCTTGACGAACGCACTCGCCGGCCGTCGCGTCGCGCGGCTCGTGACCGACCGCGCCGGCGTCGCCTCGGCACGCCCGCTGCCGCGGTTCGCACGACGACCGCTGACGCGTATCGCGGCCGCCGACACCGATCCCACGGTCGTCATCTTCGCGGACTGCTTCATCACGTACCAGGAGCCCGAGATCGGCGCCGCCTTGCTGGCGCTGCTGCGCGCAGCGGGCGAGCGCGTCGCCGTGGTCGACGCCGGCTGCTGCGGGCGGACGATGCTGTCTGCGGGGCTCGTCGACAAGGCCCGGCGCGCGGCTGGCCACGCGCTGGCGGCGCTGCACGGGCACGCTGTCGCCGGGCGCACGATCGCCTTCGTGGAGCCGAGTTGTCTCTCCATGGTCTGTGACGACTGGGCGCGCCTCCTGCCCGGCGACGGTCGCGTGGCGACCGTCGCCGCCGTGGCGCGCCTCGGCCAGGAACTCGTCGCCGACCACGGTGAGGCCGGCAGGTTGAGCTTCGCCGGCGGGGGCGCGGCCCTTCTGCATCCGCACTGTCACGAGCGCGCGCTCTGGACGAGCGCGGCCAGTGAGCGCGCGCTCGCCTGCGTGCCTGACCTCGAGTTGACGGTGCTCGACGCGGGCTGCTGCGGCATGTCGGGCATGTTCGGTTACGAGGCGGACCACTACGAGATGAGCGTTGCGATCGCCGAGCGGGCGTTGTTGCCGGCGGTGCGCGGCGCGGCGGCGGGTGTCGCCGTGCTCGCGACCGGCACGTCGTGCCGGTCGCAGATCCGCGATCTCACCGGGCGCCGCGCCGCGCACCCCCTCGTCTTTCTCGCCGAACGATCGCTCACGCGGACGGGCAGCCGGTGTTGATGGCGCACCGGTGCACACGTAAGGTGGACACGCCGGAGCGCAGATTCTCGACCACAGGTTCGGGTGACCCCGTCGTGACCGTTTGCTGCTCGACGAACGCGGCCCACAGTCGTTTGGTGAGCGCACGTCGATCGTGAATAGCGTGATCGCCATTGTCGGTATCGTCGGCCTGCTCATCGCCGCGGGTTTCTTGATCGAGCTCGTCGTCGATGCTGGGCGCCATCGCCAGTGGATCGACATCCCGCTGGCCCTGGCGGTCGTCGCGGTGGCGATCTGGGCGCTGGTCGAGTACGGCGACCGCCTCCTGCGCTGAACGGCGACTGTGGTACTCTGAGTCCGTCTAACGCTGGGCGGCGATTCTGCCGATACTTGGCCCGCGGTGGAGTCGAGAGGGCTCCACTCTCCGATTGCGGGGGGCCGTTGCAAGGCATCTCACGAAGCGCACGGCACTACGTTCTGGCGGTCTACTTGCTCGCTCTGGCGACGCTCGCCCTGTGGCGGTTGGTCATCGCTCCGGTCGCGGTCGGTCGTTCCGACGCGTTCGTCCTCGCGCTGTTCGGTTTGGCGATGGTCATCGCCGAGGTGAGGCCGGTCTCTGTCCGCCGTTCGTTGCGCGGCGACCAGGCCGGGGCGGCGCAATCGTTCACGGTCGGCTTGCACGTCGCGACGGTCATCGTCTTCGGCCCGGTGCTCGCGGCGCTGGTCGCGACCACGGCTGCGGCGCTCGGCGAGATCGGCCGCCGCTCACTCTGGTACAAGGCCCTCTTCAACACGTCCGTCGTCCTGCTCAGCGTGTTCTGGTCGGGCACGCTCTTCTGGAACATGGGGGGGAGCGTCCTCGTCCGCTTCCCGCGCGACTACTTCGGCGCGATCACCCTCGTTGTGGTCTACTTCGCGATCAACTCCCTGCTCATCGCGCCACTGCTCGCCTTCGTCAACCACACGCGCCTGGGCGACGCCGTGCGGTTGGAACTGCGCGAGACGACGTTCGTGTTCGCCGCCGAAGGTTCACTCGGCATCCTCGTGGCGTTCGTCTACCAGGTGAGCGCCTGGGCGCTGCCGTTCCTGGCGCTGCCGATGGCGGCGGTTGCGATGGCCCATCAGAACTACGTCAAAGGCCGCGTCGAGACCGAGGAGGCGCTGATCGCGATGGCTGACGTGGTCGAGAGCCGGGACGAGAGCACGGCGCAGCACTCACTGCGCGTCGCCGAGTACGCCGTGAGTCTGGGCCGGAGCCTCGGCTTGCGCGAGACCGAGTTGCACTCGCTCGAGCTTGCCGGCCGCCTGCACGATCTCGGCAAGATCGGCATCGACAACTCGATCCTGTTCAAACCCGGCCTGCTCACGCCGGAGGAATACCAACGCATGCAGGCGCATCCAGAGCTCTCCGGCAAGATCCTTGAGTGGTTCGAGTTCGCCCGTGAAGAGGCGCAGTACATCCACCTGCATCACGAGCGCCTCGACGGCCGTGGCTATCCCTACGGGCTCATGGGTTCGGAGATCCCGATCGCGGCGCGCATCCTGAGCATCGCCGACGCGTTCGACGCAATGACGACGAACCGGCCGTATCGGCCCGCGATGACAAGGAAGCAGGCGATCGAAACGCTGCGTGCCAATGCCGGCACACAGTTCGATCCGAATCTCGTCGAGACGTTCATCTCGATCCAGACCGAGGGCGAGCCGCCGGCGAGGTCCGGTCCACTGCCCACGTTGGCCACATCAGGAGAGTGAGGAAGAGATGCGACGCATCCTGGTTGTCGACGACGAGCCGGACATCCGTGTGCTCGTCGATGAAGCGCTCACAATGGCTGGTTACGACGTGACCACCGCTGCCAACGGCGCCGAAGCAGTGAGCAAGGCCGCCGCCACGCTGCCCGATCTCGTGCTCCTCGACATCGTCATGCCCGACGCGGACGGCTTCACGGTCTACGAGCGGCTGCGCGCCAAGCCGGTCGGGCTGGTCTGCCCGATCATCTTCCTCACGGCCAAGACGGAGATCGACGACAAGCTGCTCGGCTTCGAGAAGGGCGCCGCCGACTACGTGACCAAGCCCTTCCACGTTCGCGAGCTCGTCGCCCGCGTCAAGGTCCACTTGCAGGAGCTCGGCCCACCCAAGGGCGACACGCCAAACCCGATGACCGACCGCGAGTGCGAGGTCGTGAAGCTACTGGCCAGCGGCAAGACCTACAAGCAGGTGGCGCGGGCGCTCAACCTCTCACAGAGCACGGTGCGTAACCACCTGCACAACGTGTACCACAAGCTCAACGTGGTCGACCGCGCGCAGGCGGTGATCGTGAGTCGGGAGAACGGCTGGATCTGAGCTGTGCCGGCGCTCAGGATGCCGCGAACGGCATCTTGGGCAACGACCATTCGCCGGCTGGGTCACGCCGGTCGGCTGCGCGCCGGTTGCTGAGAGGGCTGGGCGCGCAGATGTAGCGATCGGCAGAACGGCGCTCGCCGACACGCTGATCGACGACCACCCTGACCTCCGGTCGATCGCTGTAGAGGTCGCGCAGGCGCCGGAGGAAGAAGCCCTCGAGCGCACGGGGGATGACGATTATCTTGGTCTTGTCGCTTTCGGCCACACTGGCCATGCGCACCTCCTGACAGCCGGCTTGCTCGCCTGACGAATTCGCCCGGCCGTCACTGAATCCTGCACGCAGTGTAGCATCGCGGCAACGAGCCTCGGTTCCCGCTGCCGCCGTTTCCCGCTACAATATTGAGACGACACGTGCGGAAGCGGCTTCGGGAGAGAACGTGGACCTTACGATTGACGGGCGGCGGGTCGCCACCGATCCCGGAAACACGATCATGGATGTCGCCCGGACCGCCGGCATCGACATCCCATCGCTTTGCCAGGACGACCGGCTCCAGCCGTTCGCCGCCTGTCGCCTCTGTCTCGTCGAAGTCGATGGCGCGCGCGCGCCGGTCGTTGCCTGCGGCACCGTCGTCACCGACGGCATGGTCGTGCACACGGAGACCGATGATCTCGCCGACCAGCGTCATGTGCTCCTCGACCTGCTGCTCTCCGACCACAAGCCCGACTGTCTCGTCTGCGACCAGTCGGGCGACTGCCGGCTGCAGACCCTGTGCTATCGCTACGGTGTCTCCGCGACAAGCTATGCCGGCGAGATGCGTGACTACCCTGTACGCAGCGACACCCCCTTCATCGTCTACGACCCTTCGAAGTGCATCCTCTGCGGCCGCTGCGTCGGCATCTGCGAGGACGTGCAGCAGTGCAACGTTCTGGACTTCGCCGAGCGCGGCTTCATCTCGCACATCACCACCTCGTTCGGCCGTTCGATGGTCGAGACCAGTTGCGAGATGTGCGGCAACTGCGTCTCGAGCTGTCCCACGGGAGCGCTGCAGGACAAGGTCAGCCAGTCTCTCGGCCGCACGTGGGATATGCGCCGTGTCGAGACCGTGTGCCCCTATTGCGGCTGCGGCTGCAACATCCGTCTGCACGTCGACGGACACGGCCGCGTCGTGCAGGTCTCGGCCGAGATCGGCAAGGGGCCCAACGAAGGCAATCTGTGCGTCAAGGGCCGTTACGGCTTCCAGTTCATCAACCACCCCGACAGACTCACGCAGCCGCTCGTCCGTCGCGATGGCGAGCTCGTGCCGGCGAGCTGGGACGAGGCGCTCGACGTCGTCGCTCAGCGCCTCACAGCGATCAAGGCCGAGCACGGTGCCGACGCACTCGCCGGTTTTGCCTCGGCGCGCTGCACCAACGAAGAGAACTACCTCTTCCAGAAGTTCATGCGCGCCGTGGTCGGCACACACAACGTCGACCACTGCGCGCGGCTTTGTCACGCCTCCACCGTGACCGGCCTCGCCCAGTCACTGGGCAGCGGCGCGATGACCAACTCTTTCGCCGACCTCGAGACCGCACAGGCGATCCTGATCATCGGCTCCAACACGAGCGAGGCTCACCCGATCGCCGCGATCCATCTCAAGAAGGCGGTCCGCGACGGCGCCACGCTGATCGTCGCCGATCCCCGGCAGATCGACATGGCGCGCCGCGCCGACTATCACTTGCAGATCAAACCGGGCACCAACGTGGCGATCCTCAACGGCCTTATGCACGTGATCCTCGCGGAGGGCCTGCACGACAAGGCCTTCATCGACGCGCGGACCGAGGAGTTCGACAAGCTCGCAACTGTGCTCGCGAAGTACACGCCGGAGCTCGTTGAGGAGATCACCGGGGTACCGGCCGGGCAGATCCGCGCGGCGGCTCGCGCTTTCGGCTCCGCCGAGCGCGCCGCGATCGTCTACTCGATGGGCATCACCCAGCACTCGCACGGCACCGAGCACGTGCTCGCCGTGTCCAATCTGGCGCTGCTGACCGGCAACGTCGGCAAGCCCGGCGCCGGCGTCAACCCGCTGCGCGGCCAGAACAACGTGCAGGGCGCCTGCGACGTCGGCGCCCTGCCCGACGTGTTCACCGGCTACCAGCCGGTGACCGACGCGGCCGCCCGCGTCAAGTTCGAGCAGGCCTGGGGCGTAGAGCTCGGTTCGGCGGTCGGGCTCACCGTCACGGAGGCGATGGACGCGATGCTCGCCGGTCGCGTCAAGGGGCTCTTCGTCATGGGCGAGAATCCAATGCTCTCCGACCCCGACATCAGCCACGTTGAGCAGGCGCTCCAAGGCCTTGAGTTCCTCGTCGTGCAAGACATCTTCCTCTCCGAGACGGCGGCGCTGGCCGACGTCGTGCTGCCGGCGTCGAGCTTCGCGGAGAAGGACGGCACGTTCACCAATACGGAGCGCAAAGTGCAGCTTGTGCGCAAGGCGATCGACCCGCCCGGCGAAGCGCGCGCCGACTGGCGGATCATCAGCGATCTGGCCGACCGCATGGGCGCCCCGTGGTCCTACGGCCATCCGCGCGAGATCATGACCGAGCTCGCAGCGCTCACGCCACAGTACGGCGGCATCAGCTTCGCGCGTCTCGAGAACGGCGGCCTCTGCTGGCCGTGCCCGGCGGCGGACCATCCCGGCACGTCGATCCTCCACATCGGCAAGTTCACGCGCGGCAAGGGCAGGTTCTTCGCGATCGACTACCAGGCTCCGGCCGAACAGACCGACGACGAGTTCCCGCTTACGTTGACGACCGGCCGCATGCTCGAGCACTACCACACGGGCACGATGACGCGCCGCAGCGACGGGCTCAACGAGCTTGTGCCGACCGGGTTCGCCGAGATCAGCCCGGCCGACGCCCAGCGGCTCGGCATCGTCGACTACGCGGAGATCACGGTCGCGACCCGTCGCGGCAGCATCAGCGTACCCGCCAACGTGACCGACCGGGTCAAGTCCGGTGTCGTCTTCGTGCCGTTCCACTTCTGGGAGTCGCCGGCCAACCGCCTCACCAATCCGGCGCGCGACCCGCAGGCCAATATCCCTGAGTTCAAGGTCTGCGCCTGTCGCGTCAGCGCTTGAACTGAGGCGGTCGCTACGCCGCCGCGTGTCGCTGCGGCAAGTCTCTGGTGTAGGCTGACGGCGTGATCCCCCTGTACGACAACGTTCCCACACGGCGCTTCCCTGTGATGACGGTCGCGCTGATCGCCCTCAACGTCGTCGTCTTCATCTTCGAGCTGCTGCTGCCGCGCTGGGGTCTGACCCAGGACAGCCTCTTCCTGCGCGCCGGCGCCACTCCCTACGAACTTCTCCACCACGTCGACGTGCCGCCGACCGACCTCGTGCCGGTGTGGGCGACGGTGTTCACGGCGATGTTCCTGCACGGCGGCTGGCTGCACATCATCTTTAACATGTTGTACCTGTGGATCTTCGGCAACAACGTGGAGGACCGCATGGGGCGTGGGCGCTTCCTCGCCTTCTACCTCATCTGCGGTGTCGCCGCCGTGCTCACG
>Ga0208716_1000166_pt1 | contig 26894 bp, 23 predicted proteins | sample NGESurdeep092012_8_FD_184482 | JGI IMG/M metagenome (GOLD analysis project Ga0208716, IMG submission 184482) | Arctic peat soil microbial communities from Barrow, Alaska - NGEE Surface sample 415-3 deep-092012 (SPAdes) | ecosystem: Environmental > Terrestrial > Soil > Wetlands > Peat ...
ATCTATTGGCGCATTGGATAGACCAATGGTCTCTACCTCCTTTCTTGGACTGGAAAGCGGCAAGTGATTTGGCCCTATCCGTTTTGTTTCCTTCTGTTCCTTGGTTTCAGTTACTCAAACTCATTAGAACTCATGCCGATATTGCTGCTCAATATGGCTTTGAGATTACTCTCAAACACCTGCCTGACCAGGCTTATCGAGATTGGTGCAAGATCTGAGTTTTCCTACTAAGTCCTAGAACCTTTACTATGCAATGATTTCAGATCCAAGACTGATTGTCATTAGTCTACACCTGTTGACAATATCTGACGATGGAATGAGGCTTTCAGCCTTCGATAGCACCTCCAGATTTTCCCCTCAAAAGATAATGGGAAAAGTCAGCTAATGTTTCTGTCCCTAGCTATAGAAGAACATTCCGAGCATAAAAAAGGGGGCATAGCCCCCTCCAGTATTGGAGCCGATGTGCTCCGTTATTTATTCTTCGTCGTCGTCATCAAGGCTTATGTCTGTGGTGGAAAGAAGACTTTCTTTTAAGTCCACCTCTGTGATATAGGCCCCAATGCGAGGAGCAACCAACTCATCGTCGATGATATTGTCCTCTTCATCGGTTTCTTCAAACTGGTCTTCGTAGGCATTGAAGCCCGTACCTGCAGGAATCAGGCGTCCAATGATGACGTTTTCCTTGAGGCCTCTGAGCCAGTCGGACTTACCTTCAATCGCTGCTTCCGTGAGCACTCTGGTCGTCTCTTGGAAAGAAGCTGCCGAGATAAACGAATCCGTATTCAGAGAAGCCTTGGTAATCCCCAAGAGGACCGGGGTACATTGAGCGGGAGCCCCCCCTGTGATCGCCATGGCTTCATTGACCTGCTCCACTTGACGCAGTTCAATCAACTCTCCTGGAAGGAAGGTAGTGTCTCCACCATCATCAATCCGCACCTTAGAAGTCATCTGACGAACGATGATTTCGATGTGCTTCTCGGAAATATCAACCCCCTGAGAGCGATAGACCGACTGCACTTCGTTCACTAAGTAGCGTTGTACTTGAGCAATTCCTCGTTGAATCCCTATTTGCTGAGAAAAAACGCTTAGGATGTCATGAGGGTTTGCCGGACCGTCGGTAATCGGCTCGCCAGCTTGGATGCTCTGACCATCACTGACCACCAGGTTTTGACCGGGTAACAAAGCGTAATCAGTGACCGTGCCATCCGTCTCCAGTATCTTTACCTGGATAGTGTCATCCGGCAATTGACTGACTTGGATAGTCCCCGCCCGCTGGGCCAGCACACACATCTCTTTAGGTTTACGAGCTTCTAAAAGCTCTTCTACCCGAGGCAAACCTTGGATAATGTCTCCTGTTTTTGCCCGTTCATAGACCAGTAGAGAAAGGTTATCTCCCCGTTGTACCAAAGCTCCATCTTCTACCTGGAGAATAGCGCCCCCAGATACCAGATAGGGTCTGCCCTTCCGCAACGATGTTATGTTCGCCCCCACCGCCACCACTTGACCGGAGAGCGGAGAAGGCTGACCTTCTCCCAACATATCCGCAGAACGCAGGAGGTCGCCCACTTTCACGGTGGGACTCTTGACCGGAACTTCAGTTATATCCTCATCAGTAACAATCAGAAGTCGGCGAACATTTTCACCAATCTTGGAGATACCTTGGACGATTCCGGTGTGCTTGGCCTGGATTTCTGTACTCGCTACCTCAGCCCCAGGAGCAATCATGTCTCCATCTTTGACCAAGATCTTGGTTTGGGTCTGGCCCTGGACCAGATCTGCACTGACATCTCGACGGACCAACAGGGTTTCCAAAATCACCAGTTGGAGTCTGAGGATGTCTGCGTCTTGAGGATCTGGCAAGAGCTCAATGTCGGCTGAAAGTTGGTGAGAAGTAGAGGACCCATCCGCAATTTCAAGGACCAACTGGGTCTTGACCAAATCCACCCCATCTACCGACTTAATACGCTCTCCATCCTTGAGGGCCAAGCGTTGGACCCCTTTCAGACGAATACTCAACCCTTCTTGAGATTCGGTCTCTTGGCTAGGAGCATCAGGCTCATTGGCAATTTGGTATTCCACCACAGGGCGCAACAGAGCAGCAGTGCCTTCTGGGGTCTCAATGATTTCCAAGTAGCGCAGGTCATTGACGATCACACCAGGCAGAACTTCGGTCCCTGGTTGGATCAGGGTTTCTGTAGCGAATTTCAAATCGCTGGGACTCTCTAGAAGATGCAAGTCTCCAGGTTTGATTGAGATCTCACGGAGAATGTCGTTCCGCTGACTGATGTAAACAATTCCCGAAGATTGGCAAACGATGTCTTTGACTACCGTAGTCCCAGCTTCTACGAACTGACCATCTTCCACTTCCAAAAGCGAGATGTCTTTGTTCACTTCCCGGGTTTCTTCTGGGATCCAAAGGAGGGTACCGCCATGGACCACCTCATAGCCTTGTTTGGCCCGACTGGTCTTGGAGACTTCTAAACCTGCGGCATAACGAACCAAGCCTCCCATACGGGTACGGTAGCGCTCGTCCACCAGTTCTGCAACGGTTTGGTGATTGTTCACTTTGTTACCAGGAACAGCCTTCAGCGTAAATAGCTGACCATTGGGGGCAATCAAGGAATAGTGTTCTCTTCCTTGAGAGTGCTCTTCACGAACCGCCGCTTTATCGAGTAAGACTGAAGCGGTGATAATCTCTACCTCTCGGCCACCCTTGGTCTCTCGGTCTCTGAGGCGGACCTGCCCACCCCGTTCACTGGCTAGACGGTTGCGCGCGATCACCCCGCCTTCTGTAATGCGGTCTCCATTCTTAACCAGACCTTCTGCCCCAGGCGGAAGGTTATAGACCTCGCCGGAAAGTACCCACAGGAGACCGGAGCGAGAAGCATAGCTGGTCTCGTTGCCTTGACGGTCCGTTTTGATTTCAGCCGTTAGATCTGCAAACTGCACTTGTCCGGCAATATCCGAGGCGACTTCTTTGGTTGCTTTTTCTGTCGTTTTACGCGAGGTCTTACTCGCAGCAGCGACCTCTCCAATCATCTGCCCCTCAACTACCACTTCTCCATCACGCACATAGATCGTAGAGCCCTGGTTAAACTCAACGGCCTGTTTGCGGTTGCCTGACCCTTCGATAGTCATAGTCCCAAGTTGCTCGACCTGAAGCGCTTCATCTCCGTGACGGGTACGGAAAGGACGGAAACGCAGGGCCTTGGAATACTTAACTTTTCCAGCAAATGGAGCCTTCAAGACTTGAGCGATTTCCCCGGAGAACACCCCTCCGGTGTGGAAGGTCCGCATCGTTAACTGGGTACCGGGTTCCCCAATAGACTGGGCCGCTATAATACCTACCGCTTCCCCAATGTCTACCAGCTTGCAGTGAGCCAAAGACCATCCGTAGCAGAGACGGCATACCGAACGGTTAGCTTCGCAGGTCAGAGGAGAACGCACCCACATCGACTCAAAGTTGAGTTTTTCCACCCGATCAATCAGGTCTTGATCGAAGATCGTATTGCGGGTTGCAATCACTTCACCGGTTTTGGGGTCTATGAGGTCACGGGCTAAAGTCCGTCCCAAAATCCTCTCTGAGACAGCCATGACGACCCGGTCGCCATCTTTCAGGGGGGTAACTTCCAGTCCCCGATCCGTGAAACAGTCTTCTTCTCGAACAATCACGTCCTGGGAAACGTCTACCAGACGACGGGTGAGATACCCAGAGTCAGCTGTACGGAGGGCCGTGTCAACCAGACCCTTACGGGCTCCGTAACTGGAGATGATGTACTCCGTGACATTCAGGCCTTCGCGGAAGTTGGTTTTAATCGGTTGGTCGATGATTTCCCCTTGCGGATCGGCCATCAGACCACGCATTCCTACCAACTGACGAACCTGAGAGAGGTTACCCCGTGCTCCGGAGAAAGCCATCATGCCGACGGGATTCAAAGGATTGATGTTCTGGAAGTTCTCTTTTACGTTTTGCGTGAGTTCTTCCGTCGCCCCGGCCCAGGTATCGATAACCTTCTGATAGCGCTCAATTTGAGTAATTTCGCCGCGCGTATAGCGCTCTTCAGCTCGTTCAATTTCCAGTTCGGCCCGCTCTAGAATCGCTTTTTTCTCTTTCGGCACTTCCAAGTCTTCTACAGAGATGGAAACCCCAGCCTTCGTGGCATAGCGGAAGCCTAAGTCTTTCAAACGGTCTGCCAAGGTTGCCGTACGGGCTGTGCCATGGGTGATAAAAGACCAAGCGATCAGCTTGCCAAGACTCTTTTTGTCTACTTTGCGGTTAATAAACTGTGGACGAATCGCGCCCGGTTTGGAAGGGCGCGGCTCATTCTGATCAAATACGGTCATGGTTTTCTCCGTAGATTACGTAGATAGGGGAAGCAGACTAAACCACTACTTGCAAGGTGTTTTGGACTACTTGGTTAAAGATGATGCGACCGACGGTGGTGCGCAGATGCTGGGAAACGAGGTTGCCTTCCTCATCGATGCGCTGACGGAGATCTTCAGCAGGATTTTCTGTATCTACCGGACCGTCGTAGCGAACCCAGACCTTGGCATGGATATCAATAAATCCTTGCTCATAGGCGATGATGGCATCTTCGGGACTAGAGAAATGTTTCCCTTCTCCACGATGAGCATCAGGATTTTCTACGGTTAGATAGAAACAACCGAGGACCATATCTTGCGTTGGCGTGATAATCGGCCTACCCGTAGCCGGACTCAAGACATTGTTAGAAGCCAACATCAACATACGGGCTTCTGTCTGTGCTTCTAGGCTCAAAGGCACATGGACCGCCATTTGGTCCCCGTCAAAGTCAGCGTTGAAGGCTGTGCAAACTAGAGGGTGCAACTGAATGGCTCGGCCACTGACCAGAATCGGTTCAAAGGCTTGAATACCCAAACGGTGCAAGGTAGGCGCGCGGTTTAGGAGGACCGGATGGCCCGTGATTACCTCTTCCAACACATCCCATATTCTTGGGTCATTCCGCTGAATCATCTTCTTAGCGGCCTTGATGTTGTTCACCAAGCTGCGCTGGATCAACTTATGGATAACGAAGGGCTGAAACAGCTCGATCGCCATTTCCTTGGGCAAACCGCATTGGTGAATCTTGAGCTTAGGACCGACGACAATAACCGAACGGCCAGAGTAGTCAACCCGCTTACCTAAGAGGTTTTGACGGAAACGTCCCTGTTTCCCTTCGATGATGTCAGACAGAGACTTCAAAGGACGATTATTGGCACCAACCACCGTACGGCCACGACGACCGTTATCAATCAGGGCATCCACCGCTTCCTGAAGCATCCGCTTTTCGTTCCGGACAATGATTTCAGGAGCTAGAATTTCGAGGAGTCTACCTAGACGATTGTTCCGGTTGATCACCCGCCGATAGAGGTCATTGAGGTCAGAGGTGGCAAAACGGCCACCATCTAACTGGACCATCGGTCTCAGGTCCGGAGGGATGACAGGAATAGCTTCTAAGACCATCCATTCAGGTTTAGAACCCGTGGCGATAAAGTTGTCCATGACCCGGAGACGCTTGATCAGTTTGGCCCGCTTCTGACCCTTCGCGGTAGCCAATTCTTCGCGCAGAGTTTCTGTCTCTTTTTCCAGGTCTAGGTCCTGCATCAAACGTTGAATTGCTTCGGCACCGATACCCGCCCAATCATCTTCCATCTCAAGCGGAGAATCTTCGGTCCAGCGTTGCTCTTCAATCTCCAAGTACTGGTCTTCCGTCAGGATTTGCTTGTAGGTCAGGTTGTCTACATTGCCAGGATTTAGGACTACATAGGCATTAAAGTAAACAATTTGCTCCACGTCCCGGAGGGGCATATCCAACAGAATAGCGATGTAGGAAGGAATGCCTTTCAGGTACCAGACATGAGTAACAGGGGCAGCAAGCTTGATGAAGCCCATGCGGTGACGACGGACTCTGGACTCGGTGACTTCCACGCCGCATCGCTCACAGACGATCCCCCGATGGCGCACCCGTTTGTACTTACCGCAATAGCATTCCCAGTCTTTGGAAGGACCAAAAATGCGTTCACAGAACAACCCATCCATCTCTGGCTTGAGGGTCCGATAGTTAATGGTTTCGGGTTTGGTTACTTCTCCTACCAATTGACCATTGGGCAGGGTGCGTTGCCCCCATACCATCACCCTCTCAGGGGAAGCAATCGCAATCTTGATGTAGTCAAACCGTTGTTCCAATTTAGCCATGACAGGGCTTGCTCCTTATTGATGAACCTGTTAAACGCTACGTAATGCCTGTTTATCGAAGCTCGAAGGCGAAAGTATACGACAAGAACACTGATGTCATTGCACAGACCTAGAAATCTTAGGCCCAGACACATCAGTGCTACTGGTCAAAATATGATGGAGAGCCTATCGTGAATACTAAAAGACAAGCAAAAGCCTGGGCAAATGTCCAAGAACTCAGCGAATTCATATCTAGGTAGACCGTCCCTACGAAACCAGCTCACGCGGATTGGTATTATATATCGAATTAATATCATACTGCGTGATCTGTCTATTGACAAATCTCAGATCACCTACTTTTGTAGGCAACGACGGCATAGAAGGGGTCTTCCGTTTGGCTCCAAGCTTGCCACCAAGCAATTGGGGTCGGGTCTGCCTGGGCATGGATTTGAATATTTTCGAAGCCTCCAGCCGTTTGAATATAGCGAATCACGAGTTCCAGCCGTTCATTATCGCTACGGGCAGACCACGCTTGAATGGCTTTGGTCGGAAACATCCGATTAGAAAAACTAATTACCACTAAGCCACCTGGTTTTAGGATTCTGTGAACCTCTTGGAAAACTTCCACCGGCCGTTGTAGATATTGAATAGAAACAGTGTTTAGAACAACATCAAAACTTTCATCCGCCAGCGGCAGCTGGGGGGTTTCATTTAAATTCTGGACAAAGTAGTGACTGAGAACGGGATTTTGTGAAAGTTCCACCTTATTCATGCCATGCCCTACCACCCGCTTAGGCTGATAGCCTTGTGGCAAGTGAGAAACCCAACTACTCATCAAGTCCAAAATTTCTGCTTGAGGAGGTAAAACCTTCTCTAGAAGAGCTTGAAGCTTAGCGACAAAAGATTCATCAATGTGGTAGACCAGCCGGGGCACTTCGTAGAAAAGCTGGTCATCGGTTAAGTCTACTTTTTGGGTTTCTTGGGGAGAAAGCATGGGCTTCATGAAATCACACTATCCGTATGATAACGACTGAAGTCCGAATCAGTCATGATGATAGTATTACAGTGACTTTGAGTGCATGTTTACTGCAAAGTCACCAGACTGGGTGACAGTCGTGGCGAGGGGGAGATGACAGGGGGCATTCTCGTAATCTTGGCAGTCCTTCTTATAGGAGGGCTGGTTGCTGCTGTGGGTGACCGTTTGGGTTTCAAGATAGGCAAAGCTCGCCTGAGTTTGTTTGGTCTGCGCCCCAAGGATACCGCTGTCTGGGTGACTGTTTTTACAGGAATGGCTATTTCAGGACTCTCCCTAGGGCTCTTACTGTTGGTTTCAGACCAGGTCCGGGTTGGTCTGTTTCAAATTGACCAAGTTTTGAGTGATTTAAATAATGCCAAACAGCAGGAACAGCAGGTCCAAGTAGAATTGAAAACAGCTCAAGACGAACGGATAGAAGCTCAAGCCAAACTCCAAGAAACGCTACGAGCGGCAGAAGCCTCTAACCGTCAACGTTTAGAAGCTCAGAAAAAGCAGCAATTAGCCCAGCAAAGTCTCCAAGCTTCACAGGCTAGACTCAAGGCGGCTGATGAGCAGCTCCAGAAATCTAAACAGAGCTATGCAGGGGTTCAGCAACAATTGGTAGTGCTCAAAGATCAGGAACGTACCCTAAAGGGGCGCCTCGATAACAGCCAGAAACAGCTTGCTCAGCTTGGAAATCAACGCACCAAGCTACAGACAGAGATTAAGACACTGGGAGGTCAACTCGCATTGCTCCAGACAAAAAATAAGGCGCTGGCCCAGAGCAATGTGGTCCTCAATACTGCTCTACGCAAAGGAGCAGTGATTCTTCGCTCTGGAGAACTCATGTATGCTGTCCGCATTCAGGGAGGGCTAGGCTCAAATCGTCTCAGAGAGGCGCTAGATTCAGTTCTTTCCCAAACGGAAATGGAAGTCCGCAAAAGAGGAGCTCAACCCTACTATCAGTTTGGTCAGCGCGCCGTCTTGATCACCAACAGTGAAGTCGAACGGCTCGTTACAGAACTCCAAAAACCAGGGGAACATGCCCTACAGATCTTTGTAGCCCAGAACGTCCTGCTTGGTGAGCCCGCTCCGGTGGTGGGAAAAGTACTGCCCAATCTTCATCTATTTGATAAGGGCGTGGTGATGGCTACCCGTGTCATGAACCCAAAAGATGATGATGCGCAGCTGATAGCCCAACTCCAGAAACTTTTTGAAGATGCAAGTCGTAAAGCGAGAAAAGCTGGCATCCTGACCAATAATCAAGGAGAGGTGGGTACCGCTGCCGTGCCTGTGGACCAGATGATTGGGCAAATTCATCAACTGCAAGGACCTGTAATGGTTCAAGCTTTGACCTCCACTGATATCTATACCGCTGGGCCATTGCAGCTATTCCTAAATGTTATTCAGGATGGGAAAATAGTTGGTCAATTTAGTAGTTCAGGGTAGAAGATAAATCAAACCTGAGATTACGGTCAGCAGCACTGCAATCCAGAAAGCAACCACGGCATAGGGTAGTTGCAAAATCAGCAGGGCAATGGCAGCAATTTGCACTACGGTTTTGGCTTTACCCCAAATGTTCGCTCCAATGACCGTTGTTTGATTCACGCGCCATCCGGCAATCGTCAATTCTCGCGTCAGGATGATGAATACGCCCCATGCTGGAATTTGCCCTTGTTCAATCAGGACTAGTAGGGGTGCAAAAACCAAAAACTTATCGACCAGAGGATCTAAGACTTTACCAAGGTCTGTGACTTGATTAAGTTTGCGGGCGAGATAGCCATCCAACCAGTCGGTCATCCCACACAATAAGAAGATCACACAAGCCCATACCCGACTGCTAGGATCTCCTAGGGTCAAAAAATAAAGAATAAAGGGCACCCCTAGAAGGCGCGATAGGGTAATCCAAGTGGGAAGAGAAATTTCGCTGTTCATAGAAGTGGCATGGACTGAATATTCTCTGCAATCCATTTAGATAGATCTTCTTGTGTTGCATCGCTAGATGCCACTCTTAGCATCATGTTCACAGCTTCTTGTTCTGTCACAACAAGTTCATAATCATTCATTCGAAGGAACATATTTATCACAGCAAAAGCTATCCGTTTGTTTCCATCAATGAAGCAATGATTTTTAGCTAATCCATGGCCATAAGCAGCAGCCAGTTCAGGTAGATTAGCACCTGTGTAGTAGAAAAGGTTCTTTGCCCTATCCATACTTGATGAGAGACCCCCTGGATCTCTCAGTCCTAATGAGCCGCCATATTGCTCTATGAGTACTTTATGGGCTTCTTCTACTGCTGATTCTGGCACCCAGCGTGGTTCTTTCACTTCGCTAGTTCACGGAATACATTGTGGTACTTTGCATTGATCTGGGCGAAGGCTTGCATCGCTGCATCGTAATCTGAGCTCAGGTTCTCCGCACTGGCTTTCTGATCTAAGGGCGGGTGCTCTCTGCTAGAGACTTTGACTAATTTGATATGTTTACGTCCAAGCTGGATCTCAAACTCTGTACCAGGCTCCAGGTTCATCTCGCGGGTATAAGCTGCGCCCACCAACAAGTTGCCATTCTGTTGAACTTGGATGCGATAAGAGGCAGAACGTCCACCTCGTCCATCACGCTCAGAACTTCCGCCAAAGCCAACACCCTTTGCTTCCAACAAAGCATTCATGAAAGAGGCAAGTTTGACCCGCTCTTGACCTGTTTTGGTTTTGGATACAAAACCTAGCGTGCGCGCCATTTCCTTTTTTGGTGTGCCTTTGAGCTCTTCGACTTTTTTCAGTAGTGCTTCACTAGTTGTGGGAACCATAAATCTACAACTTCTATATCTTGCCTCCAGTATAAGCTTCAGGGTTGGCCTCAAACCATAGCCGCCTTAGACTTAGGGCATGACTACTCTCCTCTGGCACCGTCGTGACCTACGGCTTCATGACAACTCAGCCCTTTATCAAGCCAGTGCAGAGGGCAAGCCACTGCTGCCGCTATTCATCTTGGACCCCGGAATATTGAGGGCTGAGGATATAGCTCCCGTGCGCGTAGACTTTCTCCTGGCGAGTCTCCAGCGATTGAGAGAAGACTACCGAGCATTGGCAGGAGATTTATGGATACGCCAGGGGGAACCGCTAACAGTGATCCGAGCATTGGTACAACAAGCAGATATCCAAGAAATTCACTGGAATGATGATGTAGAACCCTACAGTCGCCAGCGAGACGAAACGGTTAAAAATGCCCTCCAAGAATTGGGAGTTCGGGTAATCATTCATCAAGATCAAATGCTCCATGGCCCTGGCTCGGTCTTGACTCAATCAAATCAGCCCTACACTGTGTACACTCCATTTTGGCGAAACTGGAGCAGTCAGAAGAAACTCAAACCATTCCCTACTCCTACAGTTATTCAGCCTCCGAATTTAAGTCTAGAGATAGGGACTATTCCCACGCTAAAGCAGTTGGGTTTAAGTCATCAGATCTCTTTGCCCGCTATAGGTGAGAAAGCAGCCTTAGAACAGTTAGATAAATTTTGCGCTAAAGCCATCTTTGACTATGATGAACATCGCAATTTTCCAGCAGATGTAGGCACTTCACAGCTAAGTCCCTATCTGAAATTTGGCGTTCTTGGGATTCGTAAAGCTTGGGAATGCACCGAGCATGCGCTCCACCACAGACAAGCAGTAGGGATCACTACTTGGCAACAGGAACTTTGCTGGCGTGAGTTTTATAAACATATTCTTTTCCACGTTCCAAACGTGGCCTACGAAAACTATTTGACGCGGTACAACAGTTTTGTATGGGATGAGAATAAAGAATATTTTGAACGCTGGTGTGCAGGGGAAACAGGCTATCCGATGGTCGATGCCGCTATGCGTCAGTTGAATGAAACAGGATGGATGCATAACCGTTCTCGGATGATTGTGGCGAGTTTTCTTACCAAAGACCTGCTGATTCCCTGGTCGTGGGGAGAGCGCTACTTTATGCAGAAGCTCCTCGATGGGGACCAATCGGCCAATAATGGGGGTTGGCAGTGGTCTGCCTCGATGGGGACTGACCCCAAACCCTTACGTATCTTCAATCCCGTGACACAAGCAAACAGATTTGACCCGCAAACGGCCTATGTGCGCCGTTGGGTACCTGAGCTAGAACAAGCAAAAACTGTAGAAATCTTGAGCAATAAAAACCTAGAAGTCTATGGCTACCCTAAACCGATGGTGGACCATGCCATTCAGCAGCGGATTTATAAAGAACGATACAAAGCAGCCAAGAGCTAATTTTTTATTTAGATAAACTGAATATGCGGGGCGAGTTTGGTAATGTTATGGCTAGCTTCAATCTGATTTATCCCAATGGTCACCACTCCCCTCGTTGAAAAATATCAATATCAAGGCTTCTTTGATGAAATGTTTACAGAAGAAGGGATCCCACGTCCTCACTACAAGCAGCTTGTACATTTCCTAGAGAGCTTGGGCCCTGGCGCCTTAAAAGAGAGGGTCGAAGCTGCCCATAGAGCACTGCTGACCCGTGGGATTACTTTTGGAGTATATGGCTCTCAAGAAGGAACCGAAAAAGTCTTTCCTTTTGATCCTGTCCCACGCATTATTCCACGAGAGGAATGGACCGTTCTTGAGGCAGGCCTTAAACAACGCTTAAAGGCTCTAAATCTTTTCCTTAAAGATATTTACAATAAACAAAAAATTCTCAAAGATAAAGTAATTCCACGCGAGCTCATTGAAAGTTCTACACAGTTTCGACGTGAATTTTGTGGGATGAAAGTACCCGCAGATGTTTATGTACATATTTGTGGTACGGACTTGATCCGTCATCCTGAAGGAGATTACCGAGTTCTCGAAGACAACCTCAGGGTTCCCTCCGGCGTCTCCTATGTCCTGGAAAACCGTCGGATTATGAAACAGGTCTTCTCCAGCGTTTTTGCTGACCATCGAGTCCGCACAGTCGTAGATTATCCGTCACGCCTGCTGAATGCGCTCAGTAAAGTCCACCCATCCCCAAACCCTACCGTCGTTATTCTCACGCCTGGAATGTATAACTCTGCGTACTTTGAGCATGCGTTTCTAGCCCTACAGATGGGTGTGGAATTGGTAGAAGGACGAGACCTTGTGGTAGAAAATGACTTCCTCTACGCCAAAACTATCTCGGGTTTACAAAAAATTGATGTAGTCTATCGCCGGATTGATGATGACTTTTTAGACCCTGAAGTATTTCGCCCTGATTCTGCCCTAGGAGTGCCTGGCTTAATGCGGGTCTATAAGAAAGGCAATGTAGTGCTGGCAAATGCCATCGGTACCGGAATTGCCGATGACAAAGTCATCTATAAATTTGTCCCAGATATCATTCGCTATTATCTGAGTGAAGAACCAATTCTCAAGAATATTGAGACCTATCTAGCAATGGATGAGAAGGAAAAACAGTTCATTCTTGATAATCTTGAAAACCTCGTAGTTAAAGAGGCCGATAATTCTGGTGGATACGGCATGTTGATTGGCCCTAGAGCCTCAAAAGCAGAAATCAAGGAATTCCGGGAGCGGGTGTTAGCCCAACCGCGTAAGTATCTCGCCCAGCCCGTAATCAGTTTCTCTCGCCATCCCACTTATATGGAAGAAGAAGAAAACTTCTATGGCTGCCACGTAGATCTGCGTCCTTACATTCTCAATGATGGACAGGACATTTGGGTGATGCCAGGGGGGCTAACCCGCGTTGCTTTGGAGAAAGATTCTTTAGTGGTTAATTCTTCCCAAGGCGGTGGTTCGAAAGACACGTGGGTTCTCGAATAGTTCAAACTGTTGAACCTACACTTCCGACATTTCGTAAAGCAACTCAAAAAGTGCTTTAGTGCAGGGGCGACGATAGACACAAAGTCAGACTTCCTGAGTTTTCTTTCAGCAGCACTACCTTGAAGATAGCCCCTCGCTCCAAGGTGGAGCACGGTGGATGAATTAGGGTGACGGCGGTGTCTTGGGTTGAGAAGCAGGGGCCGGAGGAGTGATTCCCGACGGACTCGAAGATTGGGGGATGACCGGGGCCGCTGTGCTGGGAATAGGTTGAGGAACTGTCGCTTCTTTTGCGTGGAGTGTAATCTGCTGCAATGGAGCAATTTCTGCCACCATGATCGTGGGCATGTTTTTGTACATGGCTTGCATTTCTTTTTGCATTTCCTCTCCAGGATCGCCGCCACCGCCTGCCAACATCCCTGCTACGGGGGCAAACATACCCACTACAGGGATCATGCTCATCATGCTCAAAGGGTTGAAAGCTTGCCCCATGGCTTGACTTTGGGCCTTCTCTTGCATGGCCATCGTCTTTTCCTGCATTTTCATCGACCATGCCTGCATTTTTTCTTGGTCTTGTCTCGCTTGAGCGGGCATCGGGTCACTGATCAGACTTACAGGATAGGGCTTGTTGTTGAGCAGGATTTGCGTAAATTTCAATACCCCACTGTTGTCATTGATTCGTTGGAGAGAGCCCACCAGCATGGTCCCTTGAGGAAGTTCGACATCCCCAATTTGGCCGACTACGGGAAGGGCGACCTGCTTATTCTCGGATACGGGAAATCCTGTGGTGGGTCCTTGCGTGGCAGATATCATCACCGTGACGGTTCCTTGGGTCCCGGCAAGGATGGTGGGGGAGAGAACCTGATTTGGGTTATTCAGCTGGGTTTGTTGAACTTGAGTTTTTTGGACCGGAGTTTGTTGAGCTGGCATAGTCTTTGCTGGAGTGGAGGGGGGCCCTATCGGTCCCGCCAGGACAGGAGAGAGCGTAAACATTCCCACAAGCGTGGCTACGGGAAGATAGGCATTTTTTTTATAGTTGCTCACGGTGCTTTAGACCTGATCCAAGAGGAATATGGCTACATCTTAAGGCGATTTATAAGGGACAGAAATTATAAAAAAGCAAACACATCTTAAAATTTCTGGTTTCTTGGCATAGAGGCCCTAGCCAGAGGAGTTTTAAAATGTGTTTGTTGTTGTTTAAGACTTAGCCGCAGGACTCTAGTTTTTGGCTTTTACAGTGTGTATACCTCTCTTCCTCCTCCAAGTTAGCCCGATCAATTTCTAGCCATTAAAAAACCGCCCGGTTGTGGGCGGTCTTTGAGATGCTTGACAGCATTCTTGATTTTCTTGATGTGTTGCTGATGGCGACGGGGCGTATTGTGATGGGATTTGTTTTTCCCCGGTTTGGTCCGTCCCTCGGCGCGCCAGGAAGCTTCTTGTGCCATGACTTCACTCCGTAACTGGGCTGTAGATCCAGCGTAGCAGGTTTGTCCTATGGTGGAAGAGCAAGATCATCCCTCTGGTTTATTGTTTCCATGAATTCTTACTTTGCCACAGTTGCCCGTGGGCTTGAACCGCTTGCAGCCAAGGAATTAGAAAGTTTAGGGGCAAAGGATATCCGAGAGGATTTCACGGGCGTGCATTTCAAGGGAGATAAAGCCCTCCTCTATCGCGTGAATCTTTGGGCTAGGACGCTCTTTCGTGTGTTGGTCCCAATTCGGGAGTTTGCTTGCTCCGACCCCAAAACGCTCTATCGAGAAGTCCAAAAAATTGATTGGGAAGAATATTTAACGCCTGTCCATACCCTGGCTGTAGATTGCACCGGGAGTGGCAGTACCCAGTTAAACCATACCCACTTCACTGCTCTTCAGGTCAAAAATGCGATTGTGGACCAGCAGCGAGACACTCAGGGCGAACGGTCCAGTGTCGATACCCATTTGCCTGATGTGCGGGTGAACGTCCATATCCACCGTGACCGTTGTATTTTGAGCCTGGACAGCTCTGGAGAAAGTCTTCATCGTCGAGGATACCGTCCTGCGATGGGAGCGGCTCCACTCAAAGAAACCTTAGCCGCTGCCCTCCTTGATTTAGCCGAATGGAAACCCGGAGTACCCTTTCTGGATCCACTCTGTGGTTCAGGGACCCTTCCTTTAGAAGCGGGATTGAAGGCGTTGAACATCGCCCCTGGGTCATTTCGAGAGCATTTTGGCTTCTTTGGTTGGCCTGATTTTGATCAGCCACTGTGGCAAGAGCTGACCGAGCAAGCCACTCAGGGAGAGGGTACTAAGTTCGAAAGTCCTATTTTAGGCAGTGACAGCGATCCAGAAATGCTTGCTCAGGCCCGCACCAATGCAACGTTATGTGGCTTACGTGACCAAGTAATCTTTACACAAACCACCCTAATGGATATAGAAGCTCCCACCGAAACGGGCATTCTAATCTGTAATCCTCCGTATGGGGAACGGCTAGGAAATGCTGAAGAACTGGGAAGCCTCTATAAATCTTTAGGCGATGTCTTTAAGCAACGCTTCAAAGGATGGACGGCTTTCGTCTTGACGGGAAATAAAGAGCTCGCCAAACGAGTCGGTCTCAAAGCTTCTAGGCGTATCCCTGTCTATAACGGGTCTTTAGCTTGTACTTTTCTGAAGTACGAGATGTATTAAGTAAAACATTATGAGTCCTCAAGATAAATACTTAGCAGAAGCAGCGTTGCGACATCTACTTTTAGGAGCACAAGTGAATGGAATTAGATTTGGACCTAATCTCCAATTATTGATTAAGAAATCAAACAAAATACTGCTTCAGGGGCAAATTTACTTAGATTTAGCATCGCGATGGATGCTATGGACAACAGCGCCAGAAAATCTTCCTATTCATGAAGCTGATATTCCTCCACTTGCTATAGAAGAAGTACTAAAAACTTTATATAGGCTGCGAGAACAAGTGATTATCGATGTGCAGCTAGGTGAACTATCCCCCCATCTAATTTTAACGTTAGCGTCTGGTTATACTTTTTTTATGAACGGAAAGCATGATTTGTATGAATGCTGGCAGGTAGGAGTATCGATGGAGAGACCTGAGGAAGGTTGGATGATTGTTAGCTGTCCTGGTGATGACATAGCTATTTGGGCACCTCAGCAATTTGTAGATGCTGTCCTAACTCCTGAAGTTGGTCTAATGCTGGTTTAGAGACCCGGACGCAGCTCCCTCTCAAACTGATTGCATCTTTCTAAGCTATTCAATATTCTTGCTTGTGATACTAATTCTTCTGCTTCTTGACTACCTGTAAAAATATTAATAAGTATAGATTCTCTGGTTTTTGCCACCCCAAAAAGGGACTCGCTATCTAATAGAGAAAGTACATTCATGCAAATCTGAAAAATAATCTTTGAATCAGGAATAAATTCACCATAATCTTTTGACCATCCCGAATTCAAGATTCTATTAACTTCCTCAAAATAATCCTGACCTTCCAAATGGTAATCCCAATTACAAGGCATCCATCTGAGTATTTTTTTACCTTGACTCAATGAATAAACTTTTGAATAGTTATGTGCTTTACGAAGCAACCCCTCTTCTGTATTCGCGGTTGGATATAAGTAACTACTTTCAGCATTTGTGTATAGACCGAAGGCATATAGTTTTTCATTATGTAGAGTAGATCTGATCTGTCCAAATGCTTTCTTGGTAGCAGTGAGCAGAGCCCTTCGAAGTTCCATATAATCTACACCATGATCCATAGCTAATCATTACCTTATTCTTTAAGTGGATAACCTTTTAACCCTTCTTTTAAAGTACGCTTTAAAATCTTTCCAGTTAAGGATCTTGGAAGCTGATCTAGGACAGTAACTTTGCGGGGACATTTATAATCGGCCAATTTTTCGCGGGTGAATTTGATAATGTCTTGCTCAATCGAGTCTTTATGCTCCTTAATTTCTACAAAAGCGTGAACTACTTCTCCTCGTAAGGTGTCATATTCTCCTACGACAGCACAGGCCACAACAGCAGGGTACTGATACAATATTTCTTCTACTTCGCGAGCGTAAACATTTAGTCCACCGACAATTATTAAGTCTTTGATCCGGTCCACAATATAAAAGTACCCATCTTTATCTACATACCCTAAATCTCCGGTGTGGTACCAGTCATTTTTGAGGACTTTAGCGGTTTCCTCAGGCTGATTCAAATATCCTTTGAATACATTCGGGCCCTTGACTACTATTTCTCCTACGTCTCCCACAGGTATAAATTCATCGGTATCTGGGTTTACGATCGCCATTTCTATCCCTGCCAGGGGTATACCAATAGAACCAATTTTTCGGGTTCCATCTATGGGATTAAAACTGGCAATAGGAGAACATTCCGTAGGGCCATCCCCTTCCAAGATGACCGTTTGAAATTTTTCTTCAAACTGGTTCAGAACAGCAACCGGCAAGGGGGCACTACCTGATATGCAGCAACGCAATTTTTGTAAATCCCCTTCTTTTGAAGCTGCCAGGAGGGCACCGAAAAGAGCGGGTACGCCTATGAAAGTAGTGCAGTTATATTCTTTAAGATGCTTCAAGGTGACTTGAGGAACAAACCGAGGTTCCAAGAAAACACTGGCACCACCCCGAACACAGACCAGTAAGGCAACATTTAAAGCATAGACGTGGAATAAGGGCAAAACACAGTAGAAGCGGTCATCAACAGTCAACTTTATCGCTTCGACTGCTACGGCTGAATTAAAGTCTAGATTTCTACTGGTCAGCATGGCGCCCTTTGGTCTGCCTGTTGTCCCTGAGGTATAGATAACCGCTACCACCTCATCCGCTTCTAGGGGCTCTGGTTGGATGACCGGATCCGCTTGAAAAAGTTGCAGGTAAGGAACTGCCTGTCGACTGGTTTCCCCGAGTACAACCCACGCACCTTGATAATCCGGAAGTTCCAAGGCCTCGGCTAAGGCTCCTAATGTCACCAGAACGAGGGCTTCACTATCTGTGAGAATGTATGCAACTTCCTGAGATTTCATTAGGGGATTGAGGGTGACCAACTGGGCTCCCACACGCCAAATCGCATAGGTCAAAACAGGAAAGGGCAGAATGTTCGGCAACATAATCGCCACCCTGTCTCCTTTGCCCACCCCTAGCTGTTTTAATCCCCCAGCCAAAGCCATAGACTGTTTTTGGAATTCCTGATAGCTCAGCTGCTGTTCTGCATTGATGAAAGCGACACGCTCAGGATGCTCCGTAGCTGTTTGGTCTAACAAATGAGCTAGATTCATAGCGTTTTTGGGGTAACGTCCTCGTAATTATCCCAAAATCTAAGTGGAAAAACCACGAATCGATCTACAGGAGCACGGAAGGATATGCCACAATGGAGAGGCGAGGGGCTGTCACGGTTTCGACATTCTAGCGAACCGCTTCTCTGCAGGCCGGGAGTGATCCGATCCCGTTAAATCAGTTCAAAACAGTAAATGCGAACAACTTCGTTCCTTTCTCTCGTAAGGTGGCCTTGGCCGCGTAAACACAAATCGCCTTGATTTGTGTGAGAGGCTTAAAGTTCACGCCGATAAGACTTTAAGCAAACCCCATCGGATGCTGTTGATATAGTCCTGACGGATATCGACTTAAGAACAGTTAGGGAAACCCATCGCTTCTGGGTATGTAGCGCCCGGTCTCTGGGGTCATAGAGGCTAAGCCTGTGAATGAATGGGAGTCTAATAGCTACGGATGGACACGGGTTCGACTCCCGTCAGCTCCACCAATTTTTTTGTTGGTTACTTATAAACTTCCTCAGGCAGGCTACCCGAGGCTGATATGCCTGCCGTGTTGACGAGGAATGAGGGTTGAGCGGAATCGTGCAAAACGGACGACGTACCCCCCCTGCAGATTAAGATGATATAGTTTTTTGCATTCTCCTCGGGGCGATGTTTGCCTTCGAGTCGCCAGCAGGCCATAACAAAATCAAAGACGGGTATTGTTGTGCAGATTATTATTCCCATGTCAGGCTTTGGCGAGCGATTTCGCCGAGCAGGATATGTCGTTCCCAAGCCGCTGATTGAGATCGATGGCAAGCCGATTGTTGCGCACGTCATAGACATGTTCCCTGGCGAGCAGGATTTTATTTTTATCTGCAACCAAGATCACCTGAATAATCCCGACTATCGCATGGAGTCGATCCTTCTGCAGTACTGCCCGACAGGTCGAGTCATCGGTATACCAGCCCACAAGCTTGGGCCGATTCACGCGGTACGCCAAGTCGATTACTTGATTGACCCAGATCGTCCGGTTGTCGTCAATTACTGCGACTTTACCTGCTATTGGGACTGGCAGCACTTCAAGCAATTCGTTGCCAAGACAGCTTGTACGGGAGCGATCCCGGCATATAAAGGATTTCACCCACACACACTGGGCAGCACCAACTACGCCTACATGCGTGAAACTAACGGCTGGGTTCAGGATATTCAAGAAAAACAACCTTACACCAATAATCGTATGGAGGAGTTCGCCTCCAGTGGAACCTACTACTTCGCTTCTGGGAAAATTTTGAGCGAAGCCTTCCGCACAACCATGGATCAACAGTTGAAAGTGGGCGGCGAATACTACGCCAGTTTGGCCTACAAGCCCCTGCTGGCGGCAAACCAATCGGTGGCAGTTTATCCCCTTCAGCACTTCATGCAGTGGGGGACACCCGAAGACGTGACGGAATACAACGGTTGGTCTGCTACGTTCAGACGCTTGATCGCAGCAGAAACCGCACCGTCCGCGCCTCGAGGGTCATTGGTCATCCCTATGGCCGGCCTGGGGCAGCGTTTTGTGAAGGCCGGTTATAGCGTCACCAAGCCCCTTATCCCGGTATCAGGGAAACCTATGGTCACACAGGCTACACACGATTTGCCGGCAGCACTCCACCACGTATTTGTGCTCAGAAGCGATATGCCCGGACATCGCGAAATCTCTGACAAGCTCAAACGCTTGTATCCAAATGCTGTCATCGAAACTATCCCCGTGGTCACGCAAGGCCAGGCCTGCACGGCTCTGATTGGACTAGACGCGCTTGAGCGCGCAATCGGCACCGTGCCAGGGCCCGTCACCTTTGGTGCCTGTGACAACGGCGCCCTATACGATGCCCAAGCCTTCCAGCACTTGATCGATAACCCCGATGTGGACGTGATCGTCTGGAGCGTGCGCGGGCACGCCAACGCCGTGCGCCAGCCAAACATGTTCGGCTGGATTGATGCCAAACAGGGCCAGATAAGTGGAATCTCTGTCAAGACGCCCCTCGACTCGCCAGCTACGGACCCTATCGTGCTTGGCACGTTCACATTTCGTCGTTCAGAAGATTTTCGCCGGGTTGTGGCGCATTTGATGGACCGGGATGGACGAATCAACGGTGAGTTTTATATTGACTCATCTATCAACGATGCCATAGAGCTGGGCTTGCGCTGCCATTTATTCGAGGTAGAAAACTTCTTGTCGTGGGGTACACCCAATGACTTGCGGACCTTCGAATACTGGCAGTCTTGTTTCCACAAGTGGGCCGGCCACCCGTATCGCCTAGAACAGGATAGTAGAGTGGCGCACGAGACCCTTCCCATCCTGGAAGAGTGTTATCGGGCGACTGTGCCTGAATTGCCGGGCGCTAATACCATTTTGCTTTTTGAATGCACTAAGGTTGCTTCCTCCCCTCAATTGGAGCCAGATTGCGGTGCATTTATTTAATCAATTGGTATAACGCATGATCAAGCGCGAGTTGCCCCTCTTTTTAATCGTTGGCTCATTGACCGTATTGATTGATTTCTTAGCCTATCGCGGCCTGGTCTGGATGGGTTTGATCGGTGTCGATATGGCAAAGGCGGTGGGCTTTCTGATCGGAACGGTTTTCGCCTACTTTGCAAACCGTATCTGGACGTTTGGTCACCAGGCGCATGCCCCTGGCAGTGCATGGCGTTTCGTTGTTTTATATACTGTCACCCTAGGTGCCAATGTATGGGTCAACGCCTTGGCGCTGGCGTGGCTCGGTGAAGCCGGGCTGGCGTTCCTGCTAGCGACCGGGGTCTCGGCCAGTCTCAATTTTCTAGGGATGAAGTGGTTCGTGTTCAAGGCTAAACCGACGTCGGAACTGCTATGAAATTTTCTCTTGTCATCCCTTGCTACAACGAAGCGGCCAATCTCCCCTTATTATTGGACCGCTGCAAAAAGGTCACGCGCCGCCCCGATATCGAAGTCATTTTGGTCGACAATGGGTCGACCGACGATAGTCCGCAGGTCCTGCAAAACCTGCTGCCCCAGTACCCAGGGTGTCGTAGTGTGCGCGTCGAAAAGAACCAAGGCTATGGGTTTGGAATTCTTTCGGGCCTGAAAGCGGCAAAAGGGGAAATCCTGGGTTGGACGCATGCTGACATGCAAACCGACCCCCAGGACGCCTTGCGTGGACTGGACCTATTTGAACAGCATGGACTGAACATCTTTGTCAAAGGCCGACGCTACGGGCGCCCTTTGACGGATGTGGTATTCACGATAGGCATGAGTGTTTTTGAAACCATGCTGCTCAGTAAGCCAATGTGGGACATCAATGCCCAGCCCACTATGTTTTCACGAGCCTTTTTCGAGAAGTGGCAAGATCCGCCCTACGACTTTTCTCTTGATCTTTATGCCTATTACCAAGCCCACCGCAAGCGCCTCACGACATACCGTTTCTCCGTACTTTTCGGCGAACGTGCGCACGGTGTTTCACGCTGGAATGTTAATTGGGCCGCAAAGCAAAAATTTATCCGCAGAACTTTGGATTTCAGCTTGCAATTAAGAAAGAGTCTTAAGACATGAAACTCATTTCGCATCGCCGCAATACGATACAGGACCTTAACGCTACGCCCAAAAAACATGGCGTTGAAGTTGATATTCGTAGCTACGGTGAAAAACTAATCATTCATCACGACCCTTTCGTCACGGGCGAGTCCTTCGAAGACTGGGTCTCCGCCTATCAGCATGGAACGCTGATCCTGAATGTCAAAGAAGAAGGGCTCGAAGCGCGTTTGATTGCCTTGATGAAGTCCAAAGGCATCGAGGACTACTTTTTCCTCGACCAGTCTTTTCCGTTCCTGGTGAAGTGGGCAAAGGCGGGGGAACACCGCTGTGCCGTGCGCGTATCCGAATTTGAATCTATCGAAACGGCTCTTACGCTAGCCGGTAAAGTGGGCTGGGTTTGGGTGGACTGCTTTACCCGCTTCCCCCTTAGTTGCGAGGACTCAGAGCGGCTCAGGAAAGCAGACTTCAAGCTTTGTCTTGTTTCCCCCGAGCTCCAGGGACGCGATGCCGAGACTGAAATTCCCGATCTGGTCAAGATTCTGAATGAGCGGGACATCTTGGCAGACGCAGTTTGCACGAAGCGGCCTGACTTGTGGGAGCGGTTAGCCGATTGCGTATGAAAAGTTTTTTCCTGAATCCGCTGTTCCTGCTTGGATTAATCGCTCGATTAGTGTTGGTATTTGTTGCCTCTCCGACGCCAGTGACCGAATGGTATGTGCCGTTTCTAGATGCTACCACCACCTCTTTCAATCTAGATCCATGGGCAGTTTGGCTGGACCAAGGTGGCACTCCTGCAGCATTCCCCTATGGCTATGTCATGTGGCTATTCTTTTTGCCACTGACATTGCTTTGCAAGGTCTTGGGCTTGAAATTGATTTATGGCTATGGCGCCACGCTGATTGCAGCAGATTTTGCACTGCTTCTCTTGTTGCGCAGAATGATTGCTGATCGAGACCATTTGCTGTTGGCGACGTACTGGCTTTCACCCATCGTGATCGTTGCCAGTTACCTGCTGGGGTTCAATGACTTGATCCCGGTTTTGCTCTTGGTGGTTTCACTCTATTCCGTCAGGCAGTCCAGGTTTATGCTTTCGGGGCTGATGTGTGTTGCGGCCATATCAGCCAAGTTGAGCATGGTGCTGGCCCTGCCTTTCTTCCTGATTTATCTACTGCACAACCGGGCGCTTCGCCAGTTCTTACCACAGTTTCTCCAAGGAATTGTGATTGGCGCGATCGTCACGGTGTTGCCGTTTCTCTTCTCGCCTTCCGGCGTGGGCATGCTTTTCAGCAATCCGGAAATAGGAAAGACCTATTTACTAGCCGTTAATCTTGGTGGCAGCACTCTGATTTATCTCGTCCCGCTAGTTTATCTTTTGATGCTCTACGTAGCGTGGCGGGTAAGACGACTGAATTTTGAGCTATTTCACGCCATGCTAGGCATGGCATTCCTGCTGGTTGTTCTGATGACGCCGGCCTCGCCAGGGTGGTTTATCTGGGCAATCCCTCTCCTGATAACCTATCAGGCCACGAGCGACCGTGTCGCGATCGTGTTGACGGCTATATTTTCAGTGCTTTATGTGTTGAGTAGTCTTTTGATTACCCCCCGTGTTGGGGTGCTCGTCGGCCAACTCAATGCCTGGGGGGCCTTCCAGTTCCCCGTACCCCTGAATGATAAGGTAGCTTCTTTGGTCCAGACCGCGATGGTGGCGACCGGTATCATTCTTGCGGCTCGCATATGGCGCGAAACAGTTAGCCGAAACGACTATTTTCGTCTTAGTCGCAAACCGTTTGTAATCGGCGTTGCCGGCGACTCCGGGGCAGGTAAAGACACCTTTTCTGGTGCTATCAAGGGATTGTTTGGCAGCCACTCAGTAACAACCTTGTCCGGCGACGATTATCACCTTTGGGATCGCCAAAAGCCAATCTGGCAAGTAATGACTCACTTGAATCCCATGGCTAACGACCTAGAGAGATTTGCCAATGATCTGGTAGCCTTAACGGACGGGAAGAGCATCCAGTCAAGGCACTATGATCATCAAACCGGACGTATGAGTCGCCCGTTCAGCATCAACAGCAACGACATTATTATCGTGAGCGGTTTGCATGCACTCTATCTGCCTATTCTTCGAGAGTGTTTCAACCTCAGCGTCTATTTGGACATAGACGAAGGTCTGCGCCGATATTTTACCCTCCAGAGAGATGTCCATCAGCGGGGGCATACCGTAGAACGAGTGCTATCTTCATTCGAAAGACGCGAGCCTGATTCTGTGCGTTTTATAAGGCCACAAGCGTCTCATGCTGATCTCGTTTTATCTCTGCAACCTATTCATTCTCGTATTTTGGAAGATGTAAGCGAAAAACATCCGCTGCGCTTCAAACTTGTCGTACGTTCCCGTCATGGGCTGAACGAGCTTTCCTTAACGAGGGTGCTCGTCGGTGTCTGTGGCTTACACGTGGACATGGTAGCCGGTAACGATGCATCCGAGGTTGAGTTTACGATCGAAGGTGAAACCTCTGCACAGGACATCGCACTGGCAGCGCAGATGATTTGCCCCCGGATTTTCGAATTCCTAGACATTCCTCCTAAATGGCAAGGTGGAGTCATCGGTTTGATGCAGTTGATCACCCTGTCTCATATCAACCAAGCACTTACGAGGCGGTTTATATGATAAAAATTTATTCTAAAGAGCGATTTCATCGCCTGCCGGATGCCATTCTTTTTGATACAGATAACACTTTGTATGAGTATGCTCCGGCTCACGCATCTGCTCAGCGAGCGGTAAGAGAAAAAGTGGTCAGCACTTTCTCAATTAAGCCTGAGGATTTCGATAAAGCCTTCAAAGAAGCTCGGCAGCAGGTGAAGACACGACTCAAGCACACTGCATCGTCGCATAGTCGGCTTCTATATTTGCAGCGCATGCTGGAAATCATGGGACTGGGTTCCCAGGTTTTACTTGCGCTCGACTTTGAACAAACCTATTGGCGGACATTTCTTAGCAACGCCGTGTTGTTCGATGAGGTCAAGGAGCTGCTGGACGACCTACGGTTGCTGGGTATCCCGACGGCGATTGTGACGGATCTGACGGCTCAGATTCAGTTCCGCAAAGTGGTGTACTATGGCCTGGATCACTATTTCGACTACATCGTCACCAGTGAAGAAGCTGGCTTTGATAAGCCACACGCAGCCCCCTTTCAGATTGCCCTGGAAAAAATGAGACCGAAAGGGGATTGCATTTGGATGATCGGAGACAACCCCGTCAACGACATCCGAGGAGGGCGCGAGAAGATCAATGCGGTAACATTGCAAAAAATTCACGAAGGAACACCGCTTGGTACGGGCGAGAATGCGCCTGATGCTGCATTTAATGAGTTCGGTGAGCTGCGACGCCTGATCGTCCGCCTAGGAGATGGAGTATGAACAGCCTTGATCATCAATTGAAAGCGTCTGTCATCAAATACTGCGCTACGGTTGGTGCAGACCCCTTACTTGTCCAAGGTGCAGGGGGCAACGTTTCCTGGAAGGATGGGGACACGCTTTGGGTCAAGGCATCGGGCACATGGCTGGCAGAGGCAGCAGAAAAGGATATTTTTGTACCCGTAGACTTGCCTCACCTCCGTAGAGCATTAGCAAGTGGTGATTTTTCTGTGAAGCCCAGGATAATCGAGGAATCGCCCCTTAAACCATCCATTGAAACCTTGCTACATGCTTTGATGCGACACCGCGTGGTGGTGCATTTGCATGCAATTGAAGTGTTGGCACATCTTGTTCGTGCTGACTCTGAAATAGGCAGTCTGTCCGACCTTGATGCCTCCATTTACTGCGTTACGGTTGATTATCATAAACCGGGTGTCGAACTTGCTGAAGCTGTTAATAGTGTTCTAGCCAATTCGCCAAACGCAAACGTGATCTTTTTGAAGAACCACGGCGTCATCGTAGGTGGCGAGGATATCGCCACAGTAAGCTCCACCTTGGACTCCTTGATTACATACTTTCGCACTCGCCCCATAGATACTGGCAACACGCATTTCCCTGAATTTTCCTTGGATTTGGGTAAAGGCGTCAGTTACGTGCCAGTGACTGATGTCAGTGTGCACCAGCTAGCGACCAATCCGCGCCTGTTTGAACGGCTTAGCTCGAATTGGGCGCTCTATCCGGATCACGTAGTATTCCTCGGTGCTGCGCCACACAAGTACAAAACTATAGAAGAATTCAAGCAAAACTTATTCGATGAACGAGAACTCCCTGATGTTGTCTTCTTAGAAGGATTAGGAGTCTTCGTTCTAGGCAAAATAAATCGTGCGAAACTGGCCCAATTGCGATGTTTTTACGATGTCCTATCAAGACAACCCAATGGGGTGACTGTAAGGAGTCTTACAGAAGGGCAAGTGCTAGAACTGACTGATTGGGATGCTGAAAAATACAGACAACGCATATCAATGATGGTAGTATAAGCATTTCAAATCTATGGACAAAAGTGGCGCCAAGATCCTTTTCTGCGTGATATTAACCGGCATCGTCAGTCTTTCGGTGATGGCCAGATTCACTGCCGGTCCACTTGACGGAAACTTTAATAAATATTTGATGCAGGCAGAACGTTGGGGGATTCCAGACGATTTGCAGAAGCGTGGCATAGAGCCACTGTATCTTGATAATGGGAACGCTGGATGGGATGGCCAATTCTATTACTACATTGCTAACGATCTATTTGCACAGAAAGATACACCCAAGCACATCGATGCAGATGCCTACCGATACCAACGCATTGGAATCCCCCTGCTATCGAAGTTGTTTTCAATATTCCTCTTTCAAGATTGGGTTAGCCCTTTTCTATATTACCTAACCAACTTGACTTTGATTTTGCTGGGAACTGCGGTTGCAGCATATTTTTTCACCCAATCGGGGGTGGCACCTTATTGGATACTTTTTTGGTCAGTCGGACTTGGAACGCAGATAACGCTGCTCAATGGTTTACCGGATGGTGCCGCAGACGCACTGTTCATCATGGCGTTGATTTCTTGCTATAAGAAGAAATATTTTCTTTATTCTGTCGCTGCCACTTTTGCTTGCTTGTCAAGAGAGGCGTATATCGCATTTCCCATTATTTTTCTAGCAGGGCAGCT
>Ga0208716_1000167_pt1 | contig 26748 bp, 21 predicted proteins | sample NGESurdeep092012_8_FD_184482 | JGI IMG/M metagenome (GOLD analysis project Ga0208716, IMG submission 184482) | Arctic peat soil microbial communities from Barrow, Alaska - NGEE Surface sample 415-3 deep-092012 (SPAdes) | ecosystem: Environmental > Terrestrial > Soil > Wetlands > Peat ...
GCCCGGAAGTTGTTTGCTAGCGCTCGTCGTGGCTGGCACCGGAGAGTTCGTGCCGGAGCGCTCCCTCGAGGGCGGGGTACTCGAAGCGGAATCCAGCCTGCTCGAGCCGTGCAGGCTTCACGCGCTGGCTCGCAAGCATCGTCAGGCCGGCCATCTCACCGAACAGCGCGTGCAGCGCGAACGCTGGAATCGGCACCACGGCCGGTCTGCGCAGGACGTGACCGAGCGTCGCCGTGAATTCGGCATTCGTCACCGGCTGTGGTGTGACCGCGTTCACCGAACCGCTCAATTCACTGGAATCGATCGCGAATCGGATCGCGCGCACGAGATCGTGCAGCGCGATCCAGCTCATCCACTGGGTGCCCGATCCCAGCCGACCGCCCACGCCCATGCGAAACGCCGGCAGCATCTTCGCGAGCGCGCCGCCGTGCCGACTCAGCACAAGGCCGAAACGCAGCTGCACGCTTCGCACTCGGGCCGCCCGTGCCGCGTCCTCCCATTCGCGCACGACCTGCGCGAGAAAATCCGACCCTGGGCCGCTCTCCTCCGTGAGTTCCTCGTTCCCGCGATCGCCGTAGAACCCGATCGCCGAGGCACACACGAGCACGCGCGGCGCCCGTTCCTGCCGCGCGATCGCCTCCACGATTCGCCTCGTGCCCTGGACGCGGCTCTCGAGCATCTCGCGCTTGCGCCGCGCGGTCCATCGCACCGCAATCGGCGCGCCCGCGAGATGCACGATCGCGTCGGCGCCGCCGATGTCCGTCTGGTCTCGCGGCACGGCGATCACGCCGTGTCCGTCCAGCCGAAGCGCGCGCACGAGCGTCCTGCCGATCAGCCCGCTCGACCCCGTGACTGCGACGTTCAGCGCGTCATTCCCCGGGAAGCTCGAGGCTCCGCCACAGGTACCACGCCGCGTACGTGCGGTACGGCGCGTAGGTCTCGCCGATCTTCGTCATCTGCTTCGGCGTCGGCAGCTTCCGCATGCGACGCAGCTTCTGCACCGCCTTCTGCACGCCGAGGTCGAGTTCCGGAAAAATGTCGGGCCGGCCGAGCCGGAACATCAGCACCATCTGCGCGGTCCAGGGCCCGATGCCGCGCACGCTCACCAGCGTCTCCATCACCGACTCGTCGTCCATTTCGTGAATCTTCAGGATGGCGAGCGATCCATCGTGCGTGCGCCGCGCAAGTTCCTTGACGTACTCCACCTTCCGGCCGGAGAGCCCGGCGGCACGGAGCATCGTATCCGGAAACTTCAGGAAGTCCGCCGGCGTGGGGCGCTTCCCTTTCTTGAGCGCAAGCACACGCGAATAGATGGTCTGCGCCGCCTTCCCGGAGAGCTGCTGTCCAACGATGCTGCGCACGACGTGATCGAAGTGCGTGCCGTCGGCGCGCGGAACCAGCTTGAATGGGCCGACCCGGTCGATGATCGCGCCGAGCGCGGGGTCCGCGCTGCGAAGATGCTTCAAGGCCTTGCGATGCATGCCCTATCCTAATGCGAGCGTCGCGCGCCCACGAGCGCGGTCCGTTTCACGACATTGCACGCAACGCCTCCGCGAGCCGGACCATCGCCAAGGTGTCCCGCTCGCAGTACGCGAGCAGATCGCGCCGCAGTTTTTCCACGGCGTCATCGCCCCCGATCCGTTCGGGGTCCAACAGCAGCTGCGCGAGCAGCGCCATCGCCGATCCGCCCTCCTTCACCTCGAGATCGTCGTAGGAGAGCGACGGCACGAGCGCGGGCAGCACTTTCTTCAGGCTGAAGCTGCCGTGAAACGCGAGGTCGTACACGTGATCGCGGACGATCGGCAGCAAGTCCACCAGCCGTTCGTTGATCCGGCGCAGCGCCGCTGCATGTTCCGGCACCGCCTCGGCGAGCTGTTCGATGCACCCCCTCTCGAACGACGCATAGTACGCCACGATTGTCTCCGCGCCTTCACAAGCGCGCACCAGCTCCTCGGCGAGCGCCGGCCTCGGATCTCCGCCTGCGGTCGCCAGGTACGCGCGTGTCCGGTTGTCGCTCCTGCCGGTCCAGTGCACGCTGAATTGCACGGGCACCTGCGTGAAGGGCGCGCATCCGGGCCATGCCGGAACGGCGAGACCGACGGTCTCGAAATCGAGCCACGCGACCGGCGCGCGCAGCGTGTCGAGTGCGGCGCCAAGCCCGTCCTCGATGATCCGCTCCCGCGCGCGCACGGAACGGATCTGCCGCTTCGCCGGCAGCATGGTCGTCATGCCTTCGTCCATCTGGTCGATCGTCTCGCGGCCAGCCGCGAGATTCTTCTCGACCGACTTCCACTGAATCCGGTACAGCGTGTGCACATGGTGCTCGGGCAGCGCGCCCCAGCATTCGCCGAATCGCGCGCACTTCTCGGGCCGCTTGCAATAGGGACCGAACGGAATCTCCGGCACGGGCCCTGCCAGCATCGCCCGCTGGGCCGCGAGCTCCCGCGGAACGTCCGCGAGCAGCGGTTCGACGTCGGCGGTCACGTCTTCGGTGACGAACAGATTCGAGAGATCCGGGTACCGGCACTCGCTGTTCAGGTGCATCACGAACGCGCGCGGCACGGACAGTCCAGCCGCACGCAGCACCCACAGCTGCATCGCCACCTCTGCGAGCTGCTCCGCCTTCACGCTCGTCGACGACTTCACCTCGATCAGGTCGAATCCGTCGTCGGTCCGCCGCAGGATGTCGGTCCTCACCACGGCGCCGCCGGCGCTGAACGTCGCCTCGTAGATCAGCGCAGCGCGGGCGTCGAGTGCGCGCTGCGTCTCGGCGAGCTTCTGCTCGCGCGCGAAATCCGGCGACTTGATGAGCACGCCGGGTCCCATCACGGCCCGGGCGCGCTCCCCGACTGCGGTGCCCTCGTTCATGCGGAAGAGCGCCTCGTCGTTCGGCGGCGACGGGTCGGGCTCGTGTTCGTCCAGCCAGAGCAGCTTGTGGCAGCGCAGCCCGAGCAGATACCGCGACTTCGAGAGCGGCTTCACCGCAATCTCAGCTTTTTCCGCCACCGGAGGGCGCGGCGCCCGCCATGCTGAGCGTGGCGTCCTGAACGACGCGACCGGCGTCCGGCCCGGCGACGAACAGGTACTCGCGATTCGTCAGGTGGCTGACCGTGCCGACCTTCTCGCCCTTCGGGTTGTGGATCCCGATCTGCGCGCCCACGTACCGCCGGAAATCCACCGGCACCGCCTCCACCTCGCCGAACGTCGATTCGAGCAGCGCGACGAGATCATCGTGCGCGAAGTAGCCCTCGTTGCTGAACGAGACGATGAGATGCTTCGCCGGAATGGTCCGCACGAGCGACTCGAACGAAGCCCACGAACGCGCTTTCGCATTGTACGCGCTCTTGGTCACCCGGCAGTCGATGCGCTTGCAGGCCACGCCGTACGTCTCCGGCGAATCGTTGCGCACCAGCGTCTCCCAGATGTGGTAGTTCGAGAAATACGAGTGCTGGTTGTACGGCGGATCGAGATACGCGATGTCCACGGGCGCCATAGCCGCCGCCAGCGCGTTCGCGTCCTCTCGCAGCGCTGCGCCGGGGCCCGGAATGAGCAATGGCATCCGCAGCTCCATCGCGTTGAACGACCGCGGCGCCCACTCCTTCAGGTATGCCATCTGCAGGCCCGTGGTCGAATCCACGCGATCCGCCGCCTCGAGGAGCGATGTCAGGAGGATCGCATGCTCGACGCGATCATCACTGATCCGGTCGATCTCCTCGCGAATGGCGTCGATGCGCCGTCCGTTGCCGGGCTGGAAGTAGCGAGAGTCCACACAGAACGTTTGCGTGAAATAGCCGTCGCGGCCCGGGAGCGCGTTCAAGTGGCCGAGCTTCGCAGCCGTGAGCGGCCCGCGATGCAGGTTCGCGTCGGCCTCGATGTACGCGATCGCGAGAACCTCCGAATACGACGCGAGATCGTTGGCGGTCACTTGAAAGTGCGCGCGTTTGAGCGCCTGCGCGACCCGTGTGGTCCCCGTGAACATGTCGCTGAACGAGCCCGCACCCGTGCGATCGCGAATCGCCTTGGCGTACGCGAGGATCCTCGGAACGAGCGTGCGCTTCGAACCGATGTACTTGATCACGAAGGCACTGTACGCGACCGCTCGAGCGCGATCAGCTCGCGGCGCAGGATCTTGCCCGATGGGGACTTCGGGATCTTCTCGATGAATTCCACCGACCGCACCTTCTTGAATGACGCCACCACGCCCGCCACGTACTCCATCAGCTCTTCGGAAGTTACATCGTATCGCGTGACGACGAACGCCTTGGGAACTTCGCCGGCCTCCGCGTCGGCCATCGGAATGACCGCACAATCCGCCACCGCGGGATGTGTGAGCAGCACGCCTTCGAGTTCCGCCGGCGCGACCTGAAAGCCCTTGTACTTGATGAACTCCTTGAGGCGGTCGACGATGTAGAAGAATCCGTCCGCGTCGGCATACCCGACATCACCGGTGTGCAGCCACCCGTCGTCGTCGACCGCCTGCGCCGTCGCATCCGGGTTGTTCAGGTATCCCAGCATGATCTGCGGCCCGCGGATCAACAGCTCGCCCTGTTCGCCTGGGGCGACGTCCTTCGTCGTCTCGAGGTTGACGATGCGGCACTCGGTGTTCGGCACGAGCAGGCCGCACGACCCATGCCGCACGAACGCGGGATCCTCGGGCGTGAAGTGCGTGACCGGACTCGCCTCGGTCATCCCGTATCCCTGCTTCACCACGCAGCCGATTCTCGCGGCGCAGCTCACCTCCAGCTCGCGGCCCATGGGTGCCGCGCCCGAGGTCACGAACTTTAGTCGCGACAAGTCGAACTGATCCACGATCGGATGTTTCGCCAGCGCGAGCGCGATCGGCGGAACCAGGAACGCCCGCTTCACTCCGTACGTCGAGGTGAGCCGCAGGTACTGCTCGAGGTCGAACTGCGGCATCGTCACCACGCACCCGCCCTTTCGCAAGACTCCACAGAGCACGACCGTCATGCCGTAGATGTGGAAGAACGGCAGCACCCCCACGAGATGGTCGCCCGGCTCGGTACTGTCGCTGAATTCGATCTGCGCCAGGTTCGCCACGAGGTTGCGGTGCGTCAGCATCACGCCCTTCGGGAGGCCGGTCGTGCCGCTCGAATACGGGAGCGCGACGACGTCACGCGACGGGTTCACCGGCTGCGGCGGCGCCACGTGAGCGTTCGCACCGGACGCACCGGACGCGAAGGCCGCGAACGCCGTGCACCCGGGCGCGTCGGCCCAGGCGACCACTTCCTTGATGCCCGCCGCGGCGGCCGCCGCGCGCGCCTTCTCGGCGAGCTGCGGGGCCGTCACGATGATCTTTGCTCCGGAATCCTTCAGCTGGCGCGCGAGCTCCTCGGCGCCGTACATCGGATTGGCCGTCGTGTTGGTGCCGCCGAGTTCCGCGACGGCGAAGAAGACGGCGGCGTACTCCGGAACGTTCGGGCTATACAGGCAGAGCACGTCACCCCGTCCGAAGCCCCGGGTCCTCAGCGCCGCCCGGCAATGTTCGATCAGCGTGCGCAGCCCGCCGTACGTCAGCACGCGGCCGCTGGACCCGTCGATGAGCGCCGGCTCGTTCCACCACCCGCCCGCATGCTCGAAGACGAACTCGCCGAGCGTGACGTCGGGGATCGGTACATCGGGAAAGGGGCTGCGCAAGATCATCAGCGCGCTCGTATCCTGAAGGTTTCCGGGGATCGCGAATTCGAGTGTTATAGCTCCGAGTCCGGCTGACTGCAATCCTGCGGGGCGTATCGCGAGTTCGAGCGCGCTCCTTACATTCAGGCGCATCTCAGGAGTGGCACCATGTTCTCGGGTGAACAAATCGCGGCGCTCTTCGCCGAACTCGGAGTCACGCACGTCGTCACCGTCCCCGACAGCACCATCGGGAAGTGGGGCGACGCGATCGCGCGGGCGAATGGCATGCACCTCGTTCGTGTCTGCCGCGAGGGCGAGGCGTGGTCCGTCGCCGCAGGGCTCCACTTCGGCGGCGCGCGTCCGCTCGTGCTCATCCAGTGCACGGGGCTGTTCGAGTCGGGCGACTCCCTGCGCAACGTGCTGCACGACTGGAAGCTCCCGATCTTCAGCGTCATCGGATACCGCAGCTTCCTCAACCAGGAGACGCTCCCGGGAGACAGCTGCCTCGTGTTCACCGAACCGGTGCTCGACGCGTGGAAGATCGAGTACAAGCTGATCACGAGCGACTCGCAGATCGGCACGATCCGCGAGCATTATCTGGCGTGTCTCGCAGCCGGCAAGCCGGGCGCCGTGCTCATCGCGGAGGGCAAGGCATGAGTGGCCACGCCGCGATGGACCCGGGCGGAGCCCTCGCCGTGCTGCGCGAGCATCGCGCGAGCGGTGACGTCGTCGTCACGTCGATGGGCTCGGCGCGCGAGTGGATGGCGATGGGACCGCTCGACCCGCTCGACTTCGTGTTCGTGCCGTCCAGCATGGGACAGGCGCCGTCGCTCGCGCTGGGCATCGCGCTCGCGCAGCCCGCGCGTCGGGTGTTCGCGTGCAACGGCGACGGCTCGATGCTCATGAATCTCGGCGCCCTGGTGACGATCAGCGCCGAATCACCGCGGAATCTCGTCCTGATCGTGTTCGAAAACGGCGTGTACGAAGTGACCGGCGCGCAGCCCACTCCCGGCAGCGCGCTCGGCCGGCCCGACCGGCGCGGAGTGGACTTCGCGGAAATCGCACGTGCGTGCGGCTGGACCTCGGTGTTTCGTTATCGCGAACTCGAGGAGTGGCGCAACGCGGCGAGCGAGTCGATCGGCGCTGCCGGACCGGTCTTCATTGCCCTCGAGGTGGCGCCGGTGCCGGGCGCCGTCGGCCCGAGGTCACCAGGACCAACCGTGGAACGAGCACGGAAATTCCGCGAAGCCCTTCGCCAAACCAATCGGTAAGAAGGCCGTCGTCTGAGAGCTATCCGCTGACCGCTGTCAGGTGACAGCGTCGCCTCCTATTTCCCAGCGGACTCGTCCTCGCCGCTAGTTCACCTGGAGCTTGCCACGCAGCCGGATGTCCTTCGACGACCGGCCGATCATCACGCGAAACGTGCCGGGCTCGACGACGCTCCGCAACTTCGCGTCGAGCAGGCCGAGCGTTGCGCTCGAGAGCGTGAACGACACGTTTTTCGATTCGCCGGCCGCGAGGTGAATGCGCTTGAACCCCTTGAGCGCGATCAGCGGAGTGGCCACCGATGTGACTTCCTGGCGCAGATACAGTTCGACGACTTCGTCGCCCGCCATCGCGCCGGAATTCTGCACCGTGCAGTGCACCGTCGCGGTGCCGCCAGGAACGATCTCCGACGGTTCGATGGACAGCCCGCCGTATTCGAACGTCGTATAGCTCAGCCCGAAGCCGAACGGAAACGCCGCTTGTCCGGTTCCGTCGAGATAGTCGTCGCCGCGCCCGGTCGGCTTGTGGTTGTACGTGAGCGGGAGCTGGCCTTCCGACATCGGGAAGGTGATCGGAAGGCGTCCACCCGGATTGTGGTCGCCGAACAGCACGTCCGCGACGGCCTCGCCGCCCGCCTCACCGGGATACCAGACGTCCACCACGGCCCCCACGCGGTCGATCCAGTCGCGCATCGTCACGGCGCTCCCGCCGACGATCGCCACCACAACCGGCTTTCCGGTCGCCGCGACGGCTTCAATGAGCTCCTCCTGATGGCCCGGCAACTTCAGCGATGACCGGTCGCGGAACTCACCTTCCTCGATTCCGGCCACGATCACCACCGCATCGCTGCCACGCGCGATTTGCACGGCGCTGTCGATCTTCGCGCGCCAGTCGGTCGGCACGGCGTGATTCCACACGAGCTTCACCCGTGCATTCCCCGTGCTCTCGAAATACTCGAGACGCAGGTCATACTCGCGGCCGGCTTCGAGTCGCACATCCTTGAGCAACGAGCCGTACGACTTCTTCTGCCAGTCGTCGATCAGCAGCGAGCCGTCGAGATAGAGTCGGTACCCGTCGTTTCCTTCCACTCCGAGCCGCACGGTCTCTGTCGCAGGCGCGATGAGCTTGCCCGTCCACCGCACGGAATACCAGTCGAACGGAATTCCGCGCGCCGGTGAGTTGAGCGTCCACCCGAAATCCACGCGGGCGTCTTGCCGCGTCAGCCGTGGCTCTCCTTCCAGCTTGTTGTTGTCGAAATACTCGGCGGCCAATCCCGGCGTGCGCTTGCCGTCGGTGACCGTCACGAGATTCGCGGCCGGTACCGGCACGTACTCGACGGCAAAGCGACCCGGCCCCGGCGCATAACGAACGTCGGCGCCCGCTCCGAGTTTCCTGCGGATGCCCTGGACGATCGAGATCTTGCCGTTGCCTTCGCCGCTGTAGCCGCCGAGCCGTGCTTCATCGGCGTCGGTGCCAATTAAGGCGAGCGACGTGAGGCTCTTCTTCAATGGAAGAGTTCCGGCGTCGTTCTTGAGCAGCGTGATCGACGCGCGTGCCGACTCGAGCGCGAGCGCGCGGTTCTCTCGCGAACCCCCGCTGCGTGCCGCCTCGTCGGCGTCGACGTACGGATGCTCGAACAGGCCAAGCTCGAACTTCAGCCGCAACACCCGGCTCACCGCGCGATCGATGGCGCGCTGGTCGATCATCCCGCGTTCGAACGCCGGCCAGAACTGCGTGTACTGCTGCACGGACGACTGGAAGATCACGTCGAGTCCCGCTTCGATCGCCTGCTTGGTGGACACGAGATTGTTCGGACTCGTGAAGTGCAGCACCTGCGCGCCGCCGGTCCCCGCCTGATCGCCGATCGCGATGCCGCCGAAGCTCCAGTCGTCGCGCAGCACTTTCGTGAGCAGCCACTCGTTCGCCATCGCCGGCTGTCCGTTCACCGAGTTGTACGACACCATGACGGCGCGCGCGCCGGCCTGCTGGATGGCGGCCTTGAACGGCGGGAAGAACACTTCGTCGAGCAGGCGTTCGTCGAAGTCGATCGGATAGCTGTCGCGCCCGCCCTCGCCGACGTTCGCGACGAAGTGCTTCGGCGTCGTCACCACGCCCATCTGCTCGAAGGGCCGCACGAACGCGAGCGTCATCGCCGTGGTCAGCCACGGGTCCTCGCCGTACGTCTCCTCCACCCGTCCCCATCGCGGGTCGTTCGCGATGTTGATCACCGGCGAGAGCACCTGCCGAACGCCGCGCGTGCGCGATTCGGTCGCGATCGCCGTCGCGACGGCACCCATGAGCGAGGTATCCCATGTTGCGGCGAGCGCAATCGCCGCGGGAAACATGGTCCCGCCATTTCCGTAGAGACCGTGCACCGCCTCTTCGAACGGGATGATCGGGATGCCGAGGCGCGTGCGCTCGATGAAATAGCGCTGGATCGAGTTCAGCTTCTCGGCCATTCGCCGCGCGGCCGTGCCAGGATCGTTTCCACGTGCCACGTCGCCCCGCTCGCGCACCTGAAGCCCGAACACTCCGTGCTGATAGACGGTGGTGTCGCTGTCGAGGTCGCCCGGCACCATCCACAGCTGCCAGAACTTTTCCTCGAGCGTCATGCGGCCGAGCAAGTCGCGGACGCGCGCGTCGGCGGAGAGTGCGGGATCCTTATACATCGGACCGGCGGCGCGCGGCGCGGTGGCACAGCTCAGCAACGGGATGCACAGGAAAAGGAGCGCGCGGCGCATGAGAAACCTTAAGCCACTCCCCCGCTGCGCGCATCTGTGGTATCTCTCGGGCACGGCAGGATTCCCGTTGAAGGGGCACCCGTTCACGCACCAGGAGTTTGCATGACTCGCACGAGCAATCGGTTCGGCGCACTCATTCCTCTCGCGCTCGCCGCGGTCGCCGCGGTCGCGGCGCTGGCGCCGCAGGCTGGCCGCGCGCAGACCGCTTCGAAGATCCCTGAGCGCGCCGTCCGCCACGACATCCCACTCACGAACATGATCCGGCGCGCCTTCGACGCCGGCACGCGCGACTCCACCGGACGCCCGGGCCGCAACTACTGGCAGCTCTGGATGGACTACACGATCAACGCGCGCTTCGAGCCGACCACGTCGATGATCACCGGCCGCGAGACCGCGGTCATTCACAACCAAAGCGACTCCGCGATGCGCACGATCGTCATGCGCCTCGACCAGAACCTGTTCGCGCCAAACGTCGCGCGTGCAGAGGCCGTCACGGAGATCACGGAAGGGATGAAACTTTCGAAGCTCACGGTGAACGGTGAAGCCGTGGATCTCAGCCCGCCGCCGACGGGCCGCGGCGGCGGGCGCGGCGCCGCGCCGCCCGTCGTGCGTCTCGCGGCAACGGGCGTCAACACCACCTCCGCGCGCATCACGCTTCCGAATCCAATCGCCGCGAAAGGAAGCGCGACGATCGAAGCCGAGTGGAGCTTCCGCGTTCCGCGCGCCGACAACGTGCGCGGCATCCGCATGGGCCGCTGGGCCGACACGCTCTATCAGGTCGCGCAGTGGTATCCGCGAGTCGCCGTATTCGACGACCTTCGCCAGGGCGGATGGGACACCGACCCGTACCTCGGGCCCTCGGAGTTCTACAACAATTTCGGGCACTTCGACGTGAAGATCGACATGCCCGCGGGATGGATCGTCGGATCGACGGGCGTACTGCAAAATCCGCAGGAAGTTCTCTCGGCCGCGGCGCGAGAGCGCCTCTCGCACGTGCTCGAGTCCGACACCACGCGCACGATCGTCGGCGCGAACGAACGCGGACCCGGCGTCGCAACCGCCGCCGGCGATCGCCTCGTCTGGCACTTCGTCGCCGACACCGCGGGCGACGTCGCGTGGGCGACGTCCAATCAATTCGTGTGGGACGCGACGCGCGCGACGATTCCCGGCAGGGGCCCGATCCCGGTGAACATGATGTACCTCCCGGGCCACGCAACGCAGTACGCGAACGGCGGGCCGACCACGCGGCACGCCCTCGAGTTCTACTCGAAACTCTGGATGCCGTACGCGTTCCCCGTGCTCACGATGGTGGACGGCCCCGAGGGCGGCATGGAATATCCGATGTTCATCATGTCGAGCGTGGGCGCGTCGGATCACGAGACCGGGCACCAGTGGTGGCCGATGATGGTCGGCACGAACGAAACGTGGTACGGCTTCATGGACGAGGGATTCAACCAGTATATGAACTCGCTCTCGCGTTTCGATTCTCAGCATCAGCCGGCGAACCTCGACGGCCCGGGACAGTCGTACGGACGCACGAGCGGCAACGAGCAGGAGGCGCCGCTCATGTGGGACGCGAACTATGGCGGCCCGATGTACTCGTTCCAGGCATACTCGAAAGCGCCGATGATGCTCTCGATGCTCGGCGGCGTCGTCGGCGACACCGCCGTGTGGAAGGCGATGAGCGACTACGCCGAGACGTGGCGATTCAGGCATCCGTCGCCGTGGGACTACGCCTTCTTCATGAGCAACGCGCTCAAGGACAAACAGAAGGACCTGGGCTGGTTCTGGTACTACTGGCTCTTCACCACGGAATCGGTGGACGGTTCGATCAGCGGCATGACGACGGCCGGCGGCAAGACCACCGTGACCGTGCGGCAGGACGGGCAGATGCCGGCGCCCGTCGTGCTGAAGGTGCAGTTCGAACCGAAGGGCCGACCGATCCGGCCCATGCCCAACAGCAAGATGATCGACAGCGTGACGGCGATCGTGACCTGGCCGGTGGACGTGTGGTTCAGCGGGAGCAAGACGTTCAAGGCCGAGCTGAACTTCGGCCCGCGAAAGATCGTGCGCGTGAAGCTGGATCCCGGCTGCCGGTTCCCGGATCGAGACACGGCCGACAATGCGTGGCCGCGCGATACGGTGGTTGCGGCGCCCGCCGCCGGACGCGCTGGTGGTGGTGGCGGCCGGGGCGGAAACTCGTGTGCGCCCTGAACGCCCGGAGGCCTAGAACGTTTCGGGATCGCCGAGCTTCGCGCCGCTGAGTTCGTCGGGAAGGAGATCGAGATTGGCGCGCGGCGTCTGCGTGAGCCGCAGCGGCCAGTGCGTGCCGTACACGAATCTTCGCGAGCCGATCGTGCGGAACAATTTCGCGAGATGGTCCTCGGGCGGTCCCCAGATCCAGGAGATGTCCCAGAGCACTCGCTCCTGCTCCGCGGGAGTCAGGCCCCAATGGACCTCCTCGATCATGTCGCGGCCGGCGGCGGTCACGACGAGTCGCACGCCGCTTCCCGCTCGCGCGAGTGAACGGATCGCCGCTGCGCTGAGATCGCCGGCCACATCGAGAGGGTGACGCTGGCGAAGATCCTCAAACCTCACCGTCAGCACGAGCGGCAGCTTCGATTCGCCGCATGCGATCGCGAGCTCGGCCATCGCGGTATCGTGCGGGCCAAGTTGCCACTGCGGTGGATACGCGCGCACGGCGACCGCACCTGAGTCGCGAGCATCCTTCAGTGCCTGCTCCCATCGCGGCCAGTCGGGCCTGATCGCCGGAACAGCTCTCAGGCGCTGTGCGTGCGGTTTCAGGGCGGCGAACAGCTCGGCGTTGCCGGCCGCCGGATCGCGATGAAACGCCGAGGGAAGATGTCCGACCCACGCGCGGTCGGTCTCCTCGCGATCGAGCACGCGCACGAGAACATCCGGATCCGGATGCGGCACGGCCCGGAACGGGTACGGCCCCACCAGTGCGTTGACGTCGATCATGCCGCACCATCGAACGAACCGGCACGGAAGATCCGCGCCGCGTTGCGCCAGCGAATGTCCTTCATGTCATCCGCGCTGAGCAGTCCGGTCGTCTCGAGCGCGCGCAGTTTCGCGAGCCCGGTGCACATCGTGACGTCGCTTCCCCAAAGCAGCCGGCGCGCGCCGACGGCCTTGATCGCGTCGTCGAGCATTCCGCGGTCGACACCGCTGCCGGAGAGATCGGGATGGATGTTCGGCGAATCCCGGAGCGCGTGGAACGTGTGCGCGTAGTCGCCGCCGCCGCCGATGTGCGCGAGGATGAAGATCACCTTCGGGTGCCGCGCGGCGAGACGCGCGAGATCCGCGCCGTCGGAGATCTCCTGATTCGGCCACTCGCGGCGGCGGTGCTGCCAGATATGATGAAGAACCGGCAGGCCGTGCATCGCGGCGAGTGTGCAGACCGGATCGAGCAGCCGATCGTCGGCGCGGCGGCTCGCGAGCAGCTTCACGCCGATCGCCCCCGCCGCGACGCAGCGCTCGATTTCCTCGAGCGCGTGCCCGGTGTGATTGGGATTCACGGTCACCATCATCCGCACGCGCTTGCCTTCGCCCCTGCACATCGCGAGCATCGCGTCGTTTCCGGCCGTCACGTCATCAGGCGACGGGAAGTACGTCGGCGACATGAAACCGTACGTGCCGAGCATCGACGCGACGTGACAGGTGACGCCGATCTTTTCGCCGGCGCGGAAACGGGCGGCGTTCACATCCTGCCAGTCACTCCGCCCGCAGAGCGCGTGCAGAAAATGCGCGTGACAGTCGATGAGCGGTTCGCTCACGCGTCCTCCTGCTCCTGCCGCATCGCGACGAACGCGTTGCTCGCGGCCGCCTCGATGTCCACGAGCGCGTCTTCGTCGTGCGAGAGCGCGGCGAAGTTGTAGGCGCCGCGCTTGAACAGCGCGCCGTGTTCCGCGGCGAGTGACACGAATCGCTGCTCCGCCTCGGGCGATTCGAACTTCATGAACCACATCGGATCGATCCCGTGCATGCTGATGCCGGCGAGCCCGCTCGCCTTCAACGCGCCCGAAACGAGTTTGCGCATCTCGCCGCCGATGCGTGCCAGCTCGTCGCTCACTTCGACGTTCTCGTGCCAGTCGAGCACACCCATCGCCGCGGCGAGCGCCGATCCTTCACTCGCGAGCGTCGACGAGATCCACGTGCGCTTGAGGCAGTCCATCAGCTCGGCGCGGCCGCAGACCGCCGCGAGCGGAAAGCCGTTCGCGAGCGCCTTGCCGAACGCCGCGAGATCGGGTGTCACACCCGAGACTTGCTGATATCCGCCGGTGGCGAGGCGGAACCCCGTCTTCATTTCGTCGAAGATCAGTGCGGCGCCGCTCGCATCGCACAGCGCTCGTGCTCGCGCGATCCATTCGGGTGACGCCATGCACTCGACCACGGGTTCGATGGCGATCGCGGCGAGCTGGTCGCCGGCGTCGCGCGCCGCGTTCTCCAGCGCCGGTATGTCATTGAACGGCACCGGGCGGTAATCGCGTTTCACGTTCTCGGGAACGCCGGGCTGCACCGAGCACCAGTCGTGCCATCCGAAGTAGCCGCTCCCGATGACCACGTCGCGCCCCGTGTACGTCCGTGCGACGCGCACCGCAGCGCTCATCGCCTCCGCGCCCGTCTTCAGGAACTGCACACGCTCCGCGCATGGCACCACGTTGCAGAACCGCTCGGCGACTTCCACTTCGAGCACGTGCGAGAGGCCCGACACCGTTCCCTGCGCGACGGTATCCAGGACGGCTCGTGTGATCTTGGGCTCGCCGTATCCGATCGCGACCGCGCCGAGCGCCATCGTGCAGTCGACAAGTTCGCGGCCGTCCGTGGTTGCGATGCGGCAGCCGGAGGCGTGGACGAAGTGCGTGGGGCCTGAGGGTTCTGAAGTTCCATAGAGTGCCTCCGGCCTCTTGCTCCCCGTCGAGGCGCCGGTCGGCAGGAGCTCGGCTGCGCGCGCGGCCCATTCGTTTTCTGGCTCCATCGTGCTATCGCCGGCTCCCGGTCCAGATGGCGATCACTCCGCATGAGTTGTCCGCTGCCTGCAGGCTCGCCGGCATGGTCGCACCGCGGGCATACACTTCGATCGCTGTGACGTTGGCGGCGTCGATGTACTGGTTGATGTCCGGTCCAACAACGTCCTTCGGAGTGCCTCCCGGTCCGGCATGGAGCGACGAGTGCAGCGTGCAGACGTTGGTCGTATTGCGCAGCACATTGCCGTCGAGCAACACGGCCATGAAGCATGAGCCGCCGCTGCCCCTTGCGCACATGGCTCCGTCGGGCCCGTTCGTCATGGAGACGCCGCTCAGGCCGAAGAGCAGGTCGCTCGTGTGCGTCGGGTGCCGCTTCTCGATCTCCTCCGGCCCCATGAACGTGGCGCTCAAAGTGCCTTTCTGCCTCTGGAGCCACCGGTCGTAGAACCCCGTCCGTTGGAGTCGGCTCCTGGCCGCAATGCTCGTGATCGTCGCGGAAGAAAGACTCTGGGCGATCCGGGGCAGAATGACGGTCAGCACGGCCGCGGTGTCGGGGAGGTCGAGCTTGCCGAGCCACGGCTCATACCCGATCCTGCGCACTTCGACTTTCAGCGTCTTGTGCCGCGCCGCGCCGAGCGTGACCTGGCCCGCCTCATCGGTGATGCCGGCGGTGACGCCCTCGACAGACACCCACGCGAACGGCACCGGCACGCTGTCGCTCCCGATCACCTTCAGCACCGTCGCCTGCGCGATTGTGCACGCAGGCGAGGCGGCGCCCAGCGCCAGCGCAGCCAGCAAGGCGATCCTCCCAGAGATGTATCGCATCCTCGCTCCAGCGTTCGAGTCGCGCATCGCTTGAACATACGCAATCGGCAAAGCGACACTAGTCGACGATCATGAAAGGCAGCAGCCGTGCGCCGTCGTGCCGGTCGCCGCGCAAGTACACGAACTCTCCCTGCGCGCCGCTCAGCACGAGCTGCCCGCGCCGCCGCTCGCGTCCGGGAGCCGCATCGTTCACCAGCACGTCGATCGAGACCGGGTACGCACCCTTCGGATACCCGGCCGGAAGGGGCGGCAGCGCGACGCGCACGCGGATCGAGAATCCGTCATCCGTTCTCCACCACGTCGCAGCCCGGACGGCGAGTTGGCCCCAGCCCTCTATCGGCCGCACCCTCGCGGTCGACGCGTCCTCCGCCGGAACGACAATCCAGGCGCCGGCGTCGAATAACGTTCGAACGTACAGCTGCATACCGTGACCGTTGATGTCCGGATGTTCATTGTCGTACGGGTTCGATGCATTCGCGGACACGAACACGAGATCGCCCGTGCTCACGTTCGCCTCTACGATCAGTTCGTCTGCACCCGAGCCCACCGTCACGCGCGCGCTCGGGCGCCCGGCCTCGTCCCATGATTCTTCCGAACGCCGGTAGTTCCCCTCGCCGAGATCGAACGCCGCCAACCCGGAACGCGGCAGCTGAATCTGGTTGCGCACCCACCTGCGCACCATCTGCCGCGGCCGCATACGCGCGGCGCGATCGCCGTTGTCGGGCTCGTTCCCGGGAGTCCACCCCGTCAGCTCGATGCCGCTGTGCGCACCGCCCACGGTCAATTCCATCTGCCAATGCTGATCGGTCAACTGGTGAACGTGTCTTTCGTTTCCAAGCGAGATCTCCATCCTCTCGTGCTCGAATCGCACCGCATCGACGCGCGGCGACCAGGCCCAAACGCTGCGGATCGCCCCGCTCAATCCCTCGCACCGCACGAGATAAAAGGCTCTCGTCTCCCGCGCAGGCTGTCCCGGCGCCTCGGCGCGAAACCAACGCGATGCGCTGTCCGCGCACACGAACGCGCGGGCGATCCTCCCGTCGCGCCGGCCCGCGAGCTCCACCGGACGCATTGCGCCAACCTCGCCTGCACCGAGCGACCGCACGAATTCGAATCCATCCTCGAGCCCGTCGCCGCCCTTGAGCGAATTCCCCTCAGCGAGCGCTACGCCGCTTGGCTCGCCATCGAAATGGATCGGCAGATCGAACTGCACACTGATGTCCGCGTTCCACCGAATCTCATCAATGAAGTAGTCGGGCGTCACGATCACCGCGCGCGTGACCCGCACGCCCGGAGCCAGCCCGTTGGCCTCGGCGAAGGTCCACCCCACGCCGCCGCGCTCATCGTGAGCAAGCAACGAACCGTCGACTCGCACCTGCGAGTGCCCGTCGATCATCGGCGCGTTGTGCGCGAGCGTGCTCCGATACCAGTGCAGCGACGGATCCACGTACGATCCGGTGCCGAGGTCGTCGAGCCAGCGCGTGGCGCCCTGCACGAACAGCACGTTCAGGCGATCGGGATGTCCGTGCCCGCCGCCGGACTGTCCCCAGTCGAGCGCGACGAACACCTCGCCGTCGTTGCGACGAAACACGCTGATTCCCTGGCCCGTGAGATGAGCGGACCGCGGTGCGCTGCGCTCGAGCGGCGGGAGTTTCGCCCGCGCATGAAGCAACGATCGCCAGCCCAGATCCGCGCGCGTGAGGGCGGTGCCGGGAAGGTTGCGCTCGACGTCGGCGGTCGAGCGCGCTCGGTTGGTGTCACCCCGAGGCACACCGTTCGCGTACAGTGCGGCGAGCGCGCCGGTCAGTCGCTCATCGTCCGAGCGCGCGAGCCCGAGCTCGCACAGTTCCGCAAACCGCGGCTGTCGCAGCGAAACCGCGTATTGCGAGTCCTTGCGCGACGGCAGCGTGAAGTCGGGAAGCGCGGTGGCGAACGGCGCCGCAAACCCCTCCTCGAATCGCGCTCTCAGCTTCGGATCGATTTCGACCCCTGCTGTCTCGGCGAGCACGACGCAGTACCAGAGTCCGCGATGCGCGAAGAGATGATAGTTCTCGCCCTCGTACCACGTCCCGTCGTCGAGCAGTCCCTCTGCGAGATGCGTCTCGACTCCTGAAGGTGCATGCACGATATTCTCGGCCGTCGCCCGATCGCCGAGCAGCAGCGCCGCCGCCATCATCGCCGCGTTGTTCCACACCTGGCGATTCGACATCCCTTCATCGTATTGCGAGATCAGCGCCGCACTCGGGCGCACGATTCGTTCGCGAACTTCGATCGCCGTTGAGCGATCACCGGCGCTCTCGAGCAAGTCCGCCAGCACGCACAGCTGGAGCAGCCAGATCGACTCCAGATACGTGCTGAAAAAGAGCTTCGTCGGCCCGAGCACGTTGTCGCGATTGGGATAGTCGGCGTACATCGCGCAGTAGCGCTGGGCGATGTCGCGGGCGAGCGCGCCGTGCCGTGCGTCGCCCCGCAACAAGTGCAGCAGCGCCGCGTGCACGCCCCGCTCGGCGAGCCATAGCTGATACCAGTACACCCACCAGCGGTGGTGAAACTCTCCCGTGTAGACCCGGCGGCAGAGCGGACAGCGATGTTCGTCCGGCGAGTACGGGTCGAATTCGAGCTGCGTACCGTCGTCCTCGCAGCGGCCTCCTGTTCGCGAGAGCAGCGCCTTCTCCTTCGGCACGTAGAGCTCCCGGCTCATCACGACGTCGAGGTCGGCGGCGATCGAGTCCGCGAGCGCTGCCAGGGGCCCGTTCGCGGCCGCCGCCGCCCGCCGCTCGTTCAATCGTGCTGGATCGAGAAGGAGCATGGTCAGCGCGAACCGGGCGCGGCCGCGACGCTCCACCGCGAGAGCGACGCGAGCTCACCGCGCAGGTCCATACGCACGCCCTGCATGCGGCGCGCGATCCCCTGAAGGCCGCGCGAATGATAGAGCCACGCGGCCGGCTGGTCACGCGCGAGCTCGGCCTGCACATCGTGCCAGGCCCCGACCGCTGTCTCGCGCGTCGTCGCAGTCCGCGTCCGCGCGAACAGCGAATCGAGCCGCGGCGTGTGGAAGTCCGCATAGTCCAGCGCGCTCCCCCGCTGGCGGCCGTCGTACATCGCGCTGAGATACGCGAGCGAAAGGTCTCCCGGGATGCCGGTGAGCAGCAGATCGAACGTCTTGGGCACGGCGCGCACCCGGGCGAGAAACGCGCCGAACTCCACCACGCGGATCTCCATCCGGACGCCGCGCTCCGCCAAGTCGGCCTGCACGAGCTGCTCCACCGCCTGATCACCGCTTCCCACGGTCAGCAATTCGATCGCCATCGGCCTTCCGTCCCGGGCTCGCGTACCATCCGGCGTGCGGCGCCACCCGGCCGCGTCGAGAAGGGAATCGGCGGCGCGCGGGTTTCGCGTGCTCTCCAGCGCGAGCGCGAACGGACTCTCCGGCGCCACCGGGCCGGAGGCAGCGCGCGCGTATCCCGCGAGCGCTGCCGTCACGATCCGCTCGCGATCGATGGAGAGATCGAACGCGCGACGCACACGCACGTCGTCGAAGGGCGCGCGATGCGTGTTGAACAGCAGCCCCGACTCCTGAAGCACCGGATAGTCGAGCACCCGCATCGTCGGATCGCGCTCGGCGAGCGCGGCCATGGACGGCGCGATGCCCGCGAAGTCGAGGTCTCCGCTGGCAAGCCCGGCAAACTTCGTCGCCGGCTCGTCCACCACGGCAATCACGAGCTGGCCCACTCGAGGCGGCCCGCCGAGCGCCGCCGGAAACGCATCGTTCCGCGCGAACACCCAGCGTTGCCCAGCCACGCGCTCGACGAATTTGAACGGCCCGTTCCCCACCGGAGCGAGGTTGAACACCGCCCGTCGCATGTCCGCTCGCGGTACATCGCGCAGCAGGTGCGCCGGCAAGACCGGCAGCTCGCACAGCACGAGCGGAAATCCGGGCGGCGCCGCGCCGAAGCGCAGCACGGCGGTCGAGTCGTCCGGCGTGAACACCGTATCGAGCGCGGCCAAATCGCCCGCTCGCGCATATCCCGTTCGCGGATCGCGGGCGGCGAGGAGCGTGAACGCCACGTCGCGTGAGGTCGTCGGCTTTCCGTCGTGCCATCGCAGCCCGTTCACCAGCCGGAACGTCAGCTCCCGCCGGTCCGCGCTGAAGCTCCAGGACGTCGCAGCGTACGGCTCCGGCGCCAGCGCGCTGTCGTATCGCGCGAGAGTCGTGAACAGTGCGAACCGCTGCACCTGGCGCGAGAGCGGATGAATCGTCACGAGCGGATTGCCCGACTCGAGGTCCGTGCCCGACGCATACACCACCACACCGGCCGGACGCGGAGATGCCACACACGCGATCGCGCCGGCCGCAAGGCCTGCCCACATCACCGATGTGATTGACGTGCGGGTGCGCGCGAGCATTATCAACCCGTGCAAAATGAAATGTCCGTCGTCGCGCGACGCGTTGCCGATGCCCTCGTGCTCTTCTGGCTGGTCGTCACGCTCATCTTCGTGCTCATTCGGATGGCGCCCGGCGATCCCGCCGAGTTTCTCGTTCCGCCCACGGCGACGGCGGGTGATGCCGCGCGGCTGCGCACCGATCTCGGACTCGATCGCCCGCTCGTGATCCAATATGCACGCTGGGCGGGAGCGGTGGTCAGGGGCAACCTCGGCGAGAGCTTTGCGTCGCGACAGCCCGTGAGCCGCCTCCTCCTCGATGCGGCACCCGTGTCCGTCGCGCTCGGCGGCATCTCTCTGCTGCTGACGTTCCTGATCGGCGTGCCGCTCGGAATGTTCCAGGCCGCGCGTCGCGGGCGCGCGCTCGACCACCTCACCACGGTGCTCACGACCGCGGTCTACGCGGCACCGACATTCTGGATTGCGCTCGCACTCGTCGCGGTGTTCACGTACGGCGCCGCAACACTCGGACTCCCGCAGGCACTGCGACTCCCCGCGTTCGGCATTCGAACCCCCGGCGGGGTGCTGCACGGATGGGCGGGCTTTCTCGATCTCGCGCGACACGCGGTGCTGCCCGTCGTGACGCTCGCGGCCGTCGGCGCCGCGGGCATCGCGCGGTATTCGCGCAGCGCCGTCGCGGATGTGCTGCACGAAAGCTGGGTCGGCACTGCCCGTGCGAAGGGGGCGCGCTCGTCGCGCGTATATGGCAGGCACGTGCTGCGAAACATCACGCCGCAACTCGTCGTGCTCGGCGCGCTCTCGCTGCCCGGTCTCGTCGCCGGATCGGTGTTTGTGGAGTCGGTGTTCGCGTGGCCCGGGCTCGGCAAGGCCATGCTCGTTGCGATTCAGGCGCGCGACTATCCCGTCGTCATGGGCGCGACTGTTTTCTACGCCGCGGCGGTGATCTTCGCGAATTTCGCGGCCGACGTCGCGCTGCCGCTGCTGGATCCGCGCCGCATGGCGAAATCGGCATGAGGCGCATTCCCGCTGCCGATCGCGTCACGACGGGCGCCGTCGTGATGCTCCTGCTGATTCTCGGCGCGGCCACACTCGTGCCGATGCTTTCGCGGCAGGATCCGCTCGCGATCGGCGATGTGCTCGCGCTCCGGCTGATTCCGCCGTTCAGCCGCGACGCCGGCGGCACGTGGCACCTGCTCGGCACCGACCGCTTCGGCCGCGATCTCTTCGTTCGCATGATGCTCGCCGCGCGCGTGTCGCTCGCGCTCGGCGTGGGCGGGTCGTTGATCGCTGCCACCATCGGCACGATCGCCGGCGCGCTCGCGGCATGGCGCGGCGGCATCACCGATCGCCTCACGATGGCGTTCGCCGACGCACTGCTCGCGATCCCGAGGCTCGTGCTGCTGCTCGTCTGCGCCGCGCTCTGGCAGCCGGGACTGCTCACGGTCCTCATCGTCCTCGGTGCAACAGGCTGGATGGGCGTGGCACGCATCGTGCGCGGCGAGGTGCTTGGCGTGCGCGCGCGGCCGTTCGTCGAGGCGGCACAGGCGCTCGGCGTCTCGCACTGGCAGGTGCTCTGGCGTCACGTGCTCCCCAACGCCGTCGGTCCCGCGATCGTCGCGACGACCCTCGGCGTCGGCAACGCGATCCTCCTCGAGAGCGGGCTTTCGTTCCTCGGACTCGGCATTCAGCCGCCGCGACCGAGCTGGGGCAACATGATCGCCGGCGGACGCGATCTCATCGTCTCGGCGCCATGGGTGGCGCTCGCGCCGGGTGTTGCGCTGATCGTGACCGTGCTCGCGGTCACGCTTATCGGCGACAGGCTGCGTGATTCACTCGCAGGACAACACGCCCCATTCGCGCGTCAATTGGGCGAACGCAGCTGAGAGCCCCTGAATGAAGACCGTGAAAGTCCGCGCACCAACCCGAATCGACCTCGGCGGCGGGTGGACCGACGTCCCTCCATACTGCGACAACGAGGGTGGTTTCGTCTGCAATCTCGCGATCGACCGCTACGCCACCGCGACGCTCAGCGCGAACGGTGAAGTCGGCGCGACGTCGAGCGCCGATGCGCCGCTGATGCAGGCTGCGTTCAGGCGCGCAGGCATCGCCGGCGTTCGCGGGTCGCTGGAGAATGATTTCCCTTTGGGTGCGGGCCTCGGCGGCTCGTCGGCCGCGAGCGCGGCGTTGCTCGGCGCGTTCGCCGCGTGGCGTGACGAGCCGTGGGACCATTGCCAGATCGCGGAGGAAGGGCGGCGCATCGAGGTCGAGGAGCTCGGCGTCGCCGGCGGCCGGCAGGACCACTACGCGTCCACGCATGGAGGCGCGCTCGCGCTCACGTTCTCGAGCACGGTCGACGTGCGCCGCATCGCGCTGTCCGCTGAAACGCGGGCGGACTTCGAGCGACGTTCCTTACTGCTGTACACGGGCGAATCGCGCATCTCCGGCAGCAACATCACGGAAGTCCTGCGCGCGTATGCCGATCGCGAGCCGCGCGTGGTCAACTCCCTCGCGAGGATGCGCACGCTCGCCGAGGAGATCTGCGCCTCTCTCGAGGACGGCGACCTCGACAGCGTGGGCACGCTGGTCGGCGAGCACTGGCGCCACCAGCGCGCGCTGCATCCTGCCATTCCCACGCCGCTGATCGACGAGATCGTGAGCCGGGCGTACGCGAACGGCGCGCTCGGGTCGAAGGCCATGGGCGCGTCCGGCGGCGGCTGCGTGCTGGTGATCTCCGCCGAGAACTCCGTCGAGCGTGTGCGGGCGGCGATCGCGCCGCTCGGCACGATCGTTCCGTTCCGGATCGACACCGAGGGGCTCGCCCGCTGCGATTGAACCCGGCATGACGGCCTGATCGGATCGCCTACCGAACGAGGATGGTCACCACCGCGCGCGGCGCAGCGAGAAAACGCACGACTGAGCCATCCACCTGCGCGGCCTCGATGATGGCCTCGTCGAGCCGCGCAAGCTGCGCTTCGACGATCGGCGCGCCGAGCGTCCATGAGCCCGCGCGCGCTTCATCCAGCAGATTCACGCAGCGAAGCACGAGCCACCGGCCGTCCTCGCTCTCCTTCGCGCACGAGAACGCGAGCCCCTCCCCGTCCAGCGCGATTCCCTTGAACGCGCCCGGATTCTCGAGCGCCGACCGCAGTGTTGCGCCGGAGAGCGGCAGGAGGATGTCATCCGCGACGCGCTCGATGGAATCGATCGTCGCCGCGCTCCGCGCGCCGTGCAGCATCACGGCGAGTTCCGCGCCGAACGGTCCGCGGCACTGCGCCCCCGGTGTCGGCGTCGGCCATCCCGCGTGCCCGGGCCGCTCCGGGATGTCGGCGCGTGAGAGCTCGCCGACCGACCGCAGCAGCGTCACCGCGACGCCGCCGTCGTCGTCAGCTTCGTACTCCGCGAGTCCGTCGGAGAACACGGTCGCGCCGCACGACGCGCCGAACAGCGACACGTAGCGATGCAGCGGAGCGGTCCTCGGCGGCGTTTCCATCCTCAACTCGTCGGCTGAGACTACGATCGGCCTGCGTTCCACCGGCCCGAACATCGCGTCCGCCACGACGCGCGCCTGTGCCGCGTCCGTCGCGATCCGAAGTCTCAGCCGGTGGTCGTTCGCCGCGTTGCTTCCCGCAACGTGGATTCGAAGCCAGGGCGCGTCGGCATCGACGATGAGCCGGACTATCGCCACCACTCGCTCCGTCTTTTCGCGGAACTCCCATTTCGTTTCGAGCGCGGCGCGCACGGGCCCGCGGTGCAGGACGCGAACGCCCATGAATTTCGACGCGAACTTCGTTCCGCGAATGGACGGTGTGTACGTATCGCCGAGGTCGATGCGGCTCTCCCACTGCAGCAGGTTGGACACCGAGCGGTCCGTGCCAATATCGACGAACTCGACGCGGCCATCGTCGTGCACCCGCACGGATACGCGGCCGTTGGTCAGTTCCTTCCCTTTGGCGCTCGCCGCGTTTGGAATCGCGGCGGCCCGATTGCGCGACGTGTGCGCGAAGCAGCGCGTTCCATACGCGGGCACTTCCGGAATCCACGCCGCCACCTCGTACGCCATCACAAGATCGTCGTCCGGATAGTGCCGCGGCGACTCCGTTCGCTCGTGTTCCTCCATTCTCGACAGGACCTGAATCGCCGGGAACTCCGCCACGGCAGGTGTCCGCTTCGCAGAGGGCGACACGACCGTATCCATCCCCGCCGACCCCGGCCCCACCGGAACGTCGGATATGAATTGCGTCAGCCTGAGCAGCGCCACGCCGCCGCGCTGACGCGGAGATGGATTCCGCACGACGACCATCGCTTTCCACTCCGCGCGGCGCTCGCGCGCATCGTCCTCGCGATGCCCGATCAGGTCGAGCAGCGCGTCGCCGCGAATCCCGTCGCCCTGTGATCTTGTCTCATCGAGCCGCGCGTCCATCGCCCGCGCGACTTCGTCGGTCGAGCAGCCGCAGAGCGTGTCATGCGGATGGCACAACAGCAGCGATCGCCACGCCGCCTCGACGAGCGAGCGCCGCGCGCCGCCGCGCGCCGTGGCACGCGCCGCGAGTGCGGTCCACGGCTCCGCATCGCGCACGAGCAGCCGCTCGAGCTGCGCATTCCGCCGCTTCTGGTGCGCTCGCGTCGCGAGCGTACCGGAAAGCGTCCAAGTGAAGCCGTAGGAGTCGCGAAGTTCGCCTTCCACCTCGGGCAATCGCTTCGTCTGCGCCGCCCGCTGCTCGACCTCCGCCGCGAACCCCGCCAGTGAACCCGGCTTGATCTCATCGGGCGCCGCAGCCGCGGCGAGTGCTGCGACCGCCTCGCCCTGATTCCGCTGGCGCGAGTGATGATCAGCCCCGTTGAGCAGCAGCGCCTCGCCCGTGGCGTTTCGCGAGAGCAACTCGCCGCGGATCTCGGCCCATCGTTCGCGCGCCGCACCAGGATCCGCCGGCAGGTTCGCGCCGAGTTCGTATCCGCGTCGCGACAGGTGATACAGGAGCACCTGCTCCCCGCTCGGCGACGTCCACGTGCAGGTATCCGCGTGCGGCCACCGCGCACCGCCGAATCCTCGCCAAGCGATGACCATCGGGAATCCGAAGCCGCGAGCGAGCGTGGGGAGCGCCGCCGGATGTCCGAACGAGTCGGGGCAGTACAGCACGCGTGGCGATTGATCGAGTGCACGCAGAAGCCGCAGCGTGCGCCGTCCCGTGAGCAGGTTCCGTACGAATGCCTCGCCGCCGGGAATCAGTTCGTCCGCGAGCACGAACCACGGTCCCGCCTCGATCACGCCGCTCTTGAGCATCATCGAGAGCTCGGCCGCACGCTCGCGCCGCACGGACAGATAGTCCTCGATCACCGCCATCTGTCCGTCGAGCAGGAAGCTCGCACCGGCATGCGACAGCGCCGGCGAATCGATCAGCTCGTCCACCAGCGCGACGAGCCGCTGCCGGAATCGCACCGCCGGCTGGTACCACTCGCGGTCCCAGTGCGTATGCGAGACCACGTGCACCGTCGTCATCGGCGGTTCTGGTCTCCGTGGCACGCCTCGTCGATCACGACCGTGCACGCCAGGATGAGGACGGGATCCTCGTCTCCTTCCACCTCGACTCCGTACGTATCGGCAAAGGTGAACCACTGCTTCGACACCGACGCCACCTGTTGCCCCGCCCGCGTGAACACGTACTCGTGGTCGTTGAAGTTTCCCTCGGCCGTGAGCGAGTCGTGCCCCGGCTCGTCCACGTGGAACACGCAGTGGAAGAAGGTGAACAGTTCCTTCTTCACCACCGCCACGAGCTCGCCGTCATGCGTGATCTCGAACGTCGGCCCCCAGTTGAGCAGCTTCTGCTGGATGTGCGCGAGCTCTCTTTGCTCCATGTCCTGGAACGAAAGGTTCTTGCCCAGGCTGAGCAGCTTGCCGTCCACGTTGTACGCGTCCTTCCCGTCCGCGTCCGTGATCTTGTAGTCATCCGTGAACGAGAACAGCTTCTGCTTCATTACATATCTCATGCGCCTATCCGGTTGAGTTTTTCGTTCACCGCGCGCTGCCGGCCCGAATTCCAGGCGGCAATCAATCCAACGACGATGCTAACGACACACAGCAGCCATGCCACGCCGCGCATCTTTCCTGCGATTATCGTGTCCTTGTTCAGAACGCCCCAAATTCGCAGCAGGTTGTTCCAGTCGTGACCGTCGCTCTCTTGCCCGGTGTCGCCGCTGATAAGCATCAGCACGCCGGCCCTCGCGTCCGCGCAGTAAATCGCCACCGACAAGAGGTTGATCGACGTCCACCAAAGACAGACCATCGCCGCATGCAGATCGCGCACACCGTCGCGATTGCGAAGAAAATAAAGCATGAATATCAGCGGCACCGCCACCTGGGTCAGCGAACCGCCGAGGATCACCATCGTACGTCCCAGAAACGCGATGCCGAACGGCATGAACAGCATGTGGCCGAACTCGTGGATCGCGAGGTCGATTCCGGAAAGCAGCGGTACCTCCCCGTACCGATCGTGAAACGCATGCCATGAGAGCGGGATGAGAACGAGCGTGAGAAGGATCCTCGCCCATCGGACGATCAGCGGATAGTCATCGCGCGTCGGCGCCGCACCTGACTCCCTCATGCGCGAAGCCACGTTTCCCGATTTTCCCGCACGAACGCGTCATCCGTGAGCGACGGATACGAGCGGCACACGCGATCGATCTCGGCCTCCTGCCCCGACGACAGTCGTTCAGCCGTGTTGAGACACCAGACTCCGGCGAGCAGGCCCTGGCGTCGCAGCACTTCGTGAATCCCGGGGATGCATCCCGCGAACGAATGCGGGGAGTCGAAGATCGCCGCGTTCGCGTCGGTCAGCTCCGCGCCTTCGCGCAGCAGCGACGCATACACCGCACCCGCCGCGCGGGCGGCCTTG
>Ga0208716_1000168_pt1 | contig 26715 bp, 22 predicted proteins | sample NGESurdeep092012_8_FD_184482 | JGI IMG/M metagenome (GOLD analysis project Ga0208716, IMG submission 184482) | Arctic peat soil microbial communities from Barrow, Alaska - NGEE Surface sample 415-3 deep-092012 (SPAdes) | ecosystem: Environmental > Terrestrial > Soil > Wetlands > Peat ...
CGAGCACACCGGCCGGATGCTGCCGGGGCGCCGTTACAACGAGGGCATGCACCAGGCGATCGAGGCCAAGGAAGGCGTCGAGATCCAGAACGAGAACCAGACCCTGGCCACGATCACGCTGCAGAACTACTTCCGCCTCTACGAGAAGCTCTCCGGTATGACGGGCACGGCCCAGACCGAGGCCGCCGAGCTGAACAGCACCTACAAGCTGGGCGTCGTGTGCATCCCGACGAACATGCCGATGATCAGGGCCGACGAGGCCGACCTCGTCTATCGCACCGAAGAGGCCAAGTTCGCCTCGGTGGTCGAGGATCTCGCCGACCGTTACAAGCGCGGTCAGCCGGTCCTGGTCGGCACCGTCAGCGTTGAGAAGAGCGAGCATCTCTCGGAGCTGCTGCGCCGTCGCGGGGTCCCGCACGAGGTCCTCAATGCCAAGCAGCACGAGCGCGAGGCGCCTATCGTCGCCGCGGCAGGCCGCAAGTCCGCGGTGACCGTCGCGACGAACATGGCCGGTCGCGGTACCGACATCATGCTCGGTGGCAACCCCGAGTTCACCGCCGTCGCAGCGCTCAAGGCAATGGGCCTGGACCCGGTCGAGACCCCGGAGGAGTACGAAGCAGCCTGGGCGACGGCTTTCAAGTCCGCCGAGGAGGCCGTGGCCTCAGAGCACGATGAGGTCACCGCGCTCGGAGGTCTCTACGTCCTTGGCACCGAACGTCACGAGTCGCGCCGGATCGACAACCAGCTGCGCGGGCGGTCCGGCCGTCAGGGTGACCCGGGCGAGAGCCGTTTCTACCTCTCGCTGCAGGACGACCTGATGCGGCTGTTCAACGCCGCGATGGTCGACCGGTTCATGACCACGGCCAAGATGGAGGACGACGTCCCGATCGAGTCCAAGATGGTCTCCCGCTCGATTCAGAGTGCCCAGACCCAGGTCGAGGCGCGCAACGCCGAGATCCGCAAGAACGTCCTGAAGTACGACGATGTGCTCAACCGCCAGCGCGAGGTCATCTACGGCGAGCGCCTGCGGGTGCTCCAGGGCGAGGACCTGCACGAGCAGATCCGGCATTTCATGAACGACGTCGTTGAGGGTTATGTCAACTCGGCCACCTCCGAGGGGTTTGTCGACGACTGGGACCTCGAGAAGCTCTGGATCGCGCTCAAGACCCTCTACCCCGTCTCGATCAGCATCGCGGAGGTCGAGGAGGCAGCCGGTGGCCACGGCGACGTCACTGCGGAGATGTTGCGTGTGGAGCTCACCTCTGACATCCACCACGCCTATGACGCGCGAGAGCTCGCGCTGGGTGAAGAGGTCGCCCGAGAGGTGGAGCGGCGGGTCGTGCTGTCCGTGCTCGACCGCAAATGGCGCGAGCACCTGTACGAGATGGACTACCTGCAGGAGGGCATCGGTCTGCGTGCCATGGCCCAGCGTGACCCGCTGGTGGAGTACCAGCGCGAGGGGTTCCTGCTCTTCGAGGCGATGAACGAGGCGATCAAGGAGGAGTCGATCGGCTACCTGTTCAACGTCGAGGTGGAGATCAACCCCAGCGATGTGCAGGACGTTGTCGAGGCTCCTCCACTTGACGGTTTTGAGGCCGCGAAAGCTATTCGGGCCAAGGGCCTGGAGACTCCGGCGGCTCCGGCCAGGCTGCACTACTCGGCGCCCAGCGACGACTACTCGGTCGAGGAGCACGACCAGGTCAGCCAGGAGACGAGGGCGTCACGCAAGGCCCTGGACCCTCGTGGTGGCAGCAAGAAGAGCAAGAACAGGAACAAGCGACACTGACCCCGCTCAGCCAACCTGTAGCGCGCTGACCACCCAACGGCGGTCGACGCCGGTGAGCCGCATGGCCAGTGCCCTGACCCTGCCGTTGTCCACGACCACTGCGCACGCCTCGACCACGCCGTCGACCGGTTGGCAGATCCGGACCCGGCGCACGATCGCTGCACGGGCGAGCGAGGTGCGCCGGACGGAGGCGGCATTGCGTCGAGCGACCGCCGAGTAGACCTCGGGGGTGGTCCAGCGGATCACCTGAGGGGCCGGGCGGGCCCCCGACATCACCTCGACGAGGGCCTGGGCCATGTACCTCACCCACACCTTGGGCTCGGGAAGGTCGCCCGACAACGTGCGTTGGGGTCCGAAGTACGCGGGGTCATCTGGGGCTCGCGCCCCGCCGGCAGCGTGTAAGTCGCCGCCGAAGCTGATCGCAAGGGTTTCCTGGAGGTAGGGACTCAGCTCTGGTAGGACGGCCGAACGCGAGTCGATGATCGGCGGCGACGTGTCCGGAATGGGCCGGACCCGGATGCGTGGCAGCTGATTCTCGGTCGTGATGCCGGCAGTGGCAGAAGTGCGGACCGCGGCCATGGTGCCAAGCAGGCTGACCCCGGCGGCGATGTTGAGCGTCACGATTCCGCCCGAGGTGATGGAGGCCGACGCAACCGCTGCCCGGGGAGAATGAGGTTGGCGTCGTCTCCGATCACGTCGCGGTTGGCGGCGAGCCATCGGGGCCACTCGGCCTCGATGTCGGCCGCGCTGGGCGCAGGGCCGAGATGGTGCGCCGCGATGGACCACAGAGTGTCGCCGCGAAGGACGACGATGCGGTCCTGTGCGGATGAGGGCCTCTGCTGCGATGCGCTCCTCGCCGGTGTGTCGTACCTCTCGCTCGATGCAGGCCTGTCCGCCGACCAGGCGGCCGATGGTGCCGCATCCGTGTTGTCTGCTGGCCCGCTGACGAATCGGAAGGATGCATCCGGGGCGACCACGGCCAGACCGATCGTCGTGTGCCTGGCCTGCTGGGCGGTCGCGGCCACTGCCCCATGCAGGGCCTCATGGCTGATGCCGGCAGTGTCCGCAAGGGCAGTCCCCGGGATCAGCGCGGCGGTGAGAGTGGTTCCGAGAATGAACGCGACGACCTTGCGAACCGCGGCTGGGGCGACCCTGCCGGCCAACTGCCGGCAGGTGTGCCCCAATGCGCCCGGAAGAGCGGACAGCGCGGACAGCGTCACGCCCAGACCCAGCCAGAGCGACAGGAGTATGCCGCCCAGCCCGGTTATCAGGAGTATTCCGTCGGCCGGGCCCGCCGGACCAGCGGCGGCCATTGCCCCCCAGGCGTCGAGTGCGGTGCTCAGGAAGATGGAGCCCAGCGCTGCGGCTGCTGCGAGGCTGGCGCTGGCCAGCGCGATCGCGGCGAAGGGCCGCCACCGCTGTGCACTGAGACGAACCGGCATACCTGCTCCTAGTTCTTGTTGCTCATGTTCGATGCAGGTTAGTGCAGTTTGCTTTCATTTGCCACTGGAGGGTCGAAGCCCGGTGCGTCGGCATTGGACAGGAGACGGCCTGGCAGGGTGTGATCGGACCTCGGCTCCGACTTCGGGGGACGGAGGAGGAGACGCGATGCGTTGGGATCGCCTGTTCGACGACCTGCAGGCGCAGCTGGACGCCGACGGGCAGCGCGAGCTCGACCTTGAGGTCTCGGATCGCACCCGGCGAGAGCGCGCTCAGGTGGGACTGCACGAACGTCTCATCGCGCACCGAGGACGTGGTATCGAGCTGCGGCTTGCCGCGGGGGTCCTGGTCTCAGGCATGGTGGCCGACGCAGGATCGGACTGGCTGCTCGTCCACGACCGTGGTGACCGGGGGAGCCTCGTCCCGTTTGGCGCGATCGTGGGGATCAAGGGGCTGGGAGTCAGCGCGGCGGTCGGCCCGCACGTGGCGACGGCGAAGAGATTCGGTCTCGGTTATGCGTTGCGCGGACTGAGCCGCGACCGGTCCGTGGTGTCACTGACTGATATCAGTGGTTTCGTGACGACGGGCACCATCGACGCGGTGGGCGCCGACGCACTCGATCTCAGTGAGCATCCGGCCGACGTGCCGCGGCGCGCCGAGAACATCGTGGCGCGCCGGGTGATCCCGTTCACGGCTATCGTCGTCGTCCGTCGCGGGTGAGGACTCGTCCGACCTGATGCGCCTGAGCCGCAGAACCGCCTATGACGTGTTCTCGGGGTGCTCCGGGGGCGCCCCGAACGGGTGTGCCGCGACAAATGTCTTGGTCTCGGAGTACATCCGCTGGATGTAGTTCTCAAGCTCGGTGACCTCGACCCGCCACTGACCACGGCCCCCCACCTTGATGGCGGCGAGCTCGCCGGAACGCACCAGCGCGTAGGCCTGAGTCGACGAGATGTTCAGGATCTCGGAGACGTCAGACAGTTGGATGAAGCGCTGTGCCATGCGGTCTGCTCCTTGTGGCGCGAAGAGGTTCTTCGCCTCACTGTCTACCACAAAGGGTCATCCCATGTGAATGCCTTCGTACGCATCGTGATCGGACCACTTGCCGCCAGAAGTATGGGTTTGCTTGTGCTGTGGATGAGATGCGGCTGCGGCAACCACCATGCGTCATGATGGCCCCACACAACTGCATTGCCTGCTGAGGAGACTGGAACATGGCCGAGCTGCCCAAGCCGACCGCAACGCGACTGCAAAGACCGTCATGGCGTGACAGTCGCCTGGTTGTCGGCGTGGTGCTCGTGCTGTTGTCCATGACGGTCGGGGCCAAAGCCATCGCCGCAGCCGATGACACCGTTCCGATGTATGCGGCGGCGGCCAGTCTGGTGCCCGGCCAGCCGGTGACCCAGACTGACGTCAAGCGTGTCGACGTACAGCTCGGCGTCGACCGCCCCTCGTACGTGGCCGCCGACCACGACATCGCGCCGGGCACCTTCGCTCTTCGAGACGTTCGCCCGGGTGAGCTGTTGCCCAGGTCGGCGCTGGGCACCAGGGACGCCATCGATCTCAAACCTGTGTCCGTGCCCGTTGACGGTGGTGGCGCGGCACAGCTGGCTGCGGGCTCGGTCGTCGATGTCTGGGTCAACGCCAGGGACGCGTCATCGGCCTCGGAGAAGTACGGCAAACCGGTCAAGACCCTGGAGGCCGCGCCGGTGGCCCGCACGCCCGACACCGGTGGGAGCGGTCTGGGCGCAGCCTCGGGCTTGACCACCGTCCAGATCATGGTCCCGGAGGCAGGCGTCGAGGCGCTGATCGCGGCCATCGACCAGGGCGCCAAGATCACTCTGGTCCCGGTGCCGGGGTCGCCCACCAAGGCGGGCGCGTGAGCCGCTCAGTCGTCACGGCGGTCAGTGACCGCTGGGAGGGCACCCTGGTCACCACTCTGGAGCGAGGCACGGACGCCCAGATCGTCCGGCGATGCCCCGACCTGGCAGATCTCCTGGCTGTGGCCGGATCCGGCCTGGCCCAGGTCGCGATGGTCTCGGCGGACCTTCGCGGCCTGGATCGCACGGCGCTGGACCATCTGCGGAAGTGCTCGGTGACCGTGGTCGGGATCTACCCTCCGGGCGACGAGATGGCCGAGCTGCATCTGCGTCAGCTGGGGATAGACGACGTCATCCCGGCGGACGCCAGCGGGGAGGTCATCCAGGAGGCCCTCGATGCCCTGGAAGGGCAGCCGCGGCCCGGTCCGCAAGCGGCTTGGCTACCGCAAGGACCGGGGCAGGCAGAGTTGGCGGCTGACCCCCACGGTCAGCCGGACTCAGCAGGTGGTCATGGCGCACCGGCCGGCGCACCAGATCAGGTCGGCGCCGATGGCCGGGACGCTTTGGGCCGCATCATCGCAGTGTGGGGCCCGGCCGGTGCTCCGGGACGTACCACGGTCGCACTCAACCTTGCCAGTGAGCTTGCCCGCCTGGGCCAGCCCACAGTCCTGGTCGACGCCGACACGTACGGCGGATGCATCGCGCAGTCGCTCTCGCTGCTTGACGAGGCGCCGGGTCTGGCCGCGGCAACCCGGTCAGCGGACCAGGGCAGCCTCGACCTCGAGGTGCTGGCCCGACTGGCGCCCGAGGTCTGCGCCGGGCTGCGGGTGCTCACCGGCATCCCCAAGGCAGAGAGGTGGCCGGAGCTTCGCGCCGCGGCCCTCGAGCACGTGCTCACCCTCACCCGACGACTCGGGCGGTTCACCGTCATCGACTGCGGGTTCAGCCTCGAGGATGACGAAGAGCTGAGCTACGACACGCTGGCGCCACGGCGCAATGCCGCCACGCTCACCTCTCTCGCCGTTGCCGACCAGGTCCTGGCCGTGGGCGCCGGTGATCCGATCGGTCTACAGCGACTCGTCCGCGGGTTGCAGGAGCTGGGCACAGTGGCCAGTCCGGTGCCCACCGTCGTGGTCAACAGGGTGCGAGCCTCGGCAGTGGGTCCGCGACCGGAGCGGCGCATTCGCGAGGCGCTCACCCGCTTCGCCGGGATTGATGAGCTGCGGTTCGTCCCCGATGACCCGGCGACTCTGGACGGGGCGCTGTTGACCGGACGATCGCTGGCCGAGGCTGCGCCCGACTCCCAGGTGCGCCAGTCTCTGCTGGCTCTTGCCAGCGAGGTCAGTGGAGTGCCCCTGCCACGCCTCGGCCGTCGATACACTGTCGACCGAAGAAGCAGCTCTCGAAAAGCTGGCCCTCGACAGAAGAGCGCGTGATGCATGGACTGATCGTGGACTGGGGCGGCGTCCTCACCATGCCCATCCACACTGCGATAGCGGGCTGGCTCAAGGCCGCTGGTGTCGACCACAACCACTATGGCGAGGTCGTGCGCCGCTGGGTTGAGCCCTCGCCCGGCGAGATGTCTCCGGTACACCTTCTGGAGCGTGGCGAGCTGGCGGTTGAGGACTTCGAGCTCCTGCTGTCAACAGCGCTGGCACGCGAGGGCTCGACGGTTGAGGCGCGAGGCCTGGTCGGCCGGATGTTTGCCGACCTGGCCATCTACGAGGACTCGATGACCTCGCTGGTCACCCGTGCACGCGCGGCCGGAGTCCGCACCGCGCTGTTGTCGAACTCGTGGGGCAACGAGTACGACCGCAGCGGCTGGCACGAGATGTTCGACACCGTCGTCATCTCAGGGGAGGTCGGCATGCGCAAGCCTGAACCCGGGATCTTCGAGCTCGTACTGGATCGTATTGGCCTGCGGGCAGATGAATGTGTCTTCATCGACGACATGGCGCACAACATCGTGGCGGCAGAGCAGGCCGGCCTGGTGGGCATCGTTCACCGGACCTTCGACGAGACGGCGGCCGAGCTCAAGGCCCTGTTCCCGGGTGCCGGCTGGATACACCAGAGGCTTCACTGACCCGTTCCGCTCATGGTCTGGCACGATGAGCGAGTGTCCGACCGACTGACTGCCCTCGATGCGTCCTTCCTCTACATGGAGGGGGCGACCACGCCCATGCATGTGGGCACCGTCATGGTCTTCCAGCCACGAAACGAGGGATTCGACTACGACCGCCTGGTGTCCTTGATCTCGACCCGGATCTCTTTCGTGCCCCGTTACCGGCAATGTGTCCGCGAGGTCCCCGGGCGGCTGGCGAATCCGGTGTGGGTGGACGACGAGGACTTCGACGTGAGCTACCACGTTCGCCGTTCCGCGTTGCCCGGGCCGGGCAGTGACGACCAGCTGCAGGAGTTCGTCGCGCGCATCCAGTCCAGGCTCCTGGACCGTCGCCGACCGCTGTGGGAGGTCTACCTGATCGAAGGTCTTGCCGGGGGTCGATTCGCTGTCGTGACCAAGTGCCACCAGGCTCTGGTCGACGGTATCAACGTCCTCGACATCGCTCACGTCATCGTTGACGGCACGTCGGACGGTATTGACGGCCGGTCAGACAGCGAGGAGTCCGTCACCAAGACGTGGCATCCTTCCCGGGAGCCCAGCGACGCGGAGCTCATCGCGTCGGCCTTCGTGGATGCTGTTCGCCGCCCCAGCCAGATCGCCGACAACGTGCGTGGCGCCATCACGGATGTGAAGGCCATTGGCCGGCCCGTGTTCTCCGCGGTTGGCGCGCTCGTCTCGACGGTCGCAAGAACGGCCGTCCGCCCGGCCCCCGTCAGTCCCCTCAACGCCGAGATCGGTGAGGCACGCCGTTACGTCATCATCGGCACGGATCTGGCGGACTTCCGAACGGTGCGCAACCGGCTCGCGCTGGGCCATTACGCGGACGAGGTGACAATCAATGACGTTGTCCTCGCGACGATTGCGGGAGCGCTCCGGTCCTGGTTGCTCACTCGTGGCGAGTCGGTCCACAACGCGACAACCGTCCGCGCGATGGTTCCCATCAGCGTCTATGACACCGATGAGGCCGAGGACACCGAAAGGCTCGGCGACACGGTCACCGCGTGTTTCGTGGATCTGCCGGTGGGGGAGCCTGCTGCGTCCATGCGGCTGCACCAGATCGCGTTCTCGATGCGACAGCAGATAGAGGGCGGCCATGCCGTTGGCGCCGACTCCCTGGCCGGGCTGGCCGGATTCGCGTCACCGACGTTGCACTCCATGGGAGCTCGACTGGGCAGCGCGATGTCCCGGCGGCTGTTCAACCTGATCATCACCAATGTTCCGGGTCCGCAACAGCCCCTGTACGTCGGTAACGCCCGCATGCTCTCTGCCTATCCCGTGGTGCCGCTGGCTCGCGGGCAGGCCGTGTCGATCGGGCTGACGTCCTATGACGGCGGTGTGTACTTCGGGCTGAACGGGGACCGGGACGCCATGCCCGACCTGGACCTCCTGGGGCAGTGCCTGGTCGACTCACTGGCAGACCTGGTCGAGATCAGGGACGCGCGCGGATGAGCGGGGCCACCCGGCGGGGCCTGGTGCTCGGTGGTGGCGGAGTCCTCGGCGCGGCGTGGATGGTAGGTGCTCTCCAGGCCCTCCAGGACGAGATCGGCGTCGATGTGCGCGACTTTGACGCGTTCGTCGGCACTTCCGCAGGGTCGATCCTGGCCGCGCTGCTGGGCGCCGGCGTGAGCGTCGCCGATCTGGTCAACCATCAGCGCGGGGACGAGTTCGAGTCAGGTCGGTTGGCCGGCTTCCATTTCGACTACGCGGAGGCCACCGGCGGCGACCGGCCAACGCGCCCGCGCCCGGGTCTCGGCTCCCGAGAGCTGTTGATCCGCAATGCCCGTCAGCTGCACCAGCTGCCACCTACAGCGGTTCTGTCCGCGTTTCTGCCGGAAGGTCGGGGCAACCTCGAAGCGGTCGGAGCGTTGATCTCTTATGTGGTTCCAGGTGGCTGGGTCGCCCGCGACGGCGTGACGGTCGTTGCCCTTGACTACGACAGCGGCAAGCGCGTTCCGTTCGGGCGGCCAGGTGTGGGGGCGGCATCACTGCCTGAAGCGGTGATGGCTTCCTGTGCAATCCCGGGGTGGTACCAACCGGTGCGAATCGGCGACCACCGTTACATAGACGGGGGTGCGTGGTCCTCCACCAACCTCGACCTTCTTGCGAATGAAGGTCTGGACGAGGTGTTCGTGCTCGCCCCGCAGGCGAGCTTTGATGCCGACGAGCCCACCCAGTGGGCGACCCGCCTGGAGCGGCAATGGCGCAACCGGGTGACCCGAAGGGTCCTCCGGGAGGCGAGCACCGTTCATCGTCATGGCACGGAGGTCACCATCCTCGGCCCCGGGCGTGAGGACCTCGAGGCCATGGGCGGCAACCTCATGGACCTGTCCCGGCGGCCCTCGGTCATCGAGACCTCATTGCGTACCTCCGTGGTCGCGCTGCGCGACCCTGTTCCCCTTCCTGCCCGCCACAAGAACGAAGGAAGCCGACCGACCATGACCCGGATCTACATACCCCTGAACGCTTCCGGTCTACGCAGCCTCAACGCCGATGGTGCCGTGCAGGGAGCGCCGTTCCCTGCCCATGCCGTGACCGACGCCTTGATGGCCTCCGCGCCGACCGCAGCTCAGGACGAATTGGAGTACACCGCGCTGAACGATGCCGCCCAGACCTCGGGTGCGCTGCTCCCCGCTGGCGAGAGTCGTCGGATCGTGGCCGCGGCGGACGTGTCGTCGGACCTTGTGGGTCCTGCCGAGCTTGGCGACTCCGACGTCGAGTCCGCGGTGTCGATCTCCGACCCCGTCCCTCTCAAGCGAATTGCCTCCATCCATGTGGACGGCGACGTCTCGCAGGACGACGACCTGCTGTGGTACGACGTCACTGAGCTGCCCGTCGTACTCGCCCTTTTGTGACGCGTGACACGATAGGCGGCGACCTCAACGCCGAGACCTTAGGAGATGTTCGCCGTAATGGATGCTGTGACCCAGGTTCCCGCCCCAGTCAACGAGCCGGTTCTGGACTATGCCCCGGGCAGTCCGGAACGCGCTGAGCTGCAGGTGGCTCTTGCCGAGCTGGGCAGCAGCCGGATGGATCTGCAGCACGTCATCGGCGGCGAGCGGGTCTCCGGCACCGGCAAGAAGATCGAGGTGCGCCAACCGCACGCCCACAAGCAGGTCCTCGGGACTATGCGCGAGGCGACCGAGGCCGAGGCTGAGGCTGCGGTCGCGGCGGCCACGGCGGCGGCACCGGCCTGGCGTGCCCTGTCCTTTGACGACCGGGCGGCCATCATCCTCAAGGCGGCCGACCTGCTCGCCGGGCCATGGCGGGCCAGGATTGTCGCCGCAACGATGTTGGGCCAGTCCAAGACCTGCTACCAGGCCGAGATCGACGCCGCCTGCGAGCTGATCGACTTCTGGCGCTTCAACGTCCACTTCGCGCGGCAGATCCTGGCAGACCAGCCTGCCGCGAACTCCAAGGGCATCTGGAACCGCGTGGATTACCGCTCGCTCGAGGGTTTCGTCTACGCGATCACGCCGTTCAACTTCACTGCCATCGCAGGCAACCTGCCGACAGCTCCGGCGCTCATGGGTAACACCGTGGTCTGGAAGCCGTCGTCGAGCCAGCAGCTAGCGGCCACCCTGACCATGGAGCTGCTCGAAGAGGCCGGGATGCCGCCGGGCGTCATCAACATGGTGACCGGTCACGGCGTCAACGTGTCCAAGGTGACTCTCAGCTCGCCCGATCTGGCCGGTATCCACTTCACCGGCTCGACCGCGCTCTTCCAGTCCCTCTGGCAGCAGGTCGGCGCCAACCTGAAGAAGTACAAGACGTACCCCCGACTGGTCGGCGAGACGGGTGGCAAGGACTTCATCGTGGCCCACCCGTCTGCCGACCCGGATGTACTGCGAACCGCGATGATTCGCGGCGCCTTCGAGTACCAGGGTCAGAAGTGCTCCGCGGCCTCGCGCGCCTACGTGCCCCGCAGCCTCTGGAAGATCATCAAGGCCGATCTCGCCAGGACCACTGACGGCCTCGGCCAGGGCGACATCACGGACCTGTCCAACTTCATGGGTGCTGTCATCGACGAGCGCGCGTTCGCCAAGCACCGTGACCTGTTCGACAAGGTTCATCAAGACAAGGGCGTCAAGGTCGTCGCCGGGGGGACCTATGACGACTCGGTTGGCTACTTCGTGCGCCCGACCATCCTCGAGATCGATGATCCGGCCCACGAGATCTTCAGCACCGAGTACTTCGGCCCCATCCTGGCCGTGCATGTCTACGCTGACCGTGACTACGACAAGATGCTCGACCAGATGGAGTCAGTGGCGCCGTACGCGCTGACCGGGTCGATCATTGCCCAGGACCGCGCCGCCATTGCCGACGCCCAGGAGCGGCTGCGTTTTGCTGCCGGCAACTTCTACATCAACGACAAGCCCACGGGCGCGGTCGTCGGCCAGCAGCCGTTTGGTGGCGGACGCGCGTCGGGTACCAACGACAAGGCTGGTTCCCCTCAGAACCTCTTGCGCTGGACCAGCGCGCGCTCCATCAGGGAGACGTTCGTGCCGGCCAAGACGCACGAGTATCCGCATATGGGCTGAGCACAGCGCGGGCTAGCCAGCCGCGGACAGAGGGGGTATGGCGGATCGCGCCATACCCTCTCTGCTTGCGCTGGGGGCTCAGCGTTCGAGCCGGCAGTCTCCGGCTGGCTTCGCGCTCGCTCCGAGCCTCGCTGCGCTCACATCTTCAGACGGCTCAGGTCACTCCCTTGTCGCCAGCCAAGCCATCCCCGTCTCGCCCTCGACCCTGATCGCGGACTGGACGGCTGGAGCGGCAGCCTCTTCGATCTTGTTAGCCAGCAACGGGATCCTGGCCTTGAGGTCACCCTCGATGGTCTCGATCGAGCCTCTGCCCCCGGAGGCCAGCGAGAGGGTTCCGTGCAGAGCGACGGGCGCGCCGGCTATCTCGACCGTGAGCCTGCCGTGGCGAACCCCGTCGGTGCCGGACTGGCCCCAGTCCTGGGTCTCCGTCACGGCCAGAGTCAGGCCGACCATGCTCTTGACGAAGGAGGGAAAGCGATCTGACGGCATGTCCCGGGTGCTGACGATGAGGGTTCGCTCGCCCTGCGTCGTGATGGACACCGTGTGGCGCAGGGCTCCGGTGGCAACGCATTTGCGATTCTGGAACTCCTCGTCGGCAAACATCGCGAAGACTTCCTGGGGGGGCGCGGCGAACTCGATGATGTCGCTGATCTTCATGGTGCCAACCTATGTTGGCCGGGTCAGGAACCGCGCGGCGGCAGAGGTGCCTGCGGAGCCGAGTGCGCGTCCCGCGAGTGGGCCGTGAAGCTCTCCGTCAGCCGTGTCATCTCGCGTGCCAGCCGGCCGCGGGCACGACCGACGTGGGCAGTTGCCAGGTCGACCCGGGACTGGACCTCGGGCACCTGGGCGCGCCTACGCTCTGCCTCCTGGGCACCGGCGGGGCCCCATGGCTCGACCACCCGCGTCCCCTCGAGCAGCAGTCCGGCTCCTTTGACCCGCCGCTCGGCTCGTCGCCCGAGCTCGTGACCCTCCGCAAGGTCCGTGGCATAACGCTGCAGTGCCGCACCCGCCTCGTCCAGATCATCGGCGGTTGCTCTCAGCGTCCGCAGAGAAGCGGCGATTGCTGTCGTGGCTGCCTTCTCTGTCATGGAGAGGTCGCCGGGCCGCCCTTCCTGCGCCCCGAGATCTGCGAGTGCCTCAACCAGCGTCTGCGCGTGTTGGCGCAGCCGCGCGGACTCGCGACGCATTGCCCCGCCGACCCGCGAGCAGGAGACCTGGTCGCCGTGAATGAGGCTTCCGGTCATCCTCAGTGCTCGCGCCCGCGGGCCCGGAGCTCGTACGAGATCTCGGCAAATGAGTCTGTGAGCGCCCGAAGAGCGTCTGCGGCATGGTCGATCAGCGTGTCCACGGCACGCTGGGTGGGTGCATCACCGGTGTCGCTGTAGTGAGCCAGCAACTCGTGGGAGGCATCGAGTGCCGCTGTGCTCGACCGGGTCGACGCTGTGGCGACGGCGTCAAGCAACGTTGGCTCGACTCGGTGCTCGACAGGCATGCTGACAGCCTACGGCCGCAGGGCCGGGTGATCGCGAAGTTACCCACAACGCGGGACGAGTTAGCTGGCTGTCTGATGGGATGCCCCGCTCGCTCGTGGCATCCACACCGGGATAGGCTCGATGGGTGCACAAAGGCGTGCATCTCGGCATACCTTTGGTAAGGATCTCAGCCCATGTCGGCGTTGCTCGAGCAGTCTCGTTCGCAGGTCATCCACTCCGCAGCGGAGCTGGCTCTCAGGGCTGGCGGTGAGACACTCGAGCCCCTCTTGGGCTTCTACTTTCGGCACATGGCCACCGAGGACCTCCTGGCGCGACGCCCCGAGGACCTCCTGGGAGCGGCACTGTCCCACAGGGACCTTGCGATGAGCCGCCCGGTGGGCACGGCCAACGTGCGAGTCTTCACCCCCACGGTGGAGGAGGACGGCTGGTCCTGCGGGCATACGGTCATCGAGATCGTCACCGACGACATGCAGTTCCTCGTGGACTCGGTGATCTCGGAGCTCTCACGCCAGGATCGGAACGTTCATCTGGTCGTCCACCCCCAGCTCGTCGTTCGTCGCGACGCGGTCGGTGAGCTGCAGGAGATCCTCGACGTCGATGCGCTGACCAACGCCCAGGTGCTGAAGGACGCCGAGTTCGGCGCGGCGATCGAGTCCTGGATGCACGTCGAGATCGATCGCCAGGGCGGCGAGTCTGAGCAGCAGGCGTTGACAAAGGGCTTGCAACGCGTTCTTTCGGACGTGCGTGAGTCAGTTGAGGACTGGCCCAAGATGCAGCGAGACTGCCAGCAGATCGCAGCCAGCCTCGAGACTGACCCGCCGAAGACGGTTGACCCGGACGAAGTCCTCCAGACCCGACGCCTCCTGACCTGGCTGGACGAGGACCATTTCACCTTTCTTGGTTACCGCGAGTACACCCTCACCAGCGAGGACGGCGAGGATGTCCTGCGTGCCATCCCGGGTACCGGCCTTGGTCTGCTGCGTTACGACCAGCCGCACTCCGGCAGCTTCGGACGGCTCAGTCCCCAAGGGCGGGCCAAGGCCCGAGAGCCCCATCTGCTGGTCCTCACCAAGGCCAACGCGCGCGCGACGGTGCACCGCTCGTCCCATCTGGACTACGTGGGCATCAAGGTGTTCGACGCCACCGGAGAGGTCATCGGCGAGAAGCGCTTCCTCGGGCTGTTCACCGCGAGAGCCTACAACGAGTCGGTGCTGCGCGTTCCCATCATTGACACCAAGGTCCACAAGGTTCTGGCTACGAGCGGATTCACCGCAGACAGCCACTCGGGCAAGGATCTGCTCGAGATTCTGGAGACCTATCCGCGCGACGAGCTGTTCCAGACCTCCGCGGAGGATCTCTACGACATTGCGACCACCGTGCTCCATCTCCAGGAGCGCCGCAAGAGTCAGCTGTTCCTGCGCGCGGACGAGTACGGCCGGTTCGTGTCGTGTCTGATCTACATCCCCCGTGACCGTTACACCACGGCTGTCCGACTGAAGATGGAGTCGATCCTTCGCAGCGCCTTCCATGGATCGAGCGTGGACTACACGACGCGGGTGTCCGAGTCGGTGCTTGCTCGCTTGCACTTCGTGGTTCGGGTCGCTCCGGGCGAGGTCATCCCCTCAGTCGACGAGAGTGATCTGCAACAGCGCCTGATCGAGGCCACCCGGACCTGGGACGAGGACCTCAGCGAGGTGGCCCGTCTCGAATATGGTGAGGAGGCAGGGGCTCGCCTGATCGGCCTGTACGGCAAGGCGTTCCCAGAGGCCTACAAGGAGGACTTCAGCCCCCGGGTCGGCGTGGTGGACCTACGCCAGTTCGAGCTCCTCGAAAACGATGCCTCAACTCGGCTGAACCTCTATCACGAGCCCGGTAGCCCCTCGGCCGAACGTCGATTCAAGCTGTATCGTCGCGGTCGCCTCTCACTGACCGCAGTCCTGCCGCTGTTCACCCATTTCGGCATCGAGGTCATCGACGAGCACCCGTACCAGATCGACCGCGCGGACGGAGTCGTGGTGTACGTCTACGACTTCGGGCTCAAGGGCTCGACGCCGGACGCCTGGGTTGGCAGCCGCCGTGAGGGGCTGCGGGAGCTGTTCCAGAACGCGTTCTCAGCCGTATGGGAGGGGCTTGCCGAGAGCGACGGTTTCAATGCCCTGGTCCTGGGTGGCGAGCTGACCTGGCGCCAGGTGGTCATCCTGCGGGCCGTGGCCAAGTACCTGCGTCAGACCGGGTCGACCTTCAGTCAGGCATATGTCGAGGCCACGCTGGTCGCGAACGTGTCCATTGCGGCACAGCTTGTTCAGCTGTTCGAGGCGAGGCTCGACCCTGCCCACCCGGCCGCTCTGGCAGGCGTGGAGGCCGTAGATGACAGCGGGCGGGAAGCTGCCGAGGCCCAGATCGTCGAGGCGATTACCGGCGCCCTGGAGAATGTCGCCAGCCTCGACCACGACCGGATCATCCGGGGTTTCCTCGGTGTTATCCAGGCCACGATGCGCACCAACTACTACCAGCGCGTCGCGAAAGTGGGCGAACCTGCTTCAGGCGGCGACGCAGGGTACAAGTCGTATTTCTCCATCAAGCTTGACCCGTCCAAGGTGCCGGACCTGCCGGCGCCGCGTCCGATGTTCGAGATCTGGGTCTACAGCCCGCGCGTCGAGGGCGTGCACCTGCGGTTCGGCCAGGTTGCCCGCGGCGGCCTCCGCTGGAGTGACCGGCGGGAGGACTTCCGTACCGAGGTCCTCGGCCTGGGCAAGGCACAGATGGTCAAGAACGCCGTCATCGTGCCGACCGGCTCCAAGGGCGGGTTCTTCCCCAAGGCGCTGCCCGACCCCAGCGTTGACCGCGATGCCTGGTTGAGAGAGGGAATCGCGTCCTACAAGCTGTTCATCTCGGGCCTGCTGGACGTGACGGACAACCGCATCGGCAAGGAGGTTGTCGCCCCCGACTCTGTCGTGCGTCACGACGGCGACGACTCCTACCTGGTCGTTGCCGCAGACAAGGGCACGGCGACCTTCTCCGACATCGCCAATGGGGTCGCTCAGTCTTACGGGTACTGGCTCGACGACGCGTTTGCCTCGGGAGGTTCGGCCGGCTATGACCACAAGGTCATGGGTATCACGGCTCGCGGAGCCTGGGAGTCTGTCAAGCGACACTTCCGCGAGACGGGGATGGACATCCAGACCACTGACTTCACCGTGGTGGGTGTCGGCGACATGTCTGGTGACGTCTTCGGAAACGGCATGCTGCTGTCCAAGCACATCCGGCTGGTCGCCGCGTTCGACCATCGCCACATCTTCCTTGACCCCAACCCGGTTGCGGCCACCTCGTTCCTGGAGCGCAAGCGGTTGTTCGAGCTGCCCCGATCCTCATGGGCGGACTATGACAAGTCCCTGATCAGTGAGGGCGGGGCCATCATCGCGAGGTCGGCCAAGTCCGTGCGGATCAGCGGACCGGTCGCGACGGTGCTGGGCCTGCCTCCGGGCACCAAGGCGATGACGCCCGCTCAGCTGATGAAAGCCATCTTGGCGGCGCCGGTCGATCTGCTCTGGAACGGCGGCATCGGCACCTACGTCAAGGCGTCCTTCGAGGTGAACAGCGAGGTCGGGGACCGCGCCAACGACGCTATTCGCATCGACGGAAGTGCCTTGCGCACAACAGTGATAGGCGAGGGTGGCAACCTCGGCTGCACACAGCTCGGACGGATCGAGGCCTCTTTGGCGGGCGTGCACGTCAACACCGACGCCATCGACAACTCCGCAGGCGTGGACACCTCTGACCACGAGGTCAACATCAAGATCCTGCTGACGGCCATGACCCGTGACGGGGACATGACGCTGAAGCAGCGCAACGCACTGTTGGCCTCGATGACCGAAGACATCGCTCGTCAGGTCCTGCGCGACAACTACGAGCAGAACACCCTGCTCGGCAATGCCCGCGCTCAGGAGCACGCGATGCTGCCGGTGCATCGGCGACTCATCCACTGGCTGGAGGATCGGGGCGACCTCGATCCCGCGATCGAGTTCCTGCCCAGCGACACCGAGATCGAGAAGCGCCACGATGCTGGTCTGGGCCTGACAAGCCCGGAGTTCTCGGTCCTCGTGGCCTATGCCAAGCTCGCACTCAAGAAGGACCTTCTCAAGAGTGCGCTGCCCGACGAGCCGTGGTTCCAGGCAACGCTGACCAAGTACTTCCCCAACCCCATCCGCGAGAAGTACCAGGACAAGCTCGCCAGCCACCCGCTGCGCCGCGAGATCATCACCAATTCGGTGGTCAACTCGATGGTCAACCGGGGCGGTATGACGTTCGCCTTCCGGGCCTCGGAGGAGACCGGGGCCACGGCGGAGCAGGTGACGCGAGCCTTCGTCGTCTGCCGCGAGGTCTTCGGCATGGTTGGCTACGTCGGCGCCGTCGAGGAGCTCGACAACGTTGTGTCCACCGAGACGCAGACGGCGCTGTACCTCGAGTTCCGCCGGCTGCTGGACCGGGCCGCGCGCTGGTTCCTGGTGAACCGTCCGTCCACCATCAATGTCGCCTCCGAGGTCGAGCGCTTCAGCAAGGTGGTCGCCGACCTGGGACCACAGATGCCAACGCTGTTGCAGGGTGCCGAGCGCAGGCGTCTCGAGGTCCGGACCAAGGAGCTCGAGAAGGTGGGCGCGCCGAAGGAGATGGCGATTCGTGCAGCGGCCCTGCTGGACCAGTTCTCGCTGCTGGACATCGTGGAGATCAGCGTCGACACCGAGCGTGAGTCTGCCGAGGTTGCTCCGGTCTACTTCGCCACCTCCGAGCAGTTCGGGATCGACGTGATGCTCACCCGGGTGACCAAGCTGCCCCGCGACGACCGTTGGGACTCGTTGGCTCGTGGCGCGTTGCGGTACGACCTGTATGCAGTGCTCAAGGCACTCACCACCTCGGTGCTGGACAGCAGCACGTCCGACATGACCCCCAAGGAGCGCACCCTGGCCTGGTCGGAGACCAACGCCGAGTCCCTCGCCCGGGCCAATGCGGCACTGGCCGGAATTCAGCGGCTGGACAACCCCGGGATCTCTGCCCTCTCGGTTGCCCTGCGCATATTGCGCGGCGTCATCCGCAGCGGGTCGGCCACCATCTGAGCTGGGGAGAAAGAGGAGCCACGGACCGCCGGACTACGCTCGACGCTGTGCCAACCCTGAACGACGTGCTTCGTGAGCAGACCAACCTGGACGCTGCTGACGTCGAGTGGCTGCATCTGCTCCTGGGTGACTGGCAGCTGCTCTCGGACCTGTCCTTCGCGGACCTGGTCCTGTGGGTTCCCGCGGCTGCCGGCAGGTGGTACGCCGCGGCCCACATCCGACCCACCACCGGGCCGATGGTCTTCTTCGACGACGTCGTGGGCCGGCGCGTCGACCGGGGACGCCGCCCCCTGCTCGACCAGGCGTTCAACGAGCTGCGAATCGTGCGAGGACGCGATCCCGAGTGGCGTGATGACACACCCATCCGTGAGGAAGCCATCCCCGTCGTGAGCGAGGGCCGCGCTCTGGCGGTGCTGACCCGGCATACCAACCTTGCGACTTTGCGCACCCCAAGCCGTCTTGAGCTGACCTATCTGGCGAGCGCGGACGCTCTGGCGCGGATGATCGCGGCAGGGGAGTTCCCCACCCTGGGAGCTCCGACAGGCCAACGCCGGGGTGCGCCCCGGGTCGGCGACGGCGTGATCCGCCTCGACTCCGACGGGACGGTGAACTACGCGAGCCCCAACGCAGTCTCGGCCATCCATCGTCTTGGGCATGTGGGCGACGTGATCGGGACCTCACTGGTCCGGATCGCCACCGAGGTACTTCACAACGCAGAACCGGTCGACGAGAGGCTGGCGCTGGTGGTGACGGGGCGGGCGCCCTGGCGCACCGAGGTGGAGTCGCACGGTGCGAGTGTGTCCCTGCGCGCCATCCCGCTGACCGAGGCAGGCCAGCGCACCGGCGCGATCTTGCTCCTGCGTGACGTCAGCGAGCTCCGCCGGCGCGAACGCGAGCTGCTCACCAGGGACGCGACCATCCGCGAGATCCACCATCGTGTCAAGAACAACCTGCAGACGGTGGCGGCCCTGCTCCGGATGCAGTCACGCCGGACCCCCGACGTTCAGGCGCGTGCTGCGCTCGATGAGGCGGTACGCCGGGTGGGCACTATCGCGCTGGTCCACGAGACGCTGAGCCAGGGTTTCGACGAGACGGTCGACTTCGATGAGATCGTGGCACGAGGGCTGGCGGACATGGTCGAGGTGGCCACTCGTGATGTACCGGTGCGGACCGAACGAAGCGGGTCGTTCGGTCGGTTGCGTTCCGAGGATGCCACGGCACTGGCCATGGTGGTCACAGAGCTGGTGCACAATGCGATCAAGCACGGGCTGGCCCACGCCGGGGGAGTTGTCAGCGTCGGGGCGGTGCGCAGCCGCGACGACCATGACGACCTGCTGACCGTGACTGTCACCGATGACGGCTCAGGCCTGCCGGACGGTTTCGACCCGGGCGCCTCCAGCCTGGGCACCCAGATCGTCACCTCGCTGGTTCAGGAGCTCCGCGGACGGATTACCTGGAGCAGCGCGAAGCCGCACGGAACCACTGTGCGGTTCGTCGCGCGGCTTCGGTCGATCAAGTCCGTCGAATCCGTCCAAGACGGGGGTTAGCTCAGCCGGCGCGACGGGCCCGGGCATTGCGACGTTTGAGGGCGCGGCGTTCGTCCTCCGACAGCCCGCCCCAGACTCCGGCATCCTGGCCAGACTCGATGGCCCATTTCAGGCAGGTCTCAACGACCTCACAGCGACGGCATACGGCTTTGGCTTCTTCTATCTGGAGAAGCGCGGGGCCGGTGTTCCCGATAGGGAAGAACAGCTCGGGGTCCTCGTCCAGGCAGGCAGCGCGGTTGCGCCAGGTCATCAGATTTGGACTCCTTGGATCAGTGGTCAGGGGGGTCAGCATCATGCGGGTCAGTTCGGGCAGCGCATCGGTTCGGTGTCGCTTGGTTATGCAGGGCTCGTTGTGGTTATGCAGTGTTCAACGTCTAAGCATGAGAATCGTACTCACTCGCCGCCATCGGCGCGCGTCGAACCGCGAACAGCGGAACGAACATGTACCTGAACGACCTTGCCGGCCCCAGCGTCAAGTCTGACAGATCCGATCCTGTTCCGACCAGTGTTTCCGATGATCTGGGGCGTACATCTTGACAAGTTTGCCACATGCGTCAAGAGGCGGCAGTTTCTCGGGCGCCTGGGAGCCGGGCAGGCAACCCCACAATTCGTCTCGAGGCTCGGTCAGGCGGGGTCCGCGGCGCAGATCGCGGGCATCGCTGTCACTCGGGTTTCACCAGGGCCTGTACCCGATCTCTACCTCGGGCCGGATGGGATTCCTCGCGAAGGGGAGTCATTATCGTCAAGGAGGCCAATGCCTCCAGGTCGCGGGTTTGGTGTCGTGCATGTTCGCAGGCGGCATACCGGGTGCTCGCGGGAAGACGAGAAAGTCAGCCGACGCAGCCAATAGCCTGGCGCGTTGTAGCGGTGGACCCCGCCCCTGAGCTGACTCGCATGAAGCCGATTCCCCCACCTCCGAGGAGCCCAATCCTGATGACCTGGCGCAACAGTTCTGCCTGTCTGGACGAAGACCCAGAGCTCTTCTTCCCCATAGGCAACACCGGCCCCGCACTTCTCCAGATAGAAGAAGCCAAAGTCATCTGTCGTCACTGCGAGGTCGTTGAGACGTGTCTCACGTGGGCCAACGAGTTCGGCAGGGACGCTGGAGTCTGGGGCGGGCTGTCCGAGGATGAACGCCGCGCCCTCAAGCGCCGCGACGCCCGCGCTCGTCGCGCCAGCTGATCTTCAACCGTCGCGGGGGATCGCGTCATCTGTTCAACGGCGGTGGTTCATATCACCCGAGCCGTGTGATCTGCAGGAGATGCGCCAACTCGTTCACGATGCGTTGGCCGACGACGACGAGTCGACGGCACGAGCTGGCCGCGTACAGCTGGGTTCTGTGCGCGGGCAGCGTGATCCGCCGGCGTCGTGGGTTTCCGTTCCTCCCTGTTATCCACAGCCCTGCCTCGAAGGGTAAGAAGAGGCCTGGAGAGGCCGTAGTCTCCTTGCAGATCTTCCGACTGGCGTGACTTGTCAATGCAGGTTCCAGCAGTTGTCGCGGTCGGTCTGATGACCAAGCAGAGGTGGGTCGATGGACGCTGTACGCACCGTCGAGAATGAGGTGCGCGAGCTGATCCGGCGTTCTCAGCTGGACCCCACTCGTGATCTGCGGGAGATGCGCCAGCTCGTTCACGATGCGGTGGCTGACTACGACGAGCGCTCCCTGCACGGTGGGCTCCCGGCACTTTCGGACCTGGGCGAGGCCACCAAGAGCGTTCTCGATGCCGTCGCCGGGTTCGGACCACTTCAGCCGTACCTCGATGACGAGACTATCGAGGAGATCTGGATCAATGAGCCCAGCAAGGTCTTTGTTGCCAGGGGTGGCACCGCTGAGCTGACCAATACGATCCTGACCGCTGACGAGGTGCGTGACCTGGTCGAACGCATGCTCAAGTCATCGGGCCGCCGGGTGGACCTCTCCTCGCCGTTCGTGGACGCGACTTTGCCGGATGGCTCGCGGCTGCATGTCGTGATCCCCGACATCACCCGTGAACACTGGAACGTAAATATCCGCAAGTTTGTGGTTAAGGCAGACCATCTGGATGACCTTGTGCGTCTGGGGACCCTGTCCCGCAGCGCCGCGCGATTCCTGGCTGCCTCGGTGGTCGCCGGCCTGAACATCCTGGTGGCCGGCGGGACCCAGGCAGGCAAGACGACCATGCTCAACTGCCTGTCGTCGGCGATCCCCTCGCGTGAACGGGTCGTCACCTGCGAGGAGGTGTTCGAGCTGAAGATCCCCTTGCGAGACGTTGCCTCGATGCAGTGCCGTCAGCCCAGCCTCGAAGGCACCGGCGAGGTCCCCTTGCGCCGGCTGGTCAAAGAGGCGCTGCGCATGCGCCCCTCACGCATCATTGTCGGCGAGGTGCGACAGGCGGAGAGCCTTGACCTCCTGATCGCCCTCAACAGCGGCCTGCCGGGGATGTGCACGCTGCACGCCAACAGTGCGCGCGAGGCCGTCACCAAGATGTGCACGCTGCCGCTCCTCGCCGGCGAGAACGTCGGAAGTCGATTCGTGGTGCCGACCGTGGCTGGCTCCATCGACCTGGTCATTCACATCGCTCTCGAACGAGATGGCGTGCGCCGAGTGCGCGAGATTGTGGCCGTGCCTGGCCGGGTCGAGGGCGACGTGATCGAGATTGCCGACATCTTCACCTCCCGCGGTGGGCAGCTCGTGCGCGCAGATGGATTCCCGCCTCACGTGGACCGTTTCGAGCGTGCCGGCTATGACATCACGGCCCTCTTGTCCCAGGAAGACTGAGCCGTGATCGGAGTGGGCGTCGGGCTGGTTCTGGGCATCGGGCTGTTCTGTATCTGGTGGTCTTTCTGGCCGCGACAGGAGTCCTCCGGCGTGCCCCGCAAGGCTGGTCTGGCCAGCCGGGTCTCCGATGAGCTCGCCCAGGCGGGTTACGACGCCGTGACTCCGCGCAGTCTCTTGGGCTCATGTGTCATGGCCTTTGTCATGGTCTTTCTGGTCTTCGCGGCTACGACCCGGGTGGTGCCGGTCGCACTGTGCTTCGCCATAATGGCCGCATACGCGCCAATCCTGTTGGTACGCATGCGTGCTCGCAGGAGACGCGCGGTCATGCGCGATCTGTGGCCGGACGTCGTGGACAACATCGGCTCTGCCGTGCGTGCGGGTCTTGCGTTGCCTGAGGCACTGAGCCAGCTCACGATCCGTGGACCCGAGGAGCTTCGGCCCGCATTCGCCGCCTTCGCAGAGGACTACCGGGCAACGGGCCGGTTCCAGGAGTGCCTGGACCGCCTCAAGGAACGGCTCAGCGACCCCGTCGCCGATCGCCTGATCGAGTCCTTGCGTATCGCTCGAGAGGTTGGCGGTAGCGACCTCGGCCGACTGTTGCGCACACTCTCAGCCTTCCTGCGGGAGGACGCCCGAACCCGCGCTGAGCTGGAGACGCGACAGGGCTGGACGATCAACGCTGCCAGGCTGGCCGTGGCTGCGCCGTGGATCGTTCTGGCGATGTTGTCCTCCCGCCCCGACTCGCTGCAGGCATACAGCCAACCAGCCGGCGTCCTGGTGCTGGCCATCGGCGCAGCCCTGTCGTTTGTCGCCTACCGCTTGATGGTTCGAGTAGGCCGCCTGCCTGAAGAGGGACGGGTCCTGCGATGACCCATCTCTTTGCGGAGAGTGTGCTGGCGAACGGCGGGTGGTCCTGGCTCGGGGCTGGGCTAGGGGTGATGCTCATCGCCGGTTGCCTCCTGGTCTTCGTGGGTCTTCCGGTCAACCGGCGTCCCGGGCTCGAAGCCCGTCTCGCGCCATACCTGCGCGACACAGCCCGGCCGTCGCGCCTCCTTGCCGTGCGCCGTGACTCAGGGGGTCCCGCGTGGCTGCTGATCCTGCACCCCGTGATTCACGATCTCGGGCGTGGGGTCGAGCGGTTGTTGGGTGGCGCCACTTCCGTGCGCCGGCGGATGGAACGTTCGGGCCTGCGTGCGGACGTCGAGGGCTTCCGCGCTGAGCAGGTCGTCTGGGGCGTCGGTGGTGGCGTGCTGGGACTTGTCGTTGCCACGCTGATGTGGCTCAAGAACGGCAGCTCCGTCATCCTCCTGGTCTTTCTCGTCTTCTGTGCTGTAGGAGTCGGCGTCGTGGCTCGGGACCAGATGCTGACGATGTCGGCCGCCAGGCGTGAACGACAGATGCTCGCCGAGTTCCCGACCGTCGCCGAGCTGTTGGCACTTGCCGTCGGTGCCGGAGAGGGTGCCACGGGCGCGCTCGAGCGCGTGTGCCGGCTTTCCCAGGGCGAGCTGGCGTCCGAGCTGCGCCAGTGTCTCGCCGATGCTCGCGCCGGGGCCAACCTCCCGGTCGCCCTGCAAGGGCTTGCCGATCGCACCGGGCTGGTCAGCCTTGCCCGGTTCGTGGACGGCATTGTCGTCGCAGTCGAGCGCGGCACTCCCTTGGCCGACGTCCTGCGCTCGCAAGCTCAGGACGTCCGTGAAGCCGGTCGTCGCGCCGTGATGGAGGAGGGCGGCAAGAAGGAGATCGCGATGATGGTCCCGGTGGTTTTTTTGGTGCTTCCGGTCACCGTTCTGTTCGCGATCTATCCCGGTGTTGCGTTCCTGAACTTCTCGATCTGACCCTGGCCCATAGCCCTTCTGAACCACCACAAAAAGGACCCGCATGAATCTCATCCAGTCAGTCGCCGCCAACGCCAACACCGGCATCAACATTGTTCTCGACGGACTCGAGCGGCGGGTGGCCGACCCCGAGCGCGGCGATGTCCCTGGCTGGGTGCTCATCACCTTGATGACCGCTGGTCTGGTCACCATCCTGTGGTCGCTCGCCGCCACCCAGCTGACGGCCCTGTTCACCAAGGCCATGACCAGCGTCACCGGTCCCTAGCCAGGCGAACCTGCGCCATGACCCTGTCCGCCTGGCTATCCCCGCAGCCCAAAGCTGTGAATGGTGATCGCGAATCCGGTTCCGCGGTGGCTGACTTCGCCATGGTGTCCGGGCTCCTGAGCCTGCTGTTCCTGGCCGTCTTCCAGCTTGGTCTTGCCTTGCACATTCGCAACACCCTGATCGCGTGCGCGTCCGAGGGCGCACGCTATGGGGCTCGTGCCGATGCCACACCAGGGGACGGCGCGGCCCGGGCCCGCCAGCTGATCGACAGCGGAAAATACAAGACAACCAACGACGCGCGCGCCGCCGCCGGGCTGTGGAAGCGCCCCGGCGTGGCCGGGGCGCTCCTCGTCGCCGTGCTCGTCCTGGCGCTCGCCTTGCGCCTCAAGGGCGTCGGCTGGGGCCTGCCGTTCAGCTTCGTCAACGCCGACGAGAGCATGGTGGTGCCCAAGGCCTTCGGCGTCGCCCGCGGCGGGCTGAACCCGCAGTTCTTCTACTACCCGTCGCTCTTCTTCTACCTGGTCGGCGGCGTGTACCTGCTGGCGGCGCCGGTGCTGTGGGCGGTCCAGCACGCGAATCCCCTGGCCATGGGTTCCTTCGTCGTCCACCCGGGGCCGTACTTCCTGCTCGCGCGGCTGTTCTCGGTGGCTGCCGGCACGGCGTCGGTGTACCTGCTGTACCGCATCGGCCGGGAGGCCTTCGGCCGCCCGGTCGGCCTCGTGGCCGCCGTGTTTCTCGCGGTCGCGCCGCTGCACGTCGCCTACTCGCACATGGCCGTCACCGACGTCACCGCCACGGCGCTCTCGCTGCTCGCCCTCCTCCTGCTGCTCCAGGCGGCCCGCGGCGGGGGGCGTCGCCGGCTGATCGCCGGCGCCGTGGCCGCGGGCCTCGCGACGTCCACCAAGTACAACCTGGGGGCGCTCGTGCTGCCGGCGACCATCGCCGCCGTGTACGTCTGCCGCGGCGAGGTGCGGCGCCGCGTCGCGGCCGGCGGCCGCGCGGCGCTCCTCTGGCCGCGGCTGCTCCTCGCGCGCGTGTACGCGCCCATGCTCCTGGCGTTCCTCGCCGGCTCGCCATTCGTCATCCTCGATCCGGGCCACTTCCTGCACGACTTCCTGCGCCAGAACAGCATCATGGACCGCGGCTGGCTGGGCTTCGAGAACGTCGGCAACGGCTTCTGGTACAACCTTGACGTGAACCTCGGCGGCACGCTGGGCGTCGTGCTCGTTCTGCTGGCCGTCCTCGGCCTGGCGTGGGCGCTGTGGCGCCACACGACCGTCGACTTGTTGCTGGCGCCCTACGCGCTCGTCTACTTCGTCTACATCAGTACCTGGAAGGAGCTCGCGGATCGTTACCTGCTGCCGATCCTGCCGCTCCTGCTGCTGTTAGCCGTGCGGATGTGTCTTGAGCTCGTCGATCTGCGGCCGGCGCTCAGGCGGGTGGCCGTGCCGGCCGTGGCCCTCGTTCTCGCGGCGGCCCTGGTGGCGCCTCTGGCCGGCTCGATGACCTTCGATCGCCAGCTCTCCGGCGCCGACGTACGCGCTCGCGCCAAGACCTGGGTCGAGGGTCATGTACCGGCCGGTAGCATCATCGCCACCGAGAACTACGGGCCTCCGCTTGTGAGCGTGCTCGACGAGAAGTACTACCGTAGCGTCGGGCTCGAGACGCCCGCGTATCGCATCGTGCCGCTCGGTATCCCGGCGCCGGGCGTGCCCGATCTCAGCCATACCATCGGCTGGTTGCGCGAGTGGGATGCCGAGTACGTGATCGTGAGCTCGAAGGTGTACGACCGGGTGCTGGCCGCCGCGGATGTCTACCCCGAGGTCGCCGCCTTCTACCGCAGCCTCGACGAGGATGCGAAGCTCATCGAGGTGTTCGCGCCCCGCCCTGGCGAGCGCGGCCCAGTGCTCAAGCTGTATCGCCTGGGGGCGCCGTCTCCGCTGGGGTGACTGCCGGCGGTGGCGTCTCGCAGACTTCCGCCGCCGCCTGTTCGATCTCCC
>Ga0208716_1000171_pt1 | contig 26561 bp, 28 predicted proteins | sample NGESurdeep092012_8_FD_184482 | JGI IMG/M metagenome (GOLD analysis project Ga0208716, IMG submission 184482) | Arctic peat soil microbial communities from Barrow, Alaska - NGEE Surface sample 415-3 deep-092012 (SPAdes) | ecosystem: Environmental > Terrestrial > Soil > Wetlands > Peat ...
CCAGCCGAGCCAGGTCGTGACGACGGCCAACAGCAGCGCGCCGAGCCCGATGGGCAGGACGATGCCCCGCAGAACGTGCGCGCGGCTGTCGACCAGCGCGTCGTAGCGAGTTCCGGTGACCTGCCAGATCACCCCGACCAGCACCAGGTACGCGACGAAAATCCCGATGGACATCAACGCCGGATGATCGGTGCTCGTCAATGCTCGCTCCCGACGATCCATGCATGGCTGAGTGGATGGGCGCTGACCGGAACCCTGACCTGCTCTCGTTACGCGGGTTGCCGCACGAATGCCTCTGGTCGGACGCCCTTGCGCAGGATGATCACCAGGCCGACGACAGCGAGCAGGACTCCGATGTACTGGGCTGACGAGAGAAGGCGTGCGGGTGAGTCGGTGGCGCCGTAGGCCGAAGCGATCAACGTGTTGAAGTCCCAGAAGGCGTGCAGGAGCATGGCCCACACCAGCGCGCCCGTGTTGCGGCGCACGACGTAGAAGACGGTGCCGGCCAGGAAGGCCAGCCCGATCTGCGCCACGGTGACGTTGACATCGGCACCGAACGCGATGTTGAGCGCGTGAATGGCACCGAAGATCAGGCAGCTGAAGAACCAGACCCAAACCTCGGGCAGGCTTCCCCGGAGGCCCACCAGGCCCAAACCGCGGCAGAGCATCTCCTCGGAGAACCCGATGAGGAGGGTGCCGACGATCAGGAACAGCAGGTACTTGCCCTCGACCCGGGCGAAGTCGACCGACAGCAGGCCGCCGAGAGCGGCGACCACATAGATCGCGGGGACGAGCAGCAGCCACCGCGGGCCGACGCGGGGCACCTCGCGGAGCGCCGGCCGCCACCACCCGAGAACGGACGCGGCGACGGCCAGGAAGATCGCACCCAGCCCGATCGGGACGATGATCCCGGCCATGATGTTGTCCGTGGTGTCCCCGACGGTCTTGTAGTTGACGTCGTTGATGGCCCAGACCGCGCCGACGATGGCCATGTAGACGACCGTGAGCAGGATCGTGATGACCCAGTTCGGCTTGACACGCATGGGTGACTCCTGACTCCAAGGCAGGCCCGTGCGCCGATCGCCCGGGCCGCCGTGCGGGAAATACGGTGAATTCCGGCGGGCATGTTCAGCCAGAAAGCAACCCCTCAGACCGACAGTCCAAGGCACATCAGGGTGTGACGTTCGACGCCGCTGTTACTTGCGTGACTGTTACTTGCGTGACTGTTACTTGCGTGACTGCTACTTGCGTGACTGTTACTTGCGTGACTGCTACTTGCGTGACTGCTACTTGCGTGACTGCTACTTGCGTGACTGCTACTTGCGTGACTGCTACTTGCGTGACGCGGGTAGCCGTTGGGTGATCCAGGCGACAAGGTCGGCGCTGCTGCGGGTCTGCAACCACACCCGTCCGGGTCCGGTGAAGTCGGTGACCAGGCCCTCCCCGCCCAGAATCGTGGACTTCCAACTGCCGGCCTTGCGCACGCTGTACTTCACCGACGCGTCGAAGGCCACGACGTGACCGGTGTCCAGCGTGATGGCTTCGCCCGGCGCGAGGGTGGTGAAGCGGATGGCGCCGTAGCTGGACATCAACATGTCCCCGCGTCCACTGCAGCGGAGCAGCACCAGCCCTTCGCCGCTGAAGAAGGTCTTCCCGCCGCCCCACTTGGCATCGACGTCCACCGACGGGTCGGAGGCGATCCACGAGCCCGACTGGACCAGCACGTCCTGGCTGCCGTCCAGACCGGCCAGCACCATGTCACCCGGCAGCGCGGCCGCCACACCGACCAGCCCGCCGGAGCGCGAACTGAAATCGTTGACGAAGAAGCTCTCACCGCCCAGCGAACGGCGCAAACCCTTCATGAAGCCGCCCTGCGTCGAGGTGGCGATGTCCACATCTCCCCTGGTCATCGCCATCGCGCCCGCCTCGACCCGGACCGCACCACCGGCCGGCAGGGTGATCTCGCCGAACGCGAAGGCCGGGCCTGAATTGATCTCTACCTGCATGACGTGGTGGTCCTTTCATCGCTGACGTGGAACGTGCCCGAATTCCCAGTCGCTGACCGTTGGCCAAACCGGAACGACCCCGGGCCGGTTGCCGCCCGTGTCGCGAGGGTGTGTGTCACCTCGCCGGTGCCAGCGCGTGCTGTCGACCGGGCACCCGCCCGCGAATGAAGATCAGCAGAATCAACCCGGAGAACATCACCACGAAGTTGAAGGGCGACGCCGCTGTGAGCAGGGCGTTGTGGGCTGCACCCGAAGCCGTCTCGTCCAATCCACCGGTGGCCAGGATCGTCGTGGGGTCGGTGAGGCCGTGCAGGACAATGGCCACGAGCAGGAAGCCGGACACCCGCATCGACAGGTACATGCAGACCCCGAACCCGAACGCGTAGAACACCGTGACGGCGACGACGAGCGGCGCCGCCCCGGCGAACAGGTTGATCGAGTGCATAACCGCGAACAGCAGTGACGAGACCGCGGCCACCACCCACTCGGAGTGGCCGGCGTCACGGAGCATTTTCACGGCGATGCCTCGGGTGAGCACCTCTTCGACGAAGCCGATCAGCAGACCGGTGGCGAAGACGACTGCCACCACGCCGGAGGTGTACCTGCTGTAGTCGATGCCGAAAAGTCGCAGGACGACGGGCGTCGCAACGATGATCACCGCGATCCACATCCACCGTGATCCGCCGATCGGCTGGCGGGCGAACAGATCTCGCCACCATCCGGTCGCCGACAGGAAGATGACGAGGACGACCGCACCGACGATGAGCCCGAAGGTCAGATGGAAGAACACGCTCCCGACGCTGCTCAGCAGGTCGGCCTTCACCTCATCGGGGGCGATTTTCGTGGCCACCCAGCCGGCCCCGAGGTAGATCGCCAAGTACACCAGCACGACGAGCAGCAGCCGCCAGAAGCCGCCGCGGTCAAGGAATCCGCGGAGCCCGCTCTCGTTCCGGACGTCAATCACAGCCAGCTCCCACCGTTATCGGAAATACGAAATCGTGACGCGAAATCTCAGCCGCGACGACGGAGCGTCCCCGCACAGACCGACCAGTCGGGGTCTCGGCGTACCCTGACCCGCCTGCGCGGTGGCAGCACGCCATCGTGGAAGTGTCCAGAGACAAAATAATCGTAAACTCGAACAACAGCAAAGCGAACCGCCGCTCGGCCCGGCCCGCCTCGACTTCCAAGGCTCGCCCGAGAGTCGAGGGTCGGGTCCGCCGTCCAGAACCAGATCCACAGTGGGACGCGGGGTCGTCAGGCTCGGTCAGATCGGTTACATCGTCAAGGGTGCGGCGTTCGCGATCGTGGGCGGATTGTTCGGCTGGGCCGGGATCACCTACGACCCGGAGAAAGCAGGAGGCCTGGACGACGCGCTGCGCACCGTGAACCGGGCGCCCTTCGGAGCCGGCCTGCTCACGCTGATGGCGCTCGGCCTGGCCTGCTTCGGCATCTACCGCTTTGCCTGGGCCAGGCACCCGAAGGTCTCCATCGACACCGACAAACCGCCGCAAATCTGACGCTGCGCGACGCCGGAACGGTGGGCGCTCACCAGGCATGACAAGCTAGGCGGGTAGATCAACTCACTCGGGATCCCGGCGACGGCGCGCGACTCCGGGTGACGACCCAGGGAGCGTCGCATGGCCCACCACGAAGCGTCACGCACCGACGAACCGGTGAGGCCGAAGAAGATCCCGAAGAAGGCCTACGAGGCGGAGCTGCGGCGGCTGCAAACCGAGCTGGTCACCATGCAGCAGTGGGTCAAGGAGTCCGGCACCCGGGTTGTGGCGATCTTCGAGGGCCGAGACGCGGCCGGCAAGGGTTCGGCGATCAAACGCATGACCGAGTACCTCAATCCCCGCAACGCGCGCATCGTCGCGCTGCCGGCGCCGACCGAGCGCGAGCGATCCCAGTGGTACTTCCAGCGGTACATCGAGCACCTCCCTGCTGCCGGCGAGATCGTGCTGATGGACCGGTCCTGGTACAACCGGGCCGGCGTCGAGCGGGTGATGGGTTTTTGCACGAGCGATGAGTACCGCCGGTTCCTGCACCAGGCGCCGATCTTCGAGCGGCTGCTGGTCGAGGACGGCGTCCTGCTGCGCAAGTACTGGTTCTCGGTCTCGGACATCGAGCAGGAGAAACGGTTCAAGTCCCGGCTGACCGATCCGATGCGGCGGTGGAAGCTCTCCCCGATGGACGTGCAGTCCATCAGCAAGTGGGAGGAGTACTCCCGGGCCAAGGACGAGATGTTCGTGCACACCGACATTCCCGAGGCACCGTGGGTCACCGTGGAGAGCGAGGACAAGAAGCGGTCGCGGATCAACGTCATCGCGCACCTGTTGTCCACGATTCCCTACGAGCACCGCGACCCACCCCCGGTGACGATCCCGGAACGCCCACAGGCCCGCTTCTACCAGCGCCCGCCCCGCGAGGAGTTCCGCTATGTGCCCGACCACGCGGCGTCGCTGGTCAAGCCCGGCGCCTGACCCTGTGCGCCCTCTTTCCGGCGCGGATCAACTTCCTCGGCGCGGACAAACTTGCCGGTTATGGGACGCACGCGCACCGAGTAAACGATGTCATCCGCGCGACCGCACTCGGTCGCTTGCTCGCGCAGTAAACGGCGCGGCCGCCACTGAGCCTCGACTCCCCCGGCGCGGATAATCGTGCCGGTTATGGGACGCACGAGCACCGAGTGAACGATTTCATGCGCGTCGACGATGTTGATCCGCGCCGTCAAGGGGCGAGCTCGGCGCGGATGCGCAGGACGCGCTCGGCGACGTCCGCTCGGATCGCCGGCTCGTCCAGGGTGGTGAGGCGCCGGTCCGCCAGCACCCGACGTCCGGCGATGAACACGTCGGTGACATCCGCGCCGGTGGCGGCGAACGCAAGGAACGAGCGGGGATCGATCAGCGGGGTCGCGGCCGGGCCGCGGGTGTCGAGCACGATCAGATCGGCCGGTTCGCCGATCGCCAGCCGCCCGGACAGCCCCTCGCCCAGCGCGGCGGCCCCGCCGCTGGTAGCCATCGCCAGCGCATCGGCTCCGGACTGCACGCCCGGGTCGTGCCGCACGCCCCGCTGCAGCAGCGTCCCGATCTTGATCTCCTCGAACAGGTCGGCGGTGTTGTTGGAGGCCACCGAGTCGGTTCCCAGCCCAAGCGCGACGCCCGCGGCCCGGTAGTCCGCGACCGGGGCGACCCCGGCGCCGAGTTTGAGGTTCGAAATCGGGTTGTGCGACACCGTGATCCCGGCGGATGCCAGCAGTGCCGCGTCGCCCGGTTGGCAGTGCACGGCGTGCGCGACGTGCGTCCGCACCGTCAGCAGCCCGAGCCGCCCGGCCAGCGCGATGGGGGAAACGCCGTGCCGGGCCAGCGATTCGTCGACCTCGGCGCGCGTTTCCGACAGATGAATGTGCACGCCCAACCCGTTCTTCGCCGCGCGGCGGGCGACGTCACCGATCAGCTCGGGTCCGCAGCTGTACGGCGCGTGCGGGCCGTAGCCGACCCGCACCAGGGGTTCGCCGGCGAACTCCGCTGCCAGTTCCGGGGTGCCGGCCAGCACCTCCGCGCCGGTTTCCTGGCGGGCCATCGGATAGGCCACCGGGTGATAGCCGAAGACGGCGGGCGCCGCGCAGACCCGCATCCCGGCGCCGCACACGTCGGCAAGCAGCGCTGCGTCCCACAGGTGCATGTCGACGAACCCGATCGTCCCGCTGCGGATCATCTCGCACATCGCCAGGGCCAATCCGGCGCGGATGTCGTCGTAGGTCATCCGCAGCTCGAACGCCCTGATGGCGCCGAGCCAGTCCATCAGCGGAACGTCGTCGCTGTGTCCGCGCAGCAACGTCATCGCCGCGTGGGTGTGCGCGTTGACCAGCCCGGGTGCGACGATCCGACCGCGGGCGTCGACGTCGCCTGCACCGGCCGGTCCGCGCACCCGCCCCAGGTAGCTGATCAACCCCGACGACGGGGAGAAGGCCATCTCGCTCGCCTCGAGGACGGCGCCGGGATGGGGCACCACCCGCGCACCGACGATCCGCGTCTCCGAGCTCATCCGGTTGACGGCCAGACCCTTGCGGCCCCCGGACGACAACCGGGAATCACAGCGCCGAGTAGGTCAGCCACTGGTCCCAGGGCAACGCCCAGATGTAGATCTCGCCGTCCTCCGGGCCGAGTTGCACGGTGGTGCCGGTGATCTGGACGGGGTCGCCCCAGATCGCGCTGTGGAAATACGCGTCGGCGTCGGCCAGCGAGAGGTTGACACAGCCGTGCGTGACGTTGGAGGTGCCCTGTGCGTCGGTGCTGGCCGGGTTGGCGTGAATGAATTCGCCGTTGTTGCTGATCCGCACGGCCCATTTCTCCGGAATGTTGGAGTAGCCGTAACGCGGGTTGCTCATCAGCTTGGTCTCGTTGAATTCGTTGACCACGTGGATGCCGGACCGGGTGATCAGGTTCGGGTCGCCGGTGTCCTCGCCCCGGCCGTACGACGCCGGGTAGGAGGCGACCGGGACGCCGTCCTGCTGGACGACCAACTCGTGCGAGTTGACGTCGGCGATGACGACCTGGTTGCGCCCGATGGTGAAGTCGGTCGTCAGATCGGACGAACCGTAGGCATTCGCACCGAGCTTCAGCCCGTACAGCTCGGCCTCCACGTGCACCTGGGTGCCGGCCGGCCAGTACTCCTTGGTCCGGTAATCCAACGCCCAGCGGCCGTCGTCATGCTGGACCCAGCCCCAGGCGCCCTCCACCGCTGGCACCGTGGTGATGGTGACGGCCTTCTGTGCCGCCACCCGATCCTCGGGTTCGACCCCGAAGCTCACGCTGATCGGCGCGGCCACCCCCACCACGGCGCCATCGGCCGGGTTGATGGTGTTCCGCACCTGCGCGTCCTCGCCGACCGTGGTGTAGGTGCCGGTGATCGGGATCTGCTTGCCGTCGGTGCCGGTCGCCGTGCCGGTCACCGTGTACACCTTGCCGAACCCGAGCACCTCGCCCAGCGTCCAGCTCGTCTTGTCGGCGGAGACCGTGCCGAGCACGACCTTGCCGTCCGGGTTGGTCAGGCTCAGGTCGTCGATGGTGCCCTTGGCGACCGTGATCGTGATCGGGCCCGAAGGCGACAGGCCCGCAGCGCCCAGCGCCGGCGTCCCGGCAACCGACGCCACCGGAGGAACCGTCTTGGTCGTGGTCGCGGTGCTGGACGACGCCGCCGAACCGTCCGGGACCCCGGCGGTGGAGGTGACCGTGGTGTCGGCCGTGGTCAGGGTGCCACCACTGCACCCGGTGACGGCCGCGAGCAGGGCCAGAATGCCGAGAATGACCGCGAGCATGTGACGTCGCGACCGGAGTCGTTGCCGCATGATGCGTCGCGCCATCATCGTGGTCTACCGCCCTATCCCTGAGGTTTCCGCGGACAGGAGCAGGCCGTGCCACGGCAGCCGATCCGATGCCCGGCCAGGGCGCCAGGATATCCCGACCCCGGGTGCGGACCCGGTGAGCTCAACCGGCGTGTGTGCGGGGTCTGTCCGTGGAATCCGGGCGGTGCGAGGCGAATCGCCTGGACCAGCGGGCGCTAGCGGAACAGCCGCCGCAGGACGACCAATGCGAACAGGACGCCGACGGCGATCAGCGAGTACTTCACCTTGGGCTCGGCCAGCGTGGAGGCCAGCGTCTGCCTGCCCTGTTCGACCACTCGCTTCGGGTTGGCCCGGGTGGTGAGTTCGTCCACCGCTACCGCCAATGCGTCGCGCGCGCGCTCGATCTCGGCCTGGATGGTTTCCGCGTCGCGGGCCACCGCACCTCCCGTGGTCCGGGGCCGCTCCGGATGGGGCCCGCGGGTCACTACCCTAGCCGCACCCGGGCCGCACCGAGGCACAGCGGGGGCATCGACACTGCCCGCCAGGCGTCCCCGGGTTGGCCGCCGCGGGAACGGCGACCGTCGGGCAGGTCACCTACCCTTGCCCCCATGGACAGCTCACCCCCCGTTGCCGGCGACGTCGCGCCACCTTTCATCCTGCCCGATGCGGATGGAAAGCCTGTTTCGCTGGTCGACTTCGCCGGAAAGCCCGTCATCGTGTACTTCTATCCCGCGGCGATGACGCCCGGCTGCACCACGGAGGCCTGCGATTTCAGCAGCGCCCGCGGCTCGCTGGACACGGCGGGGTACACCGTGATCGGCATCTCCCCCGACCCGCCGGCCAAGCTCGCGAAATTCCGGGACAAGGAAAGCCTGTCGATCGTACTGCTCTCCGATGCCGACCGATCGGTGCTGGCCGCGTACGGCGCATTCGGCGAGAAGAAGCAGTACGGCCGGACCATGCAGGGCGTCATCCGATCCACCTTCGTCATCGATGCCGACGGCAAGATCGAACACGCCTGGCGGAACGTGAAAGCGACCGGCCATGTTGCCCGGGTGCTGAGGGAGGTGGGCCTGGCCGGCTGACCGGCGCCTGGCCTCCCGCCGCCCGGCCGTTGAGTCAACGCGGCGGGGCTATGCTTCGCGCTGCATCCGTCCGCAAAGCCCGATGACGTTCGGCCGACCCGGCGAGTGCGGCGGGGCCGTAGCCCAATTGGCAGAGGCACACGGTTTAGGTCCGTGCCAGTGTGGGTTCGAGTCCCACCGGCCCCACCGGGGAACCCGCTGATCGTCGGGCGCCGAGATTCTGCGCAACACGCGGGTCGGTGATCCCGCGTGATCGCGTCAGCACAAAGGACGATGGACCGCAAGGCCCAACCGGGTCGTCACCGCGGCACGCCGAGCAGAACCCACACGATCACGCACCAAAGGGGCGCACATGACCGGACCGGACACTTCTTCGTCGACACCGGAAAGCGCCAGCGAATCCGCAGGCGACCTCGGCACGGAATCTTCGACCCGGAACGGGGGCGTCAGCACAGTGGCAACAGTGAATCCCAAGACAACAGTGGACTCAGAATCGGCCTATTCGGACGACGTGGCCAGCAGCCCATACGGTGCCGCCGGGTCGACCACGAAGTCCAACGGCTCGCAGTGGACCGGCAGCCCGTACGAGCCGCTGCCGTCCAGCGATGCGGACTCCGGCCTGACCTCGGCGTTCGGTTACTCGGACAGTACGTATGCCTCGGCGGAGCCGACGGTGTACCAGCCCGCCGGTGCCGACACCGCCGACACCGCAAGCTCGGCCACCCAGGCACCCGCCGCCGGCAGGCGGACCAAGGCACGGACCCGGGCCGCGGTGATCAGCGCCGTCCTCGGCGCACTGCTGGTGGCCGGCGGCCTGTACCTGGTGGGTGAATTCGGGTTCCGGATCTTCGACGCGGTATTGAAAACCCAAACCCAACCGGAGACCTGGGACATCGTCTGGGCGTCGACCGGCGCCGGACTGCTGTTCGCGGCGGTGCTGCTCAACGGCTGGTCGCCGTGGGCGACGCTGCTCCCGGGAATCGCCCTGACGGGCGCGGGCATCTGGTCGATGGTGTCCTTCGACGGCGCCGACCGGGTGGCGACCACGGTCGACAACCTGTACGCCCGACCGGAAATGGTCGTCTGGGGTGTCACCGGCTGGACGTTGATCATCGGTCTGCTGCTGTTGGGATCGAGCGGCGCGGTGATCATCGCAAGGGCGGCGGGTCGGCGTCGCGGCCGCCCCCGCGGCTGACATCGCTGCTGCACAGAGTCTTTTCCCGACGCGGTCTTTTCCCGACGCGGTCTTTTCCCGACGCGCGGCGTCCCCAACCGGGGCGCCGCGCGTCGGTGTTCGCGGCTTGCCTGCCGGTCCGCAACGGCCGCGCGACAGGCGACGGGCCCGCTGATCTGAGCTACCGCCGATCGTCGAGCACCTGCCGCAACCGCGGCAGCATCAGCCTTATTGCCCGCCCCCGGTGCGAGAGGCCGTCCTTCTCCTGCGGGCTGAGCTCGGCCGAGCTTCGGCCGTCACCGTCGGTCGCCTCAGATTCGGCCGGAACGAATACCGGGTCGTAGCCGAACCCGTTGGCGCCCGCGGGATCCTGCCGGATCCGGCCGCGCCACTCGCCCCGCACGACGCTCGGTGACTGGCCGGGCGCTGCGAGCGCCAGGGCGCAGACGAAGGCCGCACCGCGGCGTCCCACCGGCACATCGGCGATCTGCGCCAGCAGCAACGCGTTGTTCGCGGCGTCGTCGCCATGACGCCCGGACCATCGGGCTGACAGCACCCCGGGCATCCCGTTGAGCGCGTCAACTTCGAGGCCCGAATCGTCGGCCAGGGCGATCTCCCCGGTGACTCTGGCTGCCTGTTCCGCCTTGGCGATCGCGTTGTCCTCGAAGGTCGCTCCGGTCTCGGGTTCCTCGGCGAACTCCGGGACATCGGCCAACCCGAGAACCTGCACGTCGTCGCCGAGCATCCGCTGCAACTCGGCCAGCTTCTTGCGGTTCCTGGTGGCCAGCAGTACCCGGCTCACGTGGCCGTCCCACCGGCGCGGACCCTGCCCGGGCTGCTCGCCCTGCTGGACCCGCCGCCCTGCCGCGACTTCGACGTGGACCGCGACGACCCGCCCGACGACCCGGCGCCGTCGGTCTCGGTGACCGGCCTGGGCGGCAACGCCACGGCGAGCGCCTCGCGCTGCAGCACTGCCAGCTCGGCGATCCCGGCAAGGGCCGAATCGAGCATGGCATCCAGAGTGCGCCGAGCGAACGTGGCGCCCTCGGCGGTGCCCTGCACCTCCACCAGCGTGCCGACGTCGGTGGCCACCACGTTCATGTCCACCTCGGCCCTGGCGTCCTCCTCGTAGGGCAGGTCCAGCCGCACGCGGCCACCGACGACTCCGACCGATACGGCGGCGATCTGGCAGGACAGCGGCTGCGGATCGGCCAGCAGCCCGCGGTCGCGGAGGTAGGCCACCGCGTCGGCGAGCGCGACGTACGCGCCGGTGATCGCCGCGGTCCGGGTGCCGCCGTCGGCCTGCAGCACGTCGCAGTCCACCGCAATGGTGTTCTCTCCGAGCGCGGCCAGGTCGACACAGGCCCGGAGCGACCGGCCGATCAGCCGGGAGATCTCGTGCGTCCGGCCACCGACCCGGCCCTTCACCGACTCCCGGTCGTTGCGCTCGTGGGTGGCCGACGGCAGCATTGCGTACTCGGCGGTCAACCAGCCAAGCCCCGATCCTCTGCGCCACGGCGGGACGCCGTGCGTCACCGACGCCGCGCAGAGCACCTTTGTGCCGCCGAATTCGGTCAGCACGGATCCTGCCGGGTAGGTCTGGAAGCCCCGGGTGAAACTCACCGGGCGCAGTTCGTCGTCGGCTCTGCCGTCAGCTCGCACCATGCCTTGCAGGCTAGTGTCACCGGCCCGGTGATCCGGCAGTCAGGTGGTGCCCGTCAGGGTGACACCGCCAGGCTGAGCTCGGAGACCACGCTGATCTCAGGACCCAGGAAGCGCTGGCCCAGCCGGGCGAAGGGCTCGGGATCGCCGGTCGCCAGGAACTCGTGCGGCCCCGGCGGTGTGCTGCCACCGGACAGTAGATCGGCCTCGGTCAGCCGGCGGTAAACGTCCTTGGCGGTCTCCTCGGCGCTGGACACCAGAGTGACCTTGTCCCCCATCACCAGCGACAGCGCCCCGGTGAGCAGCGGGTAGTGCGTGCAGCCGAGCACCAGGGTGTCCAGGTCGACCCGCTGCAGCGGCGCCAGGTACGCCTGCGCCAGGCCAACCACCTGGCGGCCCGAGGTGATGCCGCGTTCCACGAAGTCGACGAATGACGGGCAGGCCACCGCGTGCACGTGCACACCGGCGGCCGCGTCGAAGGCGTCCTGGTACGCGCCGGAGGCGATGGTCGCGGAGGTGCCGATCACGCCGATCTCGCCGGTGCGGGTCACCGCGACGGCCCGCCGCACGGCCGGCCGGATGACCTCGACGACGGGCACGTCGTAGCGCTCGCGGGCGTCCGCCAGACACGCGGCAGATGCCGTGTTGCAGGCGATGACCAGCATCTTCACGCCGCTGTCGACGAGCCGGTCGCCGATGGCCAGCGCATGCCGCCGGACCTCGGCGATCGGCAGCGGCCCGTACGGACCGTTGGCCGTGTCCCCGACGTAGCGCACCTGCTCGCCGGGCAGCTGGTCGATGATCGCCCTGGCCACCGTGAGGCCGCCCACGCCGGAATCGAAGATGCCGATCGGTGCGGTATTCGGAACAGCGTTCGACACAGCATTCGAGATAGCGTTGTTCGAAACGGCATTGCCAGGCCCGGCGTTCACCCGCTTGACGCTACCGGGGAGCGCCGGTCAGGAGCTGATCGCCGGGCCGGTGGCGCCGGCGGGCCGCCGGCCGCCGTCCGCTCTGCTCACCATGAACGCGGCCAGCAGGCCGCCGAGCGCGCCGAACAGGTGCGCCTGCCAGGAAACGGTGACCACACCGGTGATGTCCGCCGCGGCGACCCGGACGATCCCGGTCCAGAACAACCCGCCGTACAGCGCGAGCAGCACCACGCCGAGCGCGATGTGCTGCCATGACCGGGTGAACACCCCGCGCGCGATCAGGAACGCCAACCAGCCGAAGACGATCCCGGACGCGCCAAGGGTCACCGAGTTCGCCGGCGCGACCAGCCACACACCCAGTCCGGACACCAGCCAGACCACCGCGGTGACCGCGATGAACTGGCGGACGCCGCCCAGCATGATCAGCACCCCGAAGATGATCAACGGGACCAGGTTGGAGAACAGGTGCCCCCACGAGGCGTGCACCAGCGGCGCGGTCAGGACGTTCCAGAGGTCGGACAGGCTACGCGGCTCGACGCCGAAGGAATCCAGCCGGTAGCCGGTGGCCCAGTTGATGGTTTGCACGATGATCATCAGCGCGGCCAGCGCGCCGACCGTGATCAACGCCGGCTTGATCCGTTGCGGCAGCAACGCCGAACCGGACTTCTTCGCCGGTGGTGTGCTCTGACCCGGAATCGGGCCGGACCCGAATGCGCCCGCCGGGTTGTAGGACCGCGACGGGTCGAACGGCTGCGAGGACGGCATCGACGAGCTCATGAAATCCAGGCTACCGACGTCGAGATCAGAGGGAATCGGGGTGAACCCCTAGGTGGCAGGGGGGCCATGTCCGCTTGGCCCCGCCCGCTGGCCACTCTTGCGAAATCGTCAGCAGCGGAACCTGTCCTCACTCGCTGCCAGGTCGCCGTCCGCTGCAGTCTGCGGCCGCCAGGACCGCCGTCACGCCGTCACGCCCAGAGCTGACCCTCGAGGCCGTGCGCGGCCTCGGCATCGTCACCGGCCTCGTAGACCCCGGTGGACAGGTACTTCCAGCCACCGTCGCAGACCACGAACGCGATGTCGGCCCGCGCGTCGGCGCCGCCGTCCTTGACGATCCTGGCGGCGATACCGAGCGCCGCATGCAGGATCGCGCCGGTCGAGATGCCGGCGAAAATGCCCTCCACCTCGAGCAGTTCGCGGGTGCGGCGCACGGCGTCCTCGGGGCCAACGGAGAACCGGGAAGTCAGCACCTTCGGGTCGTACAGTTCCGGCACGAACCCCTCGTCGAGGTTACGCAGCCCGTAGACGAGCTCGCCGTACCGCGGCTCGGCGGCGACGATCGAGATGTCCGGCACCTTCTCCCGCAGGTACCGGCCCACACCCATCAGGGTGCCTGTGGTGCCGAGCCCGGCCACGAAATGGGTGATGGTCGGCAGGTCCGCCAGCAGCTCGGGGCCGGTGGTCGCGTAGTGCGCCAGCGCATTCCCTGGGTTGCCGTACTGATACAGCATCACCCAGTCCGGATGGTCGGCGGCGAGTTCCTTGGCCAGCGCCACGGCAGCGTTCGAGCCACCCGCCGCCGGGGAGGAGATGATCTGCGCGCCGTAGGCCCGCAGCAGCAGCCGGCGTTCCTCCGACGTGTTCTCCGGCATCACGCAGATCAGCCGGTAGCCCTTCACCCGGCAGACCATCGCCAGCGAGATCCCGGTGTTGCCGCTGGTCGGTTCGATCACGGTGCAGCCCGGCCGCAGTTGGCCGGACGCCTCGGCCTGCGCCACCATCGCCAGAGCGGGCCGGTCCTTGATGGATCCGGTGGGGTTCCGGTCCTCGAGCTTGGCCCACAACCGCACACCGGGAGAGTGCGACAGCCGCGGCAGCCCCACCAGCGGGGTGCCGCCCACCGCGTCGATCAGGCTGTCGTACCGGGCCATCGCCGCAACGTCCCGATCAGCGGGCCGAGCTGGCGGTTGGCGATCCGCCGGCGACGGCGGGCAGGATCGTCACCTCGTCGCCCTCGGCCACGGTCGTTTCCAGCCCGCCGGTGAACCGGACGTCCTCGTCATTGACGTAGATGTTGACGAAGCGGTGCAGCGCGCCGTTCTTCACCAGCCGGTCGCCGAGCCCGGAGTAGCGGCTGTCCAGGTCGGTGATGACCTCGGCGAGCGTCGTTCCCTCCGCGCGGACGGTCTTCTCCCCCTTGGTCACCGGCCGAAGGATGGTGGGGACGGACACCGAGACGCTCATCAATTCTCCTTGTGCTGTTCGGAATGCGATCCGAGGACCGGATGCTGTGTCGTGATCGGGAGATCGGCTGGGTGATGCGGCTCGTCGAAGCTCGAATAGGTCAGGACTGCACCAGGTCGGTCACGCCGACCGGTTGGCTGGCGGATTCGCCCGTACTGATGGGTGCAACGTCGGGACCTGCAGGAATGATTTCCACGACTTCCTCGCTGACCACCCCGTCAATGATCCGGAACGACCGGAATTCGTGCGAATCGGGTTCACGGGTGGACACCAGCACGTAGTGCGCCTGCGGTTCGCCGGCGTAGGAGATGTCCGTGCGGCTCGGGTAGGCCTCGGTGGCGGTGTGCGAGTGATAGACCACCACGACCTCTTCGTCGGCGGCGTCGAGCTGCTTGTACAGCCGCAGTTGCTCACCGGAGTCGAACCGGTAGAAGGTGGGCGAGCGCTCGGCGTTCGTCATCGTCACCAGCCGGGTCGGGCGGTCGGAGCCTGCTGGCCCGGCGATGATCCCGCACGCCTCGTCGGGGTGGTCGGTGCGGGCGTGGGCGACGATGGCCTCGACCATCCCGGCCGGAATCCTGAGCACGCCGCCCAGCGTAACGATGCGGGGCGGGCAACTCCGAATCAGCGACCCAAACGAGGCGGCGACCCGGGCTCGGCGCATTCCCGTCAGTCCATCGCGTCAGTCCATCAGGGCAGTGACCAGCGAATCCTGCACCGCCGACAGCCAGCGGTAGGTGGCGTACATGGCTGCCTCCGCGCTTTCCGGGTCGTCGATGCCGGGCGGCGGAACGTCGTCCTCGGTGATCTCCAGCCGCACCCCGAGGGCCAGCCGGACGTCGTTCAGCGCGGTGATCCACGCCGTCGCCGTCGCGTCGTCCAAACGGACCTGCCCGCCGCCCCTTGGCAGGGAATCGAGCAAGGTCACCGCGGCGGCGTCCTTGACCGCGATGACCTCCGGCTCGTGCAGGACCCGAAGACCGGCGGACAGTTCGGCGTCATCAGTGCTGAAGTCGGGGAGCAGCCGGGCAACGGCGGGGTCCGTCGGCGGCGTCGACGGGCCGACGGTCATCCCGGTCAGCTCGGCCAGCGGGTCGAGCGGTGTCTCTGACCGACGCCCGGCCAGCAGCTGCCGCACCTGATCGACCAGGTCGGCGATCAGGGAGGCCTCGGACGCCTCGAACACGGCCGTGTAGCGGCCCAGGCGCCGGCGGAAGGGGCGCACCGTCAGCTGTCTCGTGCCATCGTCGCCCACAGCCCCGCGCCCTGAAGCTTGGCGACATCGGCTTCCATCTTCTCCCGCGGACCGGACGACACGGTGGCCCTGCCCTTCTGGTGCACGTCGAGCATCAGGGCGTGCGCCTTCGGGCGGGGATGGCCCAGCAGTTTCTGGAAGACCAAGGTGACGTAGGACATCAGGTTGACCGGGTCGTTCCAGACGATCGTCACCCACGGCACGTCACTGGTGACGACGGGCTCGGTGACCTCGACCTGTTCGGGCGCGGGGGCACTGGTGGCGCCGGCGGCACACATCGCCGCTGCCTGCGCCACTGTGATCGTTACTGTGATCGCCGCTGTCATAGCGGCAGCCATCGATAACCGGACACAGCACCATTTTGGCACGGACGATGCAGTACCGGGCAGGAGTGTTCCGGGGGTACGGCGGCGCTCACAGCGGGTGCGCGCCGTCGGTGCCCGCACCCCACTCGTTCACCGTGGCGGCCGTCCTGGCCAGGTTGTCGGCGTCCTCGGACGGCGACGAACAGACATTTCCGCCGCTCAGCGCGCACCAACGGTATGGCGAGTACAGGTCCTGATAGGACGGCACCCAGGCCACGTCGCTGGTCGTCCAGGCGCCGGCCGCGTCCTGGCTGAACTGCACCCTGACCAACAACCCGTCCCGCGTGCCGGTGACCTCCGAGCCCTGCGCGGCGATGTTGTTGCCAAGACCGTAGATCGCCCACTTCCCGTCGATCTTCTCCATCGGCTGCACCACGTGCACGTGGTGGCCGTACACCAGGTCGATGTCGGGATCGGCCAGCAGGACCTTCGCGGCGTTCTTCTGTTCGGCGTTGGGGGTTGACTGGTATTCCTCGCCGGCGTGCATGGCGACCACCACCAGATCGGCGCCGGCGGCCTTGGCGGCCTTGGCCTTCGCCTTGATCAGATCCGTGTCGATCCGAAATGTCTGCCACGGATAGTCCGGTTCGAAGCCGTTCCAGTCGTAGGCAACGGAGATCAACCCCACCCGTGCCGCGGGGGTGTTGATGATCACCGGGTTCTTGCTGTCCTGCTCGGTGCGATAGGAGCCGTCGTGCACCAACCCCGCGGCGTCGAGGTCGTCCAGGGTGCGGTTCAGGCCTTCGGTGCCCTGATCCAGCGTGTGGTTACTGGCCGTGGTGCAGGCGTCGTAGCCGGTCTGCACGATGGCCGGCAGCACCTGCGGCGGCACCGAGAACGCCGGATAATTGGAGAACGGGCCGTCCTCGGGCGCGAGCGGGGTCTCCATGTGGCAGATGCCGATGTCGGCGCCCTGGATGTAGGGCTGCTGGGCCGCCAGCATCGGGAAGAAGTCCATCGCTCCCCCGCCGTCCGCGCGTGCCTGCTGGATGATCTCGGGGTGCAGCAGCACGTCCCCCGTCATTGCCAGGGTCACGCACTTCACCCCGGGGCAGGCCGGCGAGCCGGTGTACGGACCGCTCGGTCCGGCGACCAGCTGGCCCGGCGCGGGCGTCGGGGTAGGGGGCGGCTGCGCTGGGGCCGCCGGAGCCGGCGCCGCGCTGGCCGGCGCGCCACCGCTGGCCGCTGACGGAGGTGCAGAAATCGGGGTTGGAGCCGCCGACGACAGTGGCGCGGCTGTGCTCGGCGGTGGGGCGGCGGGCGCGCTCGACGACGTAGGCGAAGGCCCTGACGACGAGGCCGACTGCGAGGTCGTGTCGGAGCCCAAGCTACCGGTGCCGCACGCGGCCAGCGCCAGCGCCATCGCCAACCCGATCCCGGCCACCGCCGGCATCCGCGGTCCGTGGATGTTCCCGGTCGTCGCCCGTCGGCTGTCCTTCGTCGGTGACCTGATGACGCCTCCCGGAATCGGCGGCCGCGCTGCCCGTTGCAGCCGTTCCGGCAAGGCTAGCGGCGCGTCCTCGCTCTGTCGGGCGGCTCGCCGGTACGGCACCCAATACCGGCTCGCCGGTACGGCACACGCCATAAGCTCGCCCGATGACAGGACCCCGTGCTGCCGCATCCGCGCCGTCCGCCGGCGAGCCGCAGACAGGTTCGACCGCGCTGTTCACCGACCACTACGAGCTGACGATGCTGGAGGCGGCGTTGGCCGACGGGACCGCGGACCGGGCGTGTTCGTTCGAGGTTTTCGCCAGGCGACTGCCGCCAGGGCGGCGGTACGGGGTCGTCGCCGGCACCTGCCGGCTGGTCGACGCGGTCACCCGCTTCCGCTTCGGCGAGGCCGAGATCGCCCGCCTGGAGCCCGTCCTCGACCGCCGCACGATCGACTACCTGGCCGACTACGCCTTCGACGGCGACATCGAGGGGTACCGGGAGGGGGAGCTGTACTTCCCCGGTTCGCCGGTGCTGACCGTCACCGGAACCTTCGGCGCGGCGGTGATCCTGGAGACGCTGGCCCTGTCCATCCTCAACCACGACAGCGCGATCGCGTCCGCGGCGGCGCGGATGGTGTCCGTCGCCGGGGACCGCGCGTTGATCGAGATGGGCTCGCGGCGCACCCATGAGGAGTCGGCGGTCGCCGCCGCCCGGGCCGCCTACGTGGCCGGGTTCTCCGCGACCTCCAACCTGGAGGCCGGCCGCCGTTACGGCATTCCGACCGGAGGCACCGCGGCGCACTCCTTCACGTTGCTGCACGACACCGAGGCCGCCGCGTTCGCCTCGCAGATCGCCACTCTCGGCGTCGAGACCACCCTGCTGGTCGACACCTACGACATCACCGCCGGCATCGCCACCGCGATCGAGGTGGCCCGCACGAACCTGGGTGCCGTACGCATCGACTCGGGCGATCTGGGCGTGCTCGCCAAGGCTGCCCGCAAACAGCTGGACGAACTCGGCGCCACCCGGACCAGGATCGTACTGTCCGGCGACCTGGACGAATTCGCGATCGCCGCGCTGGCGGCGGACCCGGTGGACGTCTATGGGGTGGGCACCGCGCTGGTGACGGGGTCCGGCGCGCCGACGGCGGGCATGGTCTACAAACTCGTCGAGGTCGACGGGCGCTCGGTGGAGAAACGCAGCGAGCACAAGTCCTCGCACGGCGGCCGGAAGTCGGCGTTGCGCCGGCACCGATCCAGCGGCACCGCGGACGAGGAGGTCGTGTTCCGGGTGACCAAGCCGCCCGCGGCCGAACCCGGCGACCGGACCCTTCCGGTGCCGTTCGTGCGCGCCGGACGCCCGGTCGACGACCCGCCCACTCTGCAGGACTCCCGAGAGCACCTCCGGGCCGCAATGGTCGGCCTGCCGTGGGAAGGGCTCAAACTGTCGAAGGGCGACCCGGCGCTGCCGACGGTGCTGGTCCCCGGCTGAGCGGTTCGCCGGCTGAGCAGGTGTCCGGCTGGACAGTATCGGCGCATTCGCAATTGCTCGACAACCCTGACCTCCGAGATCGACCAGAAAGAGGCATTCGGTGAGCGATCCGATCACCGCACCGCCCGAGGCTCCCGGGCGCGACCATGCACTGGTCGTCGTCGACATGCAGCACGACTTCGGCGACCCGACGGGCTCGCTGTACGTCAGCGGCGCCGAGCAGATCATCGCGCCCATCGCCCAGCTGATCAGGGACGCGACCGCGGCCGGGCGGACGGTCGTCTACACCCAGGACTGGCACCCGCGGATCACTCCGCACTTCGCCGAGCACGGCGGGCTCTGGCCGGCGCACACCGTCATGGACAGCAAGGGCGCGGAGTTGCTGCCGGACATCCCGGTACACGGACCGGTGGTGCGCAAGGGTTCCGGCCCCGAGGACGGCTACTCCGGGTTCTCCGTCCTGCACCTACCGACCGGGTCGACCCGCGAGACCGAGCTGTCCGCGATCCTGGACGAGAACGGGATCATGGCGATCACCATCGTCGGGTTGGCCGGGGACTGGTGCGTCAAGTCCACCGCCATCGACGGGGTGCGGCTGGGCTACCGGGTCACCGTCCCGCTGTCGCTCACCCGGTTCGTCGAACTCCACCCCGGCGACACCGAGGCAGCCGTCACCGCCATGCGGGAGGAGGGCGTCGAGATCCTGCCGTGATCACCACGCCGTGATCGGCCGGGCGGTGGTCAGCCGGGCGCCCCAGCTGGCACGGGGCCGCCGGACGGGGATCACTTACCGGCGAACGGACCGGGAATCTCCCCTGAGCCCCGCGGGATCAATTGCACCGGCACCACGATGTCATTGACAGCTGCCTGGCCGTCGGCCAGCCGGGCGAAGACCTTCTCGGCGGCGAGCCGCCCGATCGCCCTCGGGTCCTGCTCGATCACCGTCAACGGCGGGTCCACCGCCTCGGCCAGGTCCAGGTCGTCGAATCCGACGAAAGCGACTCTGTGCTGGAGATTGCGCCGGCGCAGCAGTGCCACCACCCCGACCGCGATCAGGTTGTTGCCGGCGAACACTGCGGTCGGCGGATCGGCCATGTCGAGCATCGCGGACAGCGCCTGCGCGCCGTGCTCGCTGTCGGCCTCGCCGCGCCATTGGATCGCGGCGTCGGCAGGCAACCCGGCCTCCCGCAGCGCGCGCAGGTACCCACGGGAGCGCTCGTCGGCGGTGTACAACGACGGCCGGTCGCCGAGGAAGGCGATCCGGTGATGGCCGTGGGTGATCAGATGAGCGGTGGCATCGTGCGCGCCCTTGCTGTTGGCCACCCGTACCGTCGACGCCTCGATCCGGCGGGGCGGGCGGTCGACGAACACGATGGGCAGCCCGCGATCCAGCTCCGGCTGCAGGAAACGGTGGTCGCGACGGCAGGACATGATCACCAGCGCGTCGACGGCCCTGGCCAGCAGCCGGTAGATGAGCTGCTCCTCGCGATCCGGGTCGGCGTTGGTGCTGACCGCCAGCACGAGGCTGCCCTGCGGACTGGCGACCATTTCGACGGCCCGGTTCAGCGCCGAGGCGAAGGGGTTGCCGATGTCCTCCAGGACCAGCCCGATCGATGCCGATCGGCCATCCGCGCGGCGCAGCGCATGGGCCGCGTCGTTCCGCCGGTAGCCGAGCTTGCGTGCGGCCGCCAGCACCCGCTCCCTGGTCGCCGGCGAAGCGCCCACCTCGTCGTTGATGACGCGGGATACCGACTTCAGGCTGACCCCCGACGCCTGGGCGACGTCGTTCATCGTCGGCCGGCGGAGTCGATCACCCATTCAGCGCCCCATTTCTTGCCGTAGTACCGCGGCGTACGCCGCCTGTTGGGAAGCGGAACACCGACCGCTGTCGGCATCCGTCACCGCCAAGTACTCAACCGTAGCCATGGTGAGAATGTCATCTGTTGGACCGACATGGTGACACTGCGCGCCCGTGTCGGCCGCACACCCTGTGCCGGGCCCGGTCACCTGCCGATGTCGCGGGCACGAGCACGGGCGCTGGTGCACAATCTCGCCATGGCATCCGCGCCCGCCGACATCCATGCCCTGGCCGACGAGGCACTGACTGCGGAACCGGTGCACCGACGCGAGCTGTTCGGCCTGCGGCTGGACCGCTGGTGGGACGACCTGCACGACGGGTTGATCGCCGTGTACGAGCCCGATCAGGTCCGAGCGCTGGAGGAACGGCTGATCCGGGCGGCCGCTGTCGCGTTCGCCGAGCGTGACGGCGAACTCGCGCGATTGGACATGGAGCGCACGCTGGACCCCGGTTGGTTCCTGGACGAGCACATGCTCGGCTACGCCACCTACGCCGAGCGGTTCGCCGGGAATCTCGCCGGCATCGAGAACAGGATCGGTTACCTGACCGAACTCGGCGTCAGTTATCTGCACCTGATGCCGCTGCTGCAGCCTCGGGCAGGGGGACGGCGGGTACGCGGTGGCCGACTATCGAGCGGTGCGGGCGGACCTCGGCACCTTCGACGACCTGCGGCACCTGGCTGCGACGTTGCGCCGCAACGGGATCAGCCTGGTGATGGACCTGGTGCTCAATCATGTCGCCGCCGAGCATGCCTGGGCGCAGGCCGCCCGAGACGGCGACCAACACTACCGCGACTACTTCTACATTTTCGGCGACCGCAGCGAGCCCGACCGCTATGAGGCGACCCTGCCCGAGGTGTTCCCGGATTTCGCGCCGGGGAGCTTCAGCCATTCGCCGGAATTGAACGGATGGGTATGGACGACGTTCAACACCTGGCAGTGGGACACCAACTGGAGCAACCCTGACGTCTTCGCCGAGTACGCCGACATCATCCTGTTCCTGGCCAACGCCGGGGTCCAGGTGCTGCGGCTGGACGCGATCGCCTTCGTGTGGAAGCGGATGGGCACCAACTGCCAGAACCAGCCCGAGGTCCACGCGATCACCCAAGCCCTCCGCGCAGTGGCCCGGATCGCCTGCCCCGCAGTACTTTTCAAGGCCGAGGCGATCGTCGCGCCGCAGGACCTGGTGCACTACCTGGGTCAGGGAACGCACCACGGCAAGGTCAGCGACATCGCGTACCACAACAGCCTGATGGTGCAGATCTGGTCGATGCTGGCCACCAGGGACGTCACGCTGACCGCGCACGCACTCCGGTCCATCCCGCCGGTGCCCTCGAGCACCACCTGGGTGACCTACATCCGCTGCCATGACGACATCGGTTGGGCCATCGATTCCGAAGATGCGGCAGCCGTCGGGCTGAACGGCCACTGGCACCAGTCGTTCCTGTCCGATTACTACTCGGGCATCTTCCCGGGATCACCCGCAAGGGGGCTGGTCTTCCAGGCCAACCCGGAGACCGGCGACCGCCGGATCAGTGGCAGCGCAGCGAGTCTCGCGGGCCTCGAGACGGCGGCGTCGGCCCAGGACGTCGACCGGGCGGTCGGCCGGTTGTTCCTCGGCCACGCCCTGATCATGGGGTGGGGCGGCATCCCGGTGATCTGGATGGGCGACGAACTCGCCACCGTCAACGACCCGCACTGGGCGGAGGAACCGGGCCACGCCGGCGACAATCGCTGGGCGCACCGCCCGCGGATGGACTGGCAGGTCGCCGAGCAGCGGCATGACCTCGGCACCGCGGCGGGCCGGGTCTTCGCCGGGCTCCGCCACCTGATCACGGTGCGCTCGTCGCTGCCGCACCTGGAGGCGTCGGTAGCCGCGGAGGTCCCCGAGGTGGCCGATCCCGGCATTCTGCCGGTGCTCCGGCGGCACCCGCTCGGCCCGCTGCTGGAGCTGTTCAACGTCACCGAAGCGTGGCGGCCGTTCCCGGGTTGGCGGCTGGCCGAACTGGGGCTCATCGGCGGAGTCGACGCGCTCACCGGCGACCGCATCTACCCGGGCGGCGACGGGAACATCTGGCTGCACCCGTACGGCGTGCGGTGGATCACCGGCAGGTCCTGACCCGGCCGATGATCATCCGGTGCCGACGGCGAGATCCACATCGGGAAGCGCACCGGAATCCGCGGCAGCCGCAGCACCTGCCAGCCGGTCGCCGGGTAGCGGGACAGCAATGAGATCCCGTAGGCGGCCGTGCCCGGCAACTCCGTCCCGGTCGCCGCCATCCAGGTGGCGCCGGTGCGCCGGACAGCGCCGCGACGAACCGGTGCGACACCGCCCCCATCGCCGCGGCCGCAACCGCCGTCAGGTCGGCCAGCTGTGAGCGCTCCTGCAACCTGTCCACTTCCTGCAGGGCGAGCACGTCGGCGTCAAGGGTCCGCGCAGCGTCGGCCAGCCTGGTCAGATCGACCAGCCCGTCCGCCGGGGACCGCCCGTGCAGGATGTTGAATGTCGCCAGCCGCATGAACACCGAAAGTACCCACCATGACTCGATCACCCCAGCGGACTGACCCAGCCGATCAACCCGCGTCCGATGCGGACCGGCTTCGCGGCGCGCTGAAGAAGTCCGCCTCAGCACTCAAGGCCGACGGCGTGCCGTTCGCTCTCGCCGGTAGCTGCGACCCTGTGGGTGCACGGCGCGCCGGAGCGCACCCACGACGTGGACCTGGTGGTGGACCGCCGACAACCCTTTCGCCGCAGCCTTTCTCGTGCTGGCCGAGCGGCTGGGAATCATCGACCAGGGCGCCGCCGAGGTCAGTACCGACTCATCCGGCGGCTCGCCGCAAGCGGAATTGGCGCTTCCCGCGGTGAAACCGGTCCGCGCGCTCAGCGCGGGGCGGCGGCGATGGCGGTCACCGTGCCCGCGGCGATCTCGGTGAACCCGGCGTCCCGGACTGCCAGCAGCCGCTCGCCGGCCCAGCCGCGTCGCTCGTCCGCGACCGCGTTCAGGAGGCCGGCCCAGTGCGCGGGGGCGGACCGGCGAACCACGGCCGGGCAACCGTCCTCCGCCCACCGGCGGAGCGCCGGCTGATCCGCGTCGGCCAGCAACGCGGCCGCGATCATGCCCGCGTGCCCGGCCTGCGCCATCGCCTTGCCCAGCGTCATCACCGGCTCGGTCGGGGTCCAGACCTGCAACAGTCCGTTGGCGGCAGCACCCGAATCGGGCTCGGCTTCGGGTTCGGGATCGACCGGCACGTCGGTGCCGCCCACCTGCAACCGGGAGATCCGCGGGTCGAGCTGGCTGACCGGGCCGGGCAGCAGTACCCGCACCTGGGTGCCGGCGACCTCGACGGTGACGCCCGGCAGGTCCTGCGCGGCCACCCAGTGCGCGCCCCTGGCCCGGCGGGTCACCTTGCGGACATGACCCACGCAGTACTCGCGGACCGCGTCGAACCATTCCCCTCCCGGCTGACTGCGCGGGTCAAGGCAGATCGACGCCGTCCCGGTGACGGCGGCCCGCATGGCCCGGTGCCAGGAAGGCGGGTGCTGACGTTCCATCCGCAGCACCAGCTGCATCGCACGGATGTCGGCGACAGCCTCCTCGCGGTCGCGTTCGACCTCCTGCGAGCTCAACGCCAGCCAGTGCGCGTACCGCTCCCGCAGCGGGGCCACCGCCGACCCGAGCTCTGGTTGGAATCCAGAACTGGCCGTCATTGCACTCCCCTTGCCCGTCCGTCACCTGCCGCTGCCCTCGGCGCGCGCCTCGGCACCGCGCCCGATCACCCCCGCCCGATCACCCCCGCCCGATCACCTTTGCCGAGCCCGTTCGGTCAGTCCAGTGGCACCCGGCGCAGCGTGCCGTCCGCGGCATCGGCCGCCTCGATCTCGTCACGGGAGATACCCAGGATGAACAGCACGGGGTCGAGGAACGGCTGATTGAGCGTGGTGTCGGCGTGCTCGGCGACCACCGGTTTGGCGTTGAAGGCAATCCCGAGGCCCGCGGTGGAAAGCATGTCGATGTCGTTGGCGCCGTCCCCGACCGCGACCGTCTGGTTCAGCCCCACGCCCGCTTCGGCGGCGAACCGGGCCAGCGCCTTCGCCTTGCCGGCCCGGTCGACGATGTCGCCGACGACCTCCCCCGTCAGCCGCCCGTCGATCACCTCCAGGGTGTTCGCGGCGGCGAAGTCCAGCTCGAGTTCGTCGACCAGATGCCGGGTGACCTGGGTGAACCCGCCGGACACGATGCCGCAGCGGTAGCCGAGGCGTTTGAGCGTCCGCACCGTTGTCCGGGCGCCGGGGGTCAGCACCAGCGACGCACCGACCTCGTCCAGCACCGACGCGTCCAACCCCTTCAGCATGGCCACCCTCGCCCGCAGCGATTGCGCGAAGTCGAGCTCGCCGCGCATCGCGGCGCTGGTGATTTCCTCGACGGCCGCTCTGCTGCCGGTGTGTTCGGCCAGCATCTCGATCACCTCGCCGGTGATCAGCGTGGAGTCGACGTCGAACACGATCAGCCGCTTGGCCCGTCGGGCGATGCCGACCCGCTCGACCGCGATGTCCACGCCGGTCTCTGTGCCGACCTCCACCACGGCCGCCCGCAGCTGCTCGTCATCCGGTGCGCGCACGGATAGTTCGAGACCGGTGACCGGGTAGTCGGCGATCCGCTTGATCGCCTCGATGTTGACGTCGATCGTGCCGAATCGCCGGGCCAGCGCGCCGATGGCGCTGGCCTGCAGGGGTCGGCCCAGCACCACGACCGCGTGGGTGGGAAACCGGCGCCGGTCGTCGCCGGGTTGATCGATCCCCACCCGCACTGTCATCCGCACCGAGGCCATGGCGTGCTCGACGTCCTCTTGCAGGCTCTCCGGGTCGTCCTGAATGCCAACCAGCACGCCGAGGGTCAGCTGACCGCGGATGACGGCCTGATCGATGTCCAGCACCTCCACCCGATGGGCGGCGAGCGCAGAGAACAACACACCCGTCACGCCTGGTCGGTCGGGACCGGTGACGGTGATCAGCACAGATGACATGAACGCCCTTGGTTCGGTGGTGCCGGGCGGATCAGCCGCGGATCAGCCTCCGAAGGGAGCCGTCCCCGGGCCCGAACCTTCCGTCTCCGGGATCTTCAGATGCGCGCTCGCCTCGGCCTCCGCCAGCGGCTTCCATCCCCGCGCGGGATGCGCCTCGCTACGCATGCGGTCGACCATGTACGGGTGGTGCAACTCGAACGCGGGCCGCTCGGACCGGATCCGCGGCAAGGACAGGAAGTTGTGCCGCGGTGGCGGTGAACTGGTCGCCCACTCCAGCGAGTTCCCGTAGCCCCACGGGTCGTCCGCTGTGGTGATCTCGCCGTACCGGTAGGACCGGATGATGTTCCAGATGAACGGCAGCGTCGAAGCACCCAGCACGAACGCACCGATCGTGGAGATCGTGTTGAACGTGGTGAAACCATCCGTCGGCAGGTAGTCCGGGTAGCGCCGCGGCATCCCGATGTTGCCCAGCCAGTGCTGGATCAGGAACGTGGTGTGGAACCCGATGAAGGTGGTCCAGAAGTGCAGCTGGCCGAGTTTCTCGTCCAGGAACCGCCCGGTCATCTTCGGGAACCAGAAGTAGATGCCGGCGAAGGTGGCGAACACGATCGTGCCGAAGAGCACGTAGTGGAAGTGCGCCACCACGAAGTACGAGTCCGACACGTGGAAGTCCAGCGGCGGGGCGGC
>Ga0208716_1000173_pt1 | contig 26502 bp, 22 predicted proteins | sample NGESurdeep092012_8_FD_184482 | JGI IMG/M metagenome (GOLD analysis project Ga0208716, IMG submission 184482) | Arctic peat soil microbial communities from Barrow, Alaska - NGEE Surface sample 415-3 deep-092012 (SPAdes) | ecosystem: Environmental > Terrestrial > Soil > Wetlands > Peat ...
GGCATCGACGATGCCCTTCACCTGCGCGACCCGCGGATAGCTGGCTACCAGTTCGTCATCGGCGGTGGTCACCCTGGCCACGTTGGTTGCCGTGTAGGCGGTGACGGCGTTGGTGTCCCGATCGACGGTCAGCACGATCTTGCCGACATTCCCGCCGTAGGAACCCGTTTGCAGGATCGGCCTGGTCCGTCCCGGCTGTCCGGGGACCGGCCCGTCCCAGGCGTACTGCTGGTGCGTGTGACCGGTGAAGATCGCGGCCACCGTCGGTGAGGTCTCGTTGACGATCGCGGCGAACGCGCCGCCGGCAGCGACTGCGTCCTCCAGCGTCCCGTCCGGTAAGCCTTCGCCGGCGCCTTCGTGATACTCGGCGACAAGCACGTCGGCCTCACCGTTGGCCGGGTTGCCGTCGGCGAGCTGACCGGCCACCCGGTTGACAGCGGCCACCGGATCACCGAAGTCGAGGGCTTGGACGCCGGCCGGTGACACCAGGGACGGGGTCTGGCCGGTGACGGCGCCGATCACCCCGACCTGCACCCCCGACACGTCGAGAATCTCGTATTCAGGCAGCGCCGGAGTCTGCGTCCCCTTGAGGTACACGTTGGCGCCCAGGTACTTCCACCTCGCGTTGGCGCCGTTGTCGATCACCCGGCCGGTCAGGTCGTCGAAGCCCTGATCGAATTCGTGGTTGCCAACCGCAGACGCCTTGAGCTGCAGGGCGTTGAGGACGTCGATGGTCGGCTGGTCCTGCGCCACCGAGGAGGCGAACAGCGAGGCGCCGATGCTGTCGCCGGCGGCCAGCAGCACCGCGTCGCCGCCGGCGGACTGCGCGGCAGCACGTTCGGATTCCACGGTCCCGGCGAACTTCACCGTGTTGGCGTCGATCCGGCCGTGGAAGTCGTTGATGTTCAGCAACGTCAGGTCGACCGGCCCCGCGGGCGGCGGCGTTCCGCGCTCCAGTCCGAGGACCACCGGGTCGTGGTCCGAGGAGGCGTACGGCGAATCGTCGTAGAACAGCGTGCCGTGGTTATTGTACCGGCTGTATTGCAGCGCAACGGATTCGCCGGAGTTGATGTTCCAGATGTCCGCGCCGGTCGACCGCTGCACGGCTTCGTCGTTGAGCAGGATGTGATCGAGCGATCCGGACAGGCCGGAGAACGAGTACGAGTACTTGCCGAGGTCGAACTGGTTTTCCGCGTCGACATAGCCGGCGTCGTAGAGCACCTGCAGCGGATCTTCGTTCCGGTAGGAGTTGAAGTCACCGACCAGCGCGACCGCGGTCGCGGGGCCTTTCACGTCCGCCACCCAGTCCCGCAGCGCCGTTGCCTGCCGCACCCTTGACTCGTTGGACGCGCCCTGGCCGTCACCGGTGTCGACGTCCCCCGGCCATGGACCGGCCGATCCCTTGGACTTGAAGTGGTTCATCACGAACAGGAACGGCGCGCCGTCCACCGGCGTGAAGACCTGGGCGATCGGTTCGCGGGCGTTGCCGAAGGCCTGGCCTTCTGCGCTTTGCGTGCCCAGCGCCCTGGCCGCGCCGGTGCGCTGCACGGCGGCCGGCTTGTAGATGATCGCGTTGCTGATCACATCCATCTCCGCGATCGGCGGCAGTTCGGCGGAGGACGGAACGTACGCCCAGGTCCCGGCGCCCGCCTGTGCGTTCAATGCATCGACCAGGGTGTCCAGCGCCGCGTCCGGCGCGCCACCGACCGGCGCGCCACTGACCACGGCGGAGTTCTCGATCTCCGACAGGCCCACCACATCGGCGTCCAGACCGTTGACGGCGTGCACGATCTTGTCCTGCTGGCGCTGCAGGCTGGCCTGGTCCCACGCGCCGCGCGGGCCGTTGCCCGGACAGGTGTCGACGGAGATGCCATGACCCGCACGGTCGTTGAAGGACGTACAGCCCGCGACGTCCGCGCCCAGGGTGGTGAAGTAGTTGAGCACGTTGAACGACGCGATACGGAGGTCGGCCGCGCCGATCGACGGCGCGTCGGGCGCTGGGGTTCGGTCGTTCTTGAACGTCGCCGGGTAAGCGGCCGGATCTGCCTGGGTGACCTGTGAGCGCGGGTTGAACTTCCAAGTGTTGTTCCGGTAGTCGACGATCACCGGGTCGTCGAACACGGCGAGTTCGCCGACCCGCACCGGGTCGGTGAGCGAGACGTACGGCGGCGTCTGCGAGGAGTTGGCAGCACTGGTGAAGTCGGTGGTCGCGCCGTCGTCCAGCACGACCCCGCGAGCCGCGTTGTCGGCGATGACCGCGTTCGCCTCGTCGCTGTTCGGACGCGCCTGGTCGGTCGGCTGGATCAGCGGGCGCTCCCCCACCGCGAGCCCGACCTCGCCGAACCGGTTGGTGGAGAACGTGTTCGTCACGGTGAAGTTGCCGGTCGGCTGATACAGCATGGACTCCAACGCTTCTCGCTGCGCTGGCCCGGGCCAGGCGAGCAGCGCCGGGGTGACAGGATCGTGCGGTTCGGTGAGCACGGCCAGGTCGGCGGCCGCCGTGACGGTGAGTTCGGTGAGCCCGTTGAACTCGCTGACGGTCCCGCTGACCCGGACGAAATCGCCGAGGTTCACGCTGCCGACGGTGGATGAGGAGAAGACGAACAACCCGTCGGAGCCGGTGTGCGCGGCCGGATCCAGCTCACCGCCGGTGCCGGCGGTTTGAATGGTGTATCCGCGCAGGTTACCGGTCGGGTAGGCGGCGGTGACCACACCCTTGATGGTCACCGCGTTGCCCGCCTCGGGTGAGGTGTCACCGCTGCCCTGGATCTCCGCGATGGTCTTCTCGACCGGGAGTGCGTTCGCCGCGCCCGGCCAGATCGTCAGGAGTCCCGCGACGAGCGCCGTCACAGCGATCGATCCGATGATCTTGTTCCGCCGAGCACCCACGCTGGTTCTCCGTCCGACCCGATATGGCCACTGCTGCACCGAATGTCGGAATCGATCCGGCGACCGGCTGGGTCAGCATGTGGGAATCATGTGAACGTAGACGAGCAGGGAGTGAACGTCCAGTAACTTTCAGTGACAGGCTCGTGAATCGGTCACCCGTCCAGCTCCGCAGCCAATGCGGCGTGCAGGGCCGGACCCGCGGCCAGGCACCCCGTGGCATCGCCGGTCGGCGTCACCGTGGACACGACGGCGCCCGCCTCCCGCGCGATCAACGAACCGGCCGCCACGTCCCACGCCTTCACGCCCTCCTCGAAATAGCCGTCGACCGCGCCCGCGGCCACCGAGCAGAGATCCAAGGCCGCCGATCCGATGCGCCGGATGTCGCGCACTCGCGGCAGCAGCTTGGCGACCAGCGCGCCCTGCGCCGCCCGGCGCTCCGGGCTGTACCCGAAACCCGTTGCCAGCAAGGCACGATCCATCGGCACCGGATCGTTGACCTGCAACCGGCGGCCGTTCGCGAACGCCCCGCCACCGCGGGTGGCCCAGAACGTCCGGTCGATGGTCGGGCTGTAGACGACGCCGGCCAGGCCGCCGTCGGCGTCCTCGACCGCGATGCTCACCGAGAAGTTGTCCAGTTGGTACAGGTAGTTGACCGTCCCGTCCAGCGGATCGATCACCCAGCGCAGTCCCGATGACGACGGCCGCGATGCGCCCTCCTCGCCGAGCAGGCCGTCGTCCGGCCGCTCCCCGGTGATCAACTCGACCAGCAGCGCCTCGGCCGCGCGGTCGGCGTCCGACACCGGGTCGGTGGCCGAGGTCTTGGTGTCAAGCCCCTGGATGCGGCCGTACCTGGCCAGCAGTTCGGCGCCGGCGGCGTGGGCGCCCCGGGTGGCCAGGTCGAGCAGGGCCGGTAGATCAGCGGCGGTGGTCATCAGACCATCCTCCCGCGCCTGGCGCGGGCGCCGTGCCGGCCACCCCGCCGCCGTGCCGGCCGCCCGCCGAGGCTACTCGGCGTGCAAGGCCGAATCCGGTTGTCCCACCCTCCACCCGGTGAAGGTGACGGTGAGCCCGTCACGTTCCGGAGCACAGCAGTACGGCCCGGCGTATGCGATGGCCGCCGGGTCGATCGGCGCCAGCCGCAGCAGCCGCCACGGATCGTCCGCGGTCCGCACCCGGACGGTCAGCGCGGTGGCGGAACGGCTGACCCGGATGGTCACCTCCCGGCCGGCCCATTCTCCGATCGGTGCGACCGACCAGTCCGAGACGTTGTCGGTGACGACCGTCGACGCCTGCAGCGCTCCGTCGCAGAACTCCACACCAGCCTTGGTCCACCGGGATTCGTCGATCCGCACGAGCACCCCGGCCTGGTCGAATTGCTGGTCGAAATCGGCGAGAAACGCTACCTCGACGGCCATCTCGTCCGGCAGATCGGTCAGTAGGGCGTGAGCGCTGTCCCGAACAAACCCGTACGACGTGGTGCGCCAGGCGTCGCTGCCGGCCGTGGCGCGAACCTTCAGCCGTCCGCGCTCGATGCCCGCGCTCGGCGGCCGGTTCAACCACCAGCCCTGCCGCCAGTCCACCCGCTGCATGCCATCCACGGCTGCGAGCCTGCCACGCCGCCGGCCGTCGGTCCGTACCCGGGCACGGCGGCTAACCTGGCCCGTCGTGGACCTTCGAATCTTCACCGAGCCCCAGCAAGGCGCGTCGCATGCGGACCTGCTCGCGGTGGCCGAAGCCACCAGGGAGGGCGGATTCTCCGCGTTCTTCCGCTCCGACCATGTGCTGGCCATAGGCGGCGGCGGCCTGCCGGGGCCTTCGGAATCGTTTGTCAATCTGGGCGCGATCGCCACCCAGGTGCCCGACATCCGACTCGGCACCCTGGTCACCTCGGCAACCTTCCGGCACCCGTCGCTCGTCGCGATCGCCGCCGCACAGATCGACGACATCTCCGGCGGCCGAATGGAACTCGGCATCGGCTCGGGCTGGTACGAGCCCGAGCACAAGGCCTACGGGCTGGACTTCGGCTCGTCCTTCGGCGAGCGCTTCGATCGGCTGACCGAGCAGCTGGAGGTCATCACCGGACTGTGGGCCACGCCCATCGGCGAGGGGTTCGACCACGCCGGGCAGCACTACACGCTGGTGGGAGCGCCCGGACTGCCGAAGCCGCAGCAGAAAGCCGCCGACGGCACGCCGCGGGTGCCGATCATCGTCGGCGGGCACGGGCCGAAGAAAACGCCGGCACTGGCGGCCAGGTTCGCCGACGAGTTCAACGTCGGCTTCGTCGACTTCGACGCCACCACAACGCAATTCGGTCGGGTCCGAGCCGCCTGCGGGGCCGCGGGCCGCGACCCCGGCTCGCTGGTCTACTCGGTCGCGCACACGGTCTGCGTCGGTGCCGACGAGGCGGAGTTCCGCCGGCGCGCGGCGGCAATCGGACAGGATCCCGAAAAGGCACGAAACAGTCCGTTCGCCGGCACTCTCGCCGAGGTTACCGACACCATGGCGCGCTGGGCTGCGGCCGGCGTGCAACGCGCGTATCTGCAGGTGCTGGACCTGTCCGATCTGGACCACATTTCGTTGGTGGCGCAGGAGATCCTGCCGGCGGCGCGCACCTGGTAGCGGTCAGCTCGTTGGAGCGATGACCGTGCGCAGCGGGCGTACCTGTCACCGGTGGGATGACCACGCTCCAATACCACGCTCCAATACCTCCAGCGTCTCGTCCGTTGAGCAACAAGAACACCGTAATGGTTTGGCCAAAGCAATCGGCGTAGCCAAATTATGGGCGCGGCCGGGCTCGATGTGGCGCAGGAGATCCTGCCGGAGGCGCGCTCCTAGGTAGCGCGGTCAGCTCGGCTGATCGATGACGGCGCGCAGGGCGTCGGTGTCGGCGTCTGTCCAGTTGGCGGGTGCACCGAGGGTGACCCAGCCGTTTACCGCGTCCGGCCCGTACCGGTGGCCGTGTCAGGCCGGGTCGCGGTTGGTCGGTCAGCCGACCGGGGCGGCCAGGCCCTCGATCACCACGGCGCCCGGCAGCTCCGCGAGCGCCGCGCCGTCCAGCACCAGTTTCGAGCCGCGGATCCCGGACCCGATGACGACCGGTCCCGCCGCGGCGACGGCCGCGTCGATCATGATCGGCCAGCCTGCCAGCAGCCCGACGGGCGTGATGCCGCCGTACTCCATACCCGTCTGCGTCACCGCGTCGTCCATCGCGGCGAACGACACCTTCCGCACGTCAAGGCGACGGCGCACCACGCCGTTGATGTCGGCCCTGGTGGTCGCCAGGATCACCGCTGCCGCCCAGCGCTGCTCGCCGGCCCGCTTGCCGCTGACCACCACGCAGTTCGCCGACGCGGCGAGCGGCACCTGGTAGGCCGCGCAAAAGGCGGCGGTGTCGGCCAGGTCGGGATCGATCGCGGCGACCAGGATCCGGTCGGCGATCGGGAGGGTTTTCAGCGCTGCCGCGACCGGAGGCGCGAGCAGGTCGCGGCGGTCGAGGGCAGGGGTCATCTGCAGGGTGCCGAGCGGTGCCGGGGTACTCATGGCGACCCACTGTGCCAGCAGCTGTGATCGGGCGGCCCGGCCAGGCGGGACAATCGTCGGGTGGGCATCACTGACAGCCTCGCGCCGGAGCGCACGGCACCGGCCGGCGTGCTCGCCATCGGGCAGTACCAGGTGTGGCCGCCGGTGGTGCTGGCGCCGATGGCCGGGATCACCAACGCCTCCTTCCGACGGCTGTGCCGGGAATTCGGGGCCGGGCTCTACGTCTGCGAGATGATCACCACCCGGGCGCTCCTGGTGGGCAACCCCAAGACCATGGACATGATCCGGTTCGAGCCGGAGGAGTCCCCGCGTTCGCTGCAGCTCTACGGAGTGGACCCGGTGGTGGTCGGCCAGGCCGTCCGGATGGTCGTCGAGCAGGACCTCGCCGATCACATCGACCTGAACTTCGGCTGCCCGGTGCCGAAGGTGACCCGCAAGGGCGGCGGCTCCGCGCTGCCGTACAAACGGCGGCTGTTCGAGGCCATCGTCACCGCCGCCGTCACGGCCGCGAGCGAGGCGGACGTGCCGGTGACCGTGAAGATGCGGATCGGCATCGACCCCGATCACATCACCTACACCGACGCGGGACGGATCGCCGAGGACTGCGGGGTCGCCGCCGTCGCGCTGCACGGACGCACGGCGATCCAGCACTACTCAGGCGCAGCGGACTGGTCGGCGATCGCCAGGCTGAAGGAGATCGTCACCGGCATCCCGGTGCTCGGCAACGGGGACATCTTCGCCGCCTCCGATGCGCTGGCGATGATGGCCCAAACCGGGTGCGACGGCGTGGTGGTGGGACGCGGCTGTCAGGGCCGGCCGTGGTTGTTCGCCGAGCTCGCGGCCGCATTCGAGGGACGACCGGCGCCGACGCCGCCGGACCTGGCCGCGGTGGCGGCCACCCTGCGTCGGCACGCCGTCCTGCTGTGCGAGGAGATGGGCGCCGACCGCGGCATGCGTGACCTGCGCAAACACATGGCGTGGTACTTCAAGGGCTTTGCTGTCGGCTCCGACGTGCGCCGGGATCTCGGCATGGTGTCCACCCTGGACGAGTTGGATTCCCTGCTCGACCGGCTGGACCTCGACCAACCCTTCCCGGTCGCCGCACGGGGCCCACGGGGTCGGCAGGGAGCGCCGCAACGCCGGGTGCAACTCCCCTACGGCTGGCTGGACGATCCCGACGCCGACGCCGTGCCGGAGGGAGCCGAGCTGGATGACGGCGGGGGTTGACACGGAGCTCGGCAGGAGCGGACCACAGCGCACGCGGTCGCGGCGGGTGGTGAGCGCGGCGGCCGCCGTCGGCGTCGCTGTCGCGCTGGTGAGCGCGTGCACGGCCGGCACGGCCCTCCCTACCCCCTCACCGGCGCCCAGCACCACCGGCGCTCCCCCGACTCCGCCGGGTGGCCCGCAGAAGGATGAGCAGGCCATCCGGTCTGCCATCGACACCATCAACGCCACCGCCGGTGGGTCCGTCGCCGGCCAACAAGCGGTGCTGGCCGACATCGTTGACCCGGCGCTTTCCGATGCCTTCCGGCACTGCTCGCCGGCCACCACCACGTTGCGGTTCGAGCCGGTGTACACCGGCCTGCGCGCCACCCCGGACTGGACCGGCGCGGACGGCACACCCGCCGGGACGCTGTACGCGCTGCCCGTGCTGATCCGCATCTACACCGGTGACCGGATCACCGGAACCGACCTGACCACCCTGCACGTCGGTGTGCACGACGGTGCGGCGTCCATCACACCGCTGTGCGTGGGATGAACCCACACCCCCTTCGTGCGTCTGAACCCTGATTGCCCCGATGTCCGTTCGAGACTCGTCGGCGCTACGTCACACCGATCGGTCACCATTGGACCGCTCGGCTGACAAGGGCGTCATGCGCGCACGGTCCGTACCATGGACACACGGACCAGTCACGGCGACACGCCGCAAGAGAATCGGAGCGGAAACGCCGTACGACTCTTGACCAGTGGTGCGCGAGAGAATTGCACATCAGGGCCCTACTCGACGATTGAGGAGGTCGCGTGAGCGACGAGCCGCGCGATGTCCCCTCACCGGCCACCGGTCGGACGGAAACGCCGGGCCAGCACCGACAGCACGCCCATTCCGCGACCCACGGCCTGCTGATTGCCGGACGGGTGGCGGTCGCGCTGGTGGCCGTTGTCGTCCTGCTGATCACCGGCTGGGAATGGTCGATCAAGGCCCGCGCCGATTCCGGCATCCTGTCGCGCAGCGTCAATGCGATCGTCAGCGACGATTCCAATGTGTCGGCGGCCACAGCGGCGCCCGCCGACGGCAGCCTCGAGGCCGAGAACATCCTGCTGCTGGGCTCGGACACCCGCTCGGGCGTCAACGGCGACGCGGGCAATTCGGATTCGAGCACCTCGGACGGGGTGGCCAATTCCGACACCTTGATGGTCGCGCACATCAGCGCGGACCGGCAGCACGTCACGGTGCTGTCGATACCGAGGGATACCTGGGTCGATGCGCCGACCTGCAAGCAGTGGGACGCGAATACCGGCCAGCTCAGCGCCACCGACTACCCGGTCAGCGCCGCCGACCAGTGGCACGTGAACTGGGCGTATTCGGTCGGCGGACCGCAATGCACGGTGCGGGCCGTGCAGGATCTCACCGGCCTGCAGATCGACCGCGTCATCGGCATCGACTTCTCCGGCTTCAAGAACATGGTGGACGCGCTCGGCGGCATCACGGTCAACGTCTGCGGACCGATCATCGACCGCGAACTGCAGACCGTGGTGGAGGACGGTGGAGTGCAGACCATCGCCGGTGAGCAGGCGCTCAACCTGGTGAGGGCCCGCAACGTCATCGGCGACACCGATTCGGATCTTGCCCGCATCCGGCGGCAACAGATCGTGCTGTCCTCGATCCTGCAGCAGGTGACGAGCGCGGGCACGCTGTTCAACCCGAGCAAGCTGGACGGATTCCTGCAGGCGTTCGTGCAGAACACGTTCACCGACAACGTGACGATCGACGACCTGGTCGCGTTGGCCCAGTCCTTCGGCACCCTGGACCCGAGCCTGGTCACCTTCTTCACCCTGCCGACGACGCCGAGCAGCAGCGACGACGGCGCGCTCGACGTCGATCAGAGCAAGGCGCCGGCGATCTTCGACGCCCTCCTCAACGATCGGGCACTCCCCGGCGAGCCGGCGGCATCGGAAACACCGACAACACCGGGTGCGTCCACCGCGGCCACCACGGCGTCCGAGGACGGCTCCGGCGTCACCGTCGACCCGGCAACGGTCAAGTTGACCATCGTCAACGCCACCGGGCGGCCGGGTGCGGCGACCACGGCGATGGTCGAGCTCAACGGTCACGGCTTCGCAGTCACCGAGAACGACCTGCAGCTGGCCGACGAGCCCGCCCGGGCCGCGGCGACCGTCGAGTACACGCCCGAGAACCTGGACGCCGCGCTGACCGTCGCCGCGGCCGTCCCGGGCGCCACCCTGGCGCCGACCGGTCAGCTGGGCTCCAAGGTGCGACTGGTGCTCGGCGAGGCGTTCGACGGGACCTTCACATCGGTCACCGCGGGGGTCACGGTGACCGGTTCGGTCTCCCCCGACAGCGCCGCCGCGAGCGGATCTGGGACGCCAACGCTGTCGTCCGGAGAGCTGCCAGCCATCAACGCCGGGGACGCCCTCTGCGCCTGATCTGCGCAGGTGAACAAGCGCGGCGTCGCACGTTCACCGCTAGTTCATGCTGGACGTGACCGTACGGTGATCGTTGGCTCTAAACTGGAGCAATGAGACAGGCTTACCAACTGCGCCTCGCGGAGCTTGGCGAACATGGCTTCGCGATGAGCCAGTTCACCAGCGAATCGCTGCGGAAGGCGACCCGCGCCCTGTTGGACGCCGACCTCTCGCTCGCGGAACAGGTCATAGCCTCGGACGTCCAGCTGGATCAGATGCGGGCCAGCGCGGAGAACGTGGCGCTCGAGCTGCTCGCCCTGGAATCGCCGGTGGCGCGTGACCTGCGCGTCGTGGTGTCCGCCATGTGGATCGTCTCCGACCTGCAGCGGATGGGCCAACTGGCCATTCACGTCGCCAAGGCTGCCCGCCGCCGGCATCCCGCGCACGTGATACCGATGGACGTCCGGCCGATCATCGAACGCATGGGCAGGGTCGGCGTCCACCTCGCCGACGAGGCGGGTTTGGTGCTCCGCGAGCGCGACATCGAGCTGGCCCGCCGCCTCGAGGTCGAGGACGACCTGATGGACGATCTGCAGCGGGAGCTCTTCATCGCAATGCTCGCGCCGACTTGGAGGCACGGCGTCCCGCCGGCGGTTGACATCGCGCTGTTGAGCCGGTTCTACGAACGGTTCGCCGACCATGCGGTTGCCATCGCGCGGCGCGTGGTCTTCCTCGTCACCGGCGAGAACGTCGGCGGCGACACCACCCCGGCCTTGGCGCCGAGCGACCCGCTCGGCGCCCTGTAAGCAGATCGGCGGGCGCTTCCCACGCCCGCTGTTCGTCTGCCGTTCATCCCGACGGCTGATGGTGTTTGGGCGCGCAGGGTGAATCGTGGACGTTCTGCGCCGTGATGAAGGAGCGCCCCGCGCGACGATGCGCATCCGCTGACGAACAAGGGGATGCAGACGTGGACGAATTCGTTGCGCAGGTCGAACGGCGACGCGACGGTCAGTTGCTGGGAGTGCTCTACCGGAACGGCCGCCGGGTGCAAGCTCGGCCGGTGGACTCCGCTCGCGAGGGTCGGCGCCGGGCATACGACCTGTTGTGCAGCGCCGTCGATACCTCCCCTGCCCGGCACCGTCCCAGTGGCGCGGATCATCTACCACAGCGCGGATCAAGATGGGGGTTGTGGGACAGCCGGGGCTGAAGTCGCCATTTTCATCCGCGCCGGCGGGCCGTGAACTCCCCGCAGGGACCTCCGTCGGCCGTCGGGATCGCGACTGGATCCGCGCCAGCGGCACCACCACCAGCCAGAACACCGCGGCGGTGACGAGGCCGAAGAATGCGGCGCCGATGGACAGTACGAAGATTCGGCGCCGATGGACAGTGTGATGAACGACCGCCGGTCACGGCCCGGCGTGACTCGGACGGCCGGAAACCAACCAACGCGGTGCCGTGCTGGCGCCCGGGCCTGGCAGTCTGACCAGGTGCGAGTGGCGATCAGGGTCAGGCCAGGCTCGAGCCGCACTGTCGTCGGTGGATCCCACGACGGTGCGCTGGTGATCAAGGTCGGAGCGCGCGCCGTCGACGGGCGAGCGACCGCCGCGGCGCTGCGAGCTCTGGCCGCGGCGCTCGGCATCCGTCATCGGGACGTGCTGCTGATCAGTGGTGCGACCAGCCGCAGCAAGGTGGTCGAGATTCCGGACGGTCATCAAGAGCAGGTGGCGGCGCTGCTGGCGGACTGATCCGGAACACCCGGCCGACGCCACGGGCGGGCGCGCCTAAGATCGCTGGCGGTGACGAGGGCCGGCAAGGACGGCCGAACGAACGAGCACCCACTGAAAGCAACAGCCGAGCAACAGATGGCGAGGCATCACGATGGACTACACCAGGCTCGGCCGCACCGGCCTCGAGGTCTCCAGGATCGCGTTGGGCTGCATGACGTTTGGAGAGCCGTCGCGCGGCAACCACACATGGACGCTGAACGAGGAGGCGAGCCGGCCGCTCATCCGACGCGCCGTGGAACTGGGCATCACCCTGTTCGACACCGCGAACGTGTACTCCGACGGATCCAGCGAGGAAATCGTCGGCCGGGCGCTGGCCGAATACACCAACCGTGACGAGATCGCCATCGCCACCAAACTCAACGGGCGCATGCACGCCGGACCGAACGGCGCCGGCCTGTCCCGCAAGGCCGTGATGACCGAGATCGACGCCAGCCTGACCCGCCTCGGCGTCGACTACGTCGACCTGTACCAGATCCACCGCTGGGACCCGCACACCCCGATCGAGGAAACCATCGAGGCGCTGCACGACGTGGTCAAGGCCGGCAAGGTCCGCTACATCGGGGCGTCGTCCATGTACGCCTGGCAGTTCGCCAAGGCGCTGTACCTGGCCGACCTGCACGGCTGGACCCGATTCGTCTCGATGCAGGATCACTACAACCTGCTCAATCGGGAGGAGGAGCGGGAGATGCTCCCGCTCTGCGCGGACCAGGGCATCGGCGTGCTGCCGTGGAGCCCGCTGGCCCGCGGCCGGCTGACCCGCGACTGGGACGAGGCGACCACGCGCTCGGAGACCGACGAGTTCGGCAAGACCCTCTACGACACGGCGGCGAGCGATCGGGTCATCGCCGACCGGGTCGCCAAGATCGCCGCGGAGCGCGGCGTCCCACGCGCCCAGGTCGCGCTGGCCTGGGTGCTGCACAACCCGGTGGTCACCGCACCGATCGTCGGCGCCAGCAAACCCGGTCACCTGGACGACGCGGTGGCCGCCGTCGAGCTGACGCTGACCGACGACGAGGTCGCTCAGCTCGAGGAGCCCTACACCCCGCACGAGGTGGCAGGTTTCGGCTGACCGGCAGCGGACCGTGCGGCGCCCGCGGCGGCTAGGGGGAAAGAGTCAACGCCGCCGTTGTTCCAGCCGCAGCGCCAGCACCGGGCACGCCGCCGCGGCCGCCCTGGCTCGGCGGACCAGCTCAGGTGGCAGCGGTCCGCCGGGCAGGATCGGGTAGCCCCATTCGTCGAGGGTGATCGCTTCCGGCATCTCCTCGGCACACAGGCCGTGCGCGCGGCAGGCGATCGGGTCGACCCGGAGGGTCACCTCGGTCCGGCTGCGGGTGATCATGAATGCCGTCCTGTGCTGTTGATGATGGCCGACCCGGCGGGCCGCGACGGCGCCCCCGGCCGCGGCGCGGAGGCCCAACCCAGCGGCACGACGACCGGCTGCGCCTGGCACCCACCGCCGGTCAGATGCTGGTGCAGGTGCCCGCTCTCGCGAGTGGTCAACACCGCGAGCGCGCTCGCCGCGAGTGCGACCGCCCCGTCGGGGTGACCGCATCCGCCGCGCCCGTTGATCACCGGCAGCCGGCGGCGCAGCCGATCGAGCGCTCCGCGGTCACCGGACCCGAGTGCGATCATGTCGGCTGCGATCGCTGGCAGACCGAACATGCACGGCCCGCACTGCCGCGCACCGGCGTCCGCGTGATATCTCAGGATGCGAGCCGTTTCGCCCAACACACAGCCGCCGGGCGGCAGCACGATGATCGACCCGACCCCGCGAGTGCCGCCGGCCGCGGCCAGTTCGGCGGTGCTGAAACCGACACCGGCGACCGCCGACAGATCGACCCACCGTCCGGCCAGCCCGCCGAGCAGCGCCCACCCGGCGGACGGCGCGCCGGCCCGGCCGAGCACGGAGGCCAGCGGCGTGCCGTGCGCGACCTCGACCACCCCGGGCCGCTGGACGGCACCGCCGACGGTGATCAGGCTGGTACCCGGCTCCGTCGCGGTGCCGACCGCGCCGAACCATCCCGTTCCGAACCTGGCGATCAGCGCCAGCTGGGCAAGGGTTTCGGCGTTGTCGACCAGCGTCGGCCGGCCGCCGACGCCGGTCTCCCAGATCGGGACAAGTCTGCCTGCCGGGCGGGCGTCGCCGGAGTTCAGATACCTGACGAGGGCGGTCGCTTCCGATGCGATGTAGCGGTCGGGGATCTCGACAACCGTCACCTCGCAGCTGGTTTGCGGCCTTTCCGCCAGCGCGGCGGCCAGCGCGAAGCGGGCCGGCGAATCGTCATGGACGGCCAGCACCACCCGATCGGCGCCGAGCGCCTCGGCGGCGTGCAGCGCCCCGTCGATCACCAGGTGCGGTGACCGCTCGACGAGCACGCGGTCCTTCAGCGATGTCGGATCGCCTTCGCAACAGTTGGCCACCACAACGGCGGGCAGCCTCTTGCTGATCACCGCCGCCGCGACGGCGGAGACCTTCCGGCCGGTCGGGAATCCAGCGCCACCGCGCCCGAGCAGTCCCGCGGCCTGCAGCAATCCGGCCAATTGCGCCGGTGTCGTCCGCGGCATCGGGCCCAGCCGGGCCAGGTGGTCCGCGAGGGACGGGGACCACCCGCTGGGTAGCAACCGGTCGGTGGCGTAGGGATCAGGCATGGCGTGTCCGATGATGAAGTTCAGTGCGAGCGCTCCGGTCGCGAGCTCCGTCGCGGTCATCGGTCCGCTCCCGTGTCGCGGACCGGATGCACGACCTGGGCGGTCCGTCGGGCGAGGGTGTCGGGATGCCGGTCCGGTCGCAGCCGGTACGCAAGCGAAGCGAGAACCGCTGCGACGCAGACGATGTCGATAACGATCAGCCAGGTTTCCTGACCGTCGCCGCCGGAGTTTCCCCAGCCGTGCAGGAGCGCAAGGGGCCACATCGCATAGGCGGAGAAATGCACCACCCGCCACAGCGTCGGGGACAGGTGCCGGCGCAGCGCGCTGGTGATGCCGATGGCGATCAGCAGGTCCACCGCCACCGAACCCAGGCCGATCCAGAACGGATCCCACCCGGCGCCGAACGGGATGATCACGTCCCAATAGTTCAGGTCGACGTACCCGTCGGCGATGGCAGAGACGATGTGCACCGCGAGGAAGGCGACGGCCGTCAACGACAGCGTCCGGTGCAGCCGCAGCACGGCCGCCCGCGGGAACCCGGCGAAGCCGGCCCGGCCGGCCGTGAGAATGCCCAGCACCATGACAGCGGTGAACAGCACCAGCGAGACCGCGCCGGTCGCCCGGCTGGCGAACCACAAGATCTGGGTATCCATCAGGCTGCTTTCTCCGATGCCGGCCAGCCGGCTAGTGCATGTGCCGAGCCGTTTATGTCGATCAACAACGCCGGCAGTCCCCTCGTGACGAGCCAGTCCGTTGCGTCCGCGCCGAGCACGATCGCGGCGGTGGCCGCGGCGTTGGCGTCCACACAACTGGCCGCGGCGACCGACGCGGTGCGCCACAGCGGGACCGGATTCTCGCCGGTGCGCGGGTCGACGATGTGGTGCACCCATCCCGACGAGGTGCGCCACCGGCGCACGGTGGTCGACGAGGTGGCCAGGCCGCCGGAGGTGATCGACACCGTCTGATGGGTCTGCGCCGAGCCACGATGGTCCTCGGCGATGGCGATGCGCCACCCGCCCGCGGGCGGTTCACCGGCGACGGCGATGTCGCCGCCGAGCCCGACCAGCACACCGCGGCCGGTGGCGCGCGCGATCCGAGTCGCTGCCCGGTCCGCGGCCAGCGCCTTCGCCGTGGCGCCCAGATCGATTGCGACACCGGCCGGAAGGTGCAGGACGGCGGTCGCCGGGTCGTGACGGATCCGCCAGGCACCGGGCGCCGGCCGGCCCGCCGCGGTCGACGTCCCGATCGAACCATCGGTCATCGCCCTTGCGACCACGGCCGCGATGTCGGAGTCGTAGCCCTGCGCGATCACCGCGGCGGCCACCGTCGGGTCGACGAGATAGTCCGTCAGTACTGCGACGCGAAGGGCGGCCGTGATCGCCGCGTTCAGCACCGGGGACAGCTGGACATCGCGGCCCGGCGTGGCGAGTACCCGGTTGATCTCCGAATCGCCGCGGAATCGGCTGCAGGTGGCGTCGATGCCGGCGAGTTCGTCATCCAGTTCGGCCAGCGCGGCATCCAGCGAGTCGGGGTCGGTGACGACGAGCGTGGCGGTGGTCGACCACACATCGAAATCGACCCTGGTGTCGGTGCGGGACAACGGCGGACCGGCAAGCAGGCGACTCATCAGGAACCGCCGGACGTGGCCTGCGACTGCCCACTGCTGGCTGCGGGGGCTGTTGCCGGCGCCGTCAACGACGAGGCGCTGGAGGTATCGGCGGACGACGTGCCTGTGCTCGACGACGCGGCGCTGGTGTCAGCGGTCGAGCTGCCCGTCACCGAGGTGTCGGTGGACGAGGTGTCGGTGGACGAGCGGTCGGTGGACGAGCTGTCGGTCGCTGAGCTGTTGGCTGAAACCACGGTGTCGATGGCAGCGTGGGCCAATCCCACGGTGACCCCGGCAGTGGCCAGGGCGGCGGCTCCCATCACCCCGACCGTCACCAGCCGGACCTTGCGCCGCAGCGCCCGTCCGGACGGGTTCTGGTTGCCCTGGATCATAGGGAAAGCCACCTCTCAGCGTTGTATCTCAGCGTCGGACCTGACTCCATTCACTCTCAAGTACCGAACTGTGGGCTTGCTGTGCGGATCCAGGCCGGCGACTGAGAGAACGGCGCGTCTGTACTCGCCGATGGTGCAGCCTGCTGACGGAGGCGCGATGGAGGAACGATCGAAGCCCTGCGGAGCAACGGTGGAATTACTGCGCTGCGAGCTGCAGGTGGTCGTCGTGGCCGCAGTCACTCGGTAGGTCGTCCGCGCCCCTTCTTGATCTCCGACCGGCGCCGCTTCGACTCCAACCGGCGGCGGCGCGCGCCCGCGCTGGGTCGCGTGGGCCGGCGGGCTGGTCCTGGCGGCGCCGCTGCCGCACGGAGCAGACCGGCCATCCGCATCCGCGCTGCCTCCCTGTTCCGGATCTGCTGGCGGTGTTCCGACGCGCTGACCGTCACGGTGCCGTCGACCAGCCGGTCGGACAGGCGCTCGAGGGCGGTGGCCAGGATCCGCTCCGGCCAGCCGCTGATCGACGGTAGGTGCACGGACAGCTCGACCCGCGAGTCCGCCGTATTGACGCCCTGGCCACCGGGTCCGGAGGAGCGGGAAAAGTTCCAGCGCAACGCCTTCGCGGGCACCGTCAGGGACGGGCTGACCACCAGGTCGCCGAACGGTGGTCCCTGCGCGCTCACTGTTCGAGAGTGAGGCTGCACTCGATCGCCAGCAAGTGCTGCGCCCACGATGAATCGCGCGGTCTCAGTCTCCGGCCCGGTGAGTCGGCTGCTGTCCACGTCGTCGACCGGCAACCAGCAGGATGGCGCCGACACCGACGAACAGCGCCCCGATCAGGCCGGCCATGAACAACTCCGGAGAGACACCGGTCTCGCGGTGGCCGACGCTACCCACCGGCCACCGGGACGAGGATGCTCCTGGGCCGTCAACCGCAGGTTCAGGCCGGGCCGGCCGGGACGCCCGGGGCCAGCAGGCCCACCGTCTGCCTGCGGTCGCCGGTCGATCCAAGGACGGAAATGCCAAGTCAGCACGGCACACTCCGTTCGACGAGGAAATCGTGAGAGTGATTCAGCGTTCGGCGAGCGAAGCTGTGGGAGCGGTGCCACACTCAGTGCAGCATTACTGTGGGAGCGCTGCCACACTTCGTCCGCCGTCGGCCTGTGCTTCCACGACCACCGTTGATCGCGCTTCAGGACGGACGGCGCCTATGCGACGAAGCTGAAGCAGGGCTACCTGCATCAGGATTCCACCGTGCATCCTGCCTGACTGTGACACGAAGACGCGTGCAAACAATTCGGCGGGTATCCGGTTTTTCGCGCCATGACATGGCTGCCCGGACCGATGGCCCATCGCTGGCAAGTGTGATCAGGCAAGTGTGATCAATGGCGGAGAAGGCTATCGGGCCTCCTGTTCGGCGCGGGCGGCAAATTGTTCTTGTCGCGCTCGCGGACCGTGATTTGTTGTGGTGCGCATTCGGAGATGCCTTGACGACCGAACCGTTGGGCACGGGGTGTAAAGGGCACAGCACCTTCGCACACGGCCACCGGTTGATGGTCGCTCGCACGCGTGCCGATGAAAATTCCGATTCGGCGCCGACTCAATTGGGACTCAGTTCCCCAATCAGTTCCCAGTCAATTCCGAAATCACCGCTTCCGAAATATCACACGATCACCGCGTATTCCCGGAAGGACAATGATGTCCGCACGTTCCACATTGCTCGCCGTGACCCTCGCAGTCAGCGTCACCGCAGGGGCATTCATCGTCACATCCGTCCCCACCGTCGCCGCCGCCGCTCCCGCCTGGACCGCGACTTTCCGGGACGACTTCAGCGGTTCCGGACTTCCCAACCCGGCAGATTGGCAGCTCACGCTCGGAACGTCGTATCCCGGTGGTCCGGCGGCCTTCGGCACCGGAGAGATCGAGACACTGACCAACAACCCCGCCAACGTGAACGTCTCGAACGGACGCCTTGTCATCACGCCGCAGCGTGACAGCGCCGGTGCCTGGACCTCCGCGCGGGTGGAAACCAAGCGCGCCAACTTCAAGCCCCTCGCGGGCGGCGTCATGCGTGTTTGAAAGTCGCGTGCAGATGCCGAATGTCACCGGGGCACAGGCAATGGGCTACTGGCCGGCCTTCTGGATGCTCGGCAGCCCCTATCGCGCCGACCGGTGGTCCTGGCCAGGGATCGGCGAGTTCGACATCATGGAGAACGTCCAGGGGCTGAACTGGTCCTACAACGTCCTGCACTGCGGCATCGCCGGCACCTGGGGCGGCCCCTGCAACGAACCAGAGGGCATCAACAACGGCGGCGCGGCCTGCAACCTGACCACGTGCCAGGCGGCGTTCCACACCTATGCCATCGAATGGGACCGCACCGGAGCGGCGGACCAACTGCGCTGGTACATCGACGGCACGCTGACCTTCACGGTCAACCAGAATCAGGTTCCCGCGCAGATTTGGACCAGCCTGTCCGATCACGCCGGGTACTTCATCATCCTGAACGTGGCGATCGGCGGAGCCTTCCCCAACAAGCTCGGCGGCGGACCCACGGCTGCCACCAAACCGGGCGTGCCGATGCTGGTGGACTACGTCGAGGTCAAGTACGCAGGCGGTCAGGTCACCCCGCCAACCACGCTGACGTCCACCAAGCCGACCAGCGGTACCACCACCAAGCCGACCAGCGGTACCACCACCACGACCACGACCACGACCACGACCACCACCACCACCAAGACCACCACCGGTGTGCCGTCCAACCTGCGGGTCACGGCAACCGCCGACAGCACCATCACCCTGGGCTGGAATGGCACCGCCGGCGCGACCTATGACGTACTGCGCTCCGGGGTCCGGATCGCTACGGTCACGGGTACCACGTTCACCGACCAGGGTCTGTTCAAGAACACTCCCTACGTCTATTCGATTCGCGGCGGTGGGGTCACCACGCCGGAATTGACCGCGACCATCGGAAGCACGCCCACCACCACCACGACGGCGCCCTCGCCGGGCACTCCCAGCAACCTCCGGGTCGCCGCGACCACGACCAGCACCATCACCCTCGGCTGGGACGGGCCGGCCAATGCCAGCTATCAGGTGCTGCGTTCCGGTATCCAGATCGCCACCGTCACCGGCCGAGCATTCACCGACCAGGGACTGTTCAAGAACACCCCGTACATCTACTCAATCCGCGGGAATGGGGTCACGACACCGCAAATCACGGCGACGATCAGCTGACCGGGCCGGTATCCGGAAACCCTGCCTGGTAACGGCTCTGGAACGTCTTGCCTCATTCCGCGGTGATGGGTTCTCGGCGGGCGGGCTGCCGAGAACCCAGCCACCCAGCTCCCACTCTCGTGATGTTCGGCACCCCCGTTCAACTGTCCTCGTCAATCCGGCCGTCGATCCGGTCGTCGGTCAGTACGGCAGCCAGACCGTCGGCATCATCCGCGGCGTCCTCCAGGATCGACGCCAACGTCTTCGCCTGCCCGGCCGCCTGGGTCAGCAGCGCGGCAAGTTGATCGGCCCGACCGTCGGTCAGCAGGGCGGCCGGGTCGGGTTCGTCGATCAACAGGGCCGCGGTGTCGGCGTTGTCGGTCAGGGTGATCAGCACCTCGGCGATGGAATCGGTGGTGGCACGCAGCTCCGGCGTCGCCGCCTCGAGTTCGTCGGTGGCGGCGTACAGGGTCTCCGCAATCGGTGGCGCACCGCTGTCGCCCGGCGCGTAGCGGGCAGTTCCGTCATCGAATTCGGCCGGGCCCGTGCCGGACGATTCGGGGTCCGAGGCGACTGACGGTACCGCCCCCTCGTCGGGATCCGACCGGTGATCGGGCTGGGTCATGGTGTCAGTGTCGTCCTGCGCGGAGGCGCATCGCCAGCGGCCCGGGCGGTGTGTCAGTGCTTTCGGGCGCGAACCAGTACGTCCAGCGCGGGACGCTCGCCGCCGGCGACAGGCCGGGTGACCCTCTCCGCGAGTTCCACTGTTGTCGAGCCATCGATCGCGCGCAGGTCGGCCACGACATCGGTCTCGCTGAAGAGCACCGTGGGGTCCTGCGGGCCGCCGACGCCGAGGGCCAGGTTGTCGCTGTGGTGCGCGATCACCAGCAGGATCCCCTTCGGCGCCAGCGCATCCCACGCCGAACGGAGTGCGGCCCGGCGCGGTTCCGCCGGAAGCTGGGCATACACCAGCATGGCCACGTCGAAGGCGCCGGCCGCCCGGTAGGTGGTGACGTCGGCGCACTGCCAGTCGATCACCACGGGCGGGAGTTGGCCGGCCGCCAACGTCCGGGCCTTGTCCAATGCGGAGGCAGCAAAGTCGACACCGGTCACCTGCCAGCCACGCGCGGCCAGCCAGACACTGTTCCGGCCCTCCCCGCAGGCCAGGTCGACGGCGCGGGCCGGGCTGAGCGGTGCCATCTCCCGTTCCACCCAGACGTTGGGCCCTGCGCCCCAGACCAACTCGGACCCGCGGTACCGGGAGTCCCAGTCGGCAGCAGACATGGATGTCATGGTTGTTCGCCCCATCGTTGACTGCCGGCGACTGTAGTACGTCGGGGTCGGCTCGCCGGGCGTCGGCGGTTCCTTCCAGCCCGGAACCACTCTGAGCAAGGGTGACCGCACCACCTCCGCGGGCAGCCGTGGAAACCCCGGCTCCTCCGCCGGATTCGCGAATCCGTCATCGGTGTTCGCGGTATCCGCATCCCGGCAGCGCATTCCAGGGCCCCTTTGGTTCCTGGGTAGTTGCGTCGGCCAACCCGCTCGTGCCCTGCCCGGCCGGCCCGTTCCGAGCTGCCTGGAACTCGAGGCGCCTCAAAACCCTTATCGGGTCGGCCCTGCGGCGGCTGCGACGGCCATCCCTGCAGGCCGTAACAGCTACCGACCGTGACCCGGCGAAGTTCCCGCCAGCGCAACGAGTTCCGGGACGATCTCCGCGGGTATCGGCAGCGCGTCAATCTCGTCACGGAGCCGGGTCGCGACCTGACGCTCGGACGAGCCCGCAAGCATTTCGGACACGGCCTGAGCGATGGTGCCGGGCAGCTGATCGTCGTTGAGCAGGGCTCGACCGGCGCCGATGGCGGCCAGGCTGCGAGCGTTGTGAAATTGGTCGGCGCCCTGAGGCAGGATCAGTTGGGGTGACCCGGCGGCGAACGTGCCCAGCACGGTCCCGGTTCCGCCGTGGTGCACGACGATGTCGACGACCGGAAGCACGTCGCCCTGCGCGACGAACCGCTCGACATGCACTCTGCCGGGAACCGCACCGAGGGCGGCGGGGTCGCCCTCCGGACCGACCGCGACCAGCAGATCGACGTCCAGGGGTGCGATCTCGGCGACCGCCCGGCTGAGCACCTCGACCGCGCCGAAGGCCACTGTACCGAGGGTCAAGTAGACCCGGGGTCGGGTGCGTGGCGCGGTCAGCCAGCCGGGCAGCTGAGCGGTCGACTCGCTGAAGGCCACCGGACGGATCGGCACCGTGGGCATTGTGGCGCCGCCGTACTGGCCCATCGACGGGGGCACCGGATCCAGCAGCGCCACGGCCAGCAACGGTGCATCGGAGGGAGCACGACGGCCTGGGTCGGCCCAGCGATCGGCGTGGTAGCCGACCGCCGCAGTGTGGATCATGCCGACACGGAAGGTCGCCATCCCGATCGCATAGGCCGCGGCCGGGATACCCAACGCACCGGCGGCCACTCCGGCCCCGACGTTCATCGCCTCGTAGACGACCAGATCCGGCTGCATCTCCTGGAACGTCGGAATCAAGGTCGCGCTGATCAGGTCGGCGGTGGTGTCGCCGAACATCGCCACGCTCAGTTCGAACCCTTCGACGTCCGGGTGGCGGCGCTTCGTCTCCCCTACCACCCAATCCAGGTCCACTCCGCCGGGGACGCCGCGCACCGTGCGAAGTGGCAGCCTGCCCAGGAACGGTTCCCCGATGGCTACCGTGACGTCGTGTCCGGCCTCGGCGCAGGCCAGCGCAAGCGGCATCATCGGATAGAGGTGTCCGTACGCGGAGATCGACGCAAATACGATCTTCATCGGGACATTGGACATGGTAGAGCCGGGAATCAGGTTTCGTTGGCACCCGAATCGCCCGCTCGCCCACCCAGGCGACATCGGGTCTCAAGACCTACATGCGCGAGCCCGCAGCGCCACGAGAAAATGATCATCCCGGAGTCAGGCCACCACCCACATGGCGAGAACGTTCGAATCCAAACAATTTCGGCGCTCGCGGGCAGGCACACTCCTTGTTCCTCGCGGACGGTGGCGATTCGGGCAGCCAACGGACTGGTAAAGCTTCGGGTTTCATCGAAGGTGCTGAGTTGAGAGACGATGCGATCCCGACGACGTCCGCGCGGCCGGCGCTCTCGCGGGCTCTACGGCATTCAGCTCAGCCGCATCGTCGAACTTACGACGTCGCGCTTTCATCGACACCGACCCGCCAGCGGCATCCAGGGATCAATCGCCGGGTTCTCGGTGACCCTGACCGGCCCGGAGATAGCGTTGCCACCCGCACTGGCCGCGATCATGAGCCGACAATCCGTTCGCCGCCGACACCCACGAACCAAGCCGCTCATCGTCGGGTGACTCATCGGGATGGTTGTTCCCCGGCGTCAGCGCGATCGGGCACATCAACGCCTCAACAATGTCAAGACGCTGGCCTTGACGTTGGGTGCGGCCGCCGGAAGCACGGACTTTCGCCGTTTCTTGGAAGTATCCCCCACGCATTGACAGACGTCGATGTCTCGATCACGATGGGCAAGGACATTGATACCCATCTATGTGAAGGGGTTGGCGATGACCAGTTCGGACCAGGACATCCGGGCGCACGTTCGCGATCGGTATGCCGCGGCTGCGCTCACGGTGGTCGCCGGCTCGGGCGCGAGTTGCTGCGGCTCATCGGAAGCTACGCAAACCAACTGCTGTGGCCCGTCGGATGCTCAGTCGGCAATCAGCGACATCGACGAGGGTGACATCTTCGGCGCCGCCCTCTACACCCCAGGTGACACCGACGGGCTGCCTGAGGAAGCGGTGCTGGCCTCCCTGGGCTGCGGGAACCCGCTCCCGGTGGCCGACCTCCGAGAAGGCGAACGGGTCCTGGACCTGGGCTCCGGCGGCGGGATCGACGTGCTGCTCTCCGCCCGTCGGGTCGGCCCAACCGGATTCGCCTACGGCCTGGACATGACCGACGAGATGCTCAGCCTGGCCAGGGCCAACGCAGCCAAGGCCGGCGCCAACAACGTCCAGTTCGTGAAGGGACAGATCGAGGACATCCCCCTGCCCGATTCGTCGATTGATGTGGTGATCTCCAACTGCGTGATCAACCTGTCCACCGACAAGTCCGCGGTGATCGGTGAGATGTTCCGGGTGCTGACACCGGGTGGACGGCTTGGCATCTCCGATGTCGTCGCCGAGGATCAGCTATCCCCCGCGGAACGAGCAGAACGGGGCTCCTACGTCCGATGCATCGCCGGCGCCCTGTCTCGCACCGAATACCTCGACGGCCTCACCGCTGCCGGGTTCACCGACCCGGAAGTGGTGTTCACCCACCAGGTGGGCCCCGGAATGCACGCCTCGATCATCCGGGCAACGAAACCAACGCTTTCCCAATGTTGCGGCCCCGACGAGCAAGCCGAGTGCTGCGCTCCAGCGGCAAAGCCCGACTGCTGCGGGGCGGAAACAGGGCACACGACCGCCTGCGGCTGCCGTTGACGCCTGCCCGACCTATCCTGCCACCGTCGCCGCCGATCGAGGAGACCTGATGACCGACAAACCCGCGGTGCTGTTCGTCTGCGTCCACAACGCCGGCCGTTCCCAGATGGCCGCCGGTTGCGGGCGACGTGAGAACCGATGCTGGAAGGCTGCGAACAACTCGGACCGTGACCCGATCAGGCGACGGCCAATGCCTTGCCGGCTTCGCGGGCGGAGGCGAGCGCCCCAAGATGAAGCGATGCAGCCTCTTTGAACCCGTCGAGGGCGGGGTTGACGCCGACCAGCGTGAATTCCCGCTCCACCACGGTCAGATCGGCACCCCAGACGTCGCCGAGAATGCGCCTGAGGTAGCTGGTCGAGTGATCCCAGCCCTCGCGTGGCGTGCCCGCTCCATAGGCACCGCCCCGAACTGTGCACAGCACCACCTTCTTGCCCGCAAGAAGACCTGGACCGCCGGCAGCGGCACGTGGATCGGTGATGACCAGGTCGACCCACGTCTTGAAGTGTTGGGAGACACCGAAGTTGTAGAGGGGTACGGCCAGCAGGACTGCGTCCGCGGCGAGCAACTCGTCGACCAGGACTGCAGCCAGTGCGACGGCGGACTTCTGCTCCGGCGTGCGGACGGCTTCCGGTACGTACGCGGCGCTGACCGCGCGCGGCCAAGCGTTGGACGGCAGGACATCAACGCCGATGTGTCGGCGCTCGACGGTGTCGCCGGGATGGACGGAAAGCCATTCGGCCTCGACGATGTCGGCAATCTCGCGACTGGCCGAGCCCTTCACGCGGACGCTGGCGTCCAAACGGAACAGTGTCATGTCGTCTCCCTCGATCACACCTGGATACCTCACACTTCAAGGCTGAAGTCAGCGTCCATCACTTCAGGCGTGAAGTCAAACCGGGACTTCGAGTTGTCGGTGGTCATAGGCTGCGAGGATGACCGAAGCGCTCCTCCCGGTGGATCCGGCACCTGCCGAGCCCGAGCCAAGGTGGTTGACCACGCAGGAAACAGACGCCTGGCTGGCAGTTGCCACCATCGCCATGCAGTTGCCCCGGGTTCTGGACGCCCAACTTCAGCGTGATTCCGGTATCGGGTTCTTCGAGTACTCGGTGCTCTCCTGGCTGTCGATGGCGGAACATCGCACCATCCGGATGAGCGACCTGGCGGAGTTGAGCAGAGGATCGCTGTCTCGGCTGTCAAATGTCGTCAAGCGGCTGGAACAACGTGAATTGGTCCGCCGGGCACCTGATCCGACGAATGGCCGGTACACCAACGCGGTTCTCACCGACGCCGGCTGGGCGTGCGTGGTGCGGGCGGCGCCGGGGCATGTGAACGCTGTGCGGCAATTCATCTTCAACCCGCTGTCGGCCGAGCAGGTCGAAGTCCTGCGTGAGATCAGTGGTCTCATCGCAGACCGCATCCGCTCCGGACCCCCGTCGGCCACGGACCTGGCCGATCTCGCCGCGGCCGAAAACAGTTGTTGCGAACCCGAGAATCGCGCCCAAGACCAGCCGCTGTGTTGACTGAGCGCCGATTTCATGGACTGGGCGCCAAAATATGTCGGAGCCCACACCAACAAACCGGAGCCGTCTGCGGGGCGAGGCCCGAAAACCGGCGCTGAGTGGGCCCGACGACCTGAGAACCGACGTCCCGGGGACCGCGGAGCCACGAGTTGCTGTCCGGCCAGGAGAATCGCCGCTTGCCAGCAGCTCACCAGCAGCTCACCAGGAGCCGTACACCCCGGTATTCGCCTGGCGCATCGCGCTGACATAGCCACTGCGCTGCTGACCGGTGTGATCCTCGCCCGTCGGCGTGGCCAGCAGTCCGCGCATCGCGTCGACGGTGTCGAATTCCTTGCGCTGCATCCAGTCTTCCAGCCCGTCGAGCAACGCCTGGGCATGCTTCGGGCCGTGCCGCAGCAGCGCGGAGGTGGTCATCACCACATCCGCGCCCGCCAGCAGGTAGGCCACCAGGTCCGCGACGTGCTCCACCCCGGTCGTCGCGGCGAGCGATGCCTGCACCCGTCCGTGCAGCAACGAGATCCACGTCCGGGTCAGCCTGCCCTCCGACGGGCGGGACAGGCCCACCGCCGACGCCACCTTGAGGGTCTCCGGGTCGATGTCTGGCTGCAGGAAACGATTGAACAACACCAATCCGTCCGCGCCGGCCTCGTCAAGCCGGACCGCCATTTCACTCATGGCGCTGAAGTACGGGCTGAGCTTGACCGCCACCGGTATCGACACCGACTGTTTGACCGAGTCCAGCACGTCCAGGTGCCGCTGCTCGACCTCCCG
>Ga0208716_1000174_pt1 | contig 26437 bp, 23 predicted proteins | sample NGESurdeep092012_8_FD_184482 | JGI IMG/M metagenome (GOLD analysis project Ga0208716, IMG submission 184482) | Arctic peat soil microbial communities from Barrow, Alaska - NGEE Surface sample 415-3 deep-092012 (SPAdes) | ecosystem: Environmental > Terrestrial > Soil > Wetlands > Peat ...
GCAGCAGCGAAGGCCAAGGACCGGATCGAGTAGCTGTCCGGGCGTACAGAACTGCTACCAGAATTAGCGTCTTGACGGTTGTGAAGACTCTACATGTAGGACGATTGGAACTTTCCACCCGTAACCCTATGACACCATATGAACATATAAATCTTGACGTGCCACTACATATTGAGGCACCATTGGGGGCGTAAAAGGGAGGGAACCTGTCAGCGGCAAACTGGCAGGCCCCCGGTGGTACTTGTTTCCTGACAGAGACAATCATATTCGCTGGCCTTCCCTTTTGCAACACAAAACTACGTTTCAAGGGAGAAGAAAAAGATCAAAGCGGACCTCGTAAAACGCGGTCGGACGCGTGAGTAGTTATTCCGTTGAAGTAAAGCCTCCCGCACGGAAGGAACTCGAAGCGTTACCGGATAACGTGCTGGTCCGTGTCGTCCAAAAACTTGAGTCGCTGGGCCAATCGCGCGGCACGAATCTCAAGCGGCGGTCTAGTAGTTCGGCCGTCTGAATAGGTTCTCCTAAGCCTCAATTCGTGGAGCCGGCGGACCCAGAGGGTACCCCGCCGGCCATGCCCGCTTTCTAGCGGGCATATCCAGGCCGGAAGGCACCTCGGCACGAATGCCGAGGTGGCCGCCTGGAAAGGCGGCTCCACGGAGCCGCTGACGTGGCGAACTTTATCATTTGGTCGAAGTACTAGGTGCTCCGCCGTGAAATGGCCGGCCCTACAATTGGAACTGGGACATTACCGTGAAACCTGTTTACATCGCCACCTTCCACCAATCGAAGTTCGGCAAGCTGCTTGGCATGACCGTGCCCCAGATTCTGGATTCTGCCATCCAGGGCGCCTGCCGCCAAATCGGCACGGAGCCGTCTGCTTTGGACGTGGGCAGCATCGGCGCGGCCTGCAATTTCTCCCTCAACGAGCAGGGTTTGCTCGCCGGGCTGATGGCGGACACGCCGGGCATGGAAGGCAAGCCCATCGAGGCGGTGGAGAATGCCTGCGCCTCGGGCGGGCAGGCCGTTCTCTCTGTGATCCAGAAGCTGCAACTCGGCATGGGCGAGACCGGAATCGCCGTGGGCTACGAAAAGATGCGCGATGCCGAAGGCAAGATGGACGGCAAGCTCATCGGCAAGGTGCTCGGCTACTTTTCTCATCCCGACGAGCGCGCGGGCAAGGTCTTCGTCTTCCCCCACATCTTCGCCGAAGTGATGCGCGAGTACATGGACGCCTACGGCGTCACCGAACGCGATCTCGCGGCAATCGCCGTGCAGGAGTATGCCAACGCGCGGTTCAACCCCTTTGCGCAGATGAACAAGGTGCAGATCACCCTCGATCAGGCGCTCCAGATCGAGGGCTTCAATCGCTACGTAGTCGAGGGCCTGCCGCTCAAGACCTACGATTGCTCGCAGATCACCGATGGCTACGCCTCGCTGATTCTGGCTACCGCTGAAGGCTTGGCGAAGCTCGGCGTTCCCAAATCCGAGTGCGTGCAGGTGGCGGGATGGGGACAGGCGACCGACCCCATTCGCAAGGCCGGCCGCGATGTGCTGCATCCCGCGGGCGCGTACCGTGCCATGCGCACGGCCTACCAGATGGCGGGAGTCAAACCCGAAGACGTGAACGTGGCCGAAGTGCACGATTGCTTCACCGTGATGGGCGCGCTGGGCACGGAAGTGATCGGCAAAGCCGAGCCCGGCAAGGGCGCCCAATACTGGGTCGAGGGCAAGGCGGCGCCCGATGGCGAGTGCGCCATCAATACATCCGGCGGGCTGATCGCCAAGGGACACCCCATCGGCGCCACCGGCATCGCCATGATCGGCTGGAGCGCACTCCAACTGCTCGGTAAAGCGCCGGCCGGTTTGCAGGCGCCAAATCCGCGCGCCGCCGCGACCTTCAATATCGGCGGCCCCATCTGCGCCAGCGTGTGCACCGTGCTGCGGGCGGCGGAGTAGGAGTATACTCCCTGGGCCGGGAGCGGTCTCCTCGGACGAACACCAAACTCGGACGGCGGCCCGCCGGCCCACCACGCCGGCCCACCACCCCCGCCACCCCCTGGCAACCGCCGTGCGAAGCGGGTAACATCAGTGACTATGACCCGCCGTACTGCACTAGCCCTTTTCGGGACTACGCTGGCCCGCGCCGCCGGGCGCCTGCCCGCCAACAAGAACGTTCGATGGGCGCTGGGCGCCAACCTGTGGAACTCGTTTCCGCGCGTGGCATTCACCGACATCCTGGACGTCATGAAAGACACCGGCTTCATTGGGATCCGCATGACGCAGTTCCCGCAGATCCTCAAGACCTACAGCATCACCGTGCCGGAGCTGCAAAAGGAGTTGTCCAAGCGCGGATGCCACGTGATCACCATCTCCTACAACGGTCCCGCGCACGACCCCGCGCGGCGCGCCGACGTGATCTCCGGCGCCCGCACCGCCATGACCTTTCTCAAGGAGTTCGGCGCCAACCACCTCGTGGTCTTCTCACCCAATCGCAGCAATGCGTCGGAGGCCGGCTTCCAAAGCATGTGCGAGTGCTACAATCAACTCGGCGAAGTCGCCGGCGAAATGGGCTTCCGCGCGGGACTGCACAACCACATGGGCCAAATCGTGCAGACCGCCGAAGAGGTGGACCGCTGCATGGCGATGACCGACCCCAAGCTGTTTTGGTTCTCGCCGGACCTCGCGCACCTCTATCTGGCCGATTGCGATGTGGTCAAGACCATCGAGAAACATAAGAGCCGCCTGATGCTGCTGGACTACAAGGACGCGCGCAAGATCGGCGACAAGCTGCTCGACAATATCTTCGACCTCGGCGATGGCAACGTGGATTTTCCGGGCTGCCATCGAGTGCTGAAATCGATCGGGTACAAAGGGTGGCTCTGCGTCGATCTCGACACCGCGCGCAAGGGACCGCGCGTCAGCTACGAACGCTGCGGAGAGTATGTGGTGAACAAACTGGAGTCCATCTATGTCTGAGGTCACCCGGTCTGAGGTCACTCGTCGCACGCTGCTGGCCGGCGCGGCGGCCAACGCGCTGGCGGCCGATTCCCGAATTCTCGACCCTCACGTCCACGTGTGGAAGCACGACCCCGCGTTTCCGTTTGCCGCTCTCGCGCGCGTGCCGGAGCGCGATGCCGCTCCCGAGACGCTGCTGGAGTTGATGAAGGCCAACGGGGTGGCGCGCACGGTAATCATCCAGGTGATCCACTACAAGTACGACAACCGCTACCTGGCGAGCGTGCTGAAGCGATATCCGGGCATATTTCAAGGCGTCTGCCGCGTGGATCCGTTGGACCCCGCGGCGCCCGACCAGCTCTCGCGCCTGACCACGCAGGGCTTTCGCGGCGTGCGCCTCAGTCCGGCGGGCAATGCGACCGGCGACTGGTTTCGCGGCCCCCTCATGCCTCCATTGTGGAAACGATGCCAGGAACTCAAAGTGCCGATGACGGTGCTGGCCCCAATCACGCGCATGCCGGAAGTGGCGGCGCTGCTCGAAAAACTGCCGGACCTGACCGTAGTCATCGACCACATGGCCGATTGCCCCATCGATCAGCCGGCGGAACTGGAGAAGCTGATCGCCCTTCAGCGCTACCCCAAGGTGTTTGTCAAGATCTCGCACACCTGGTCGATTTCCAAACAGCCGTATCCGTGGCTGGACGCGCAGGAGTACGTCAAGCGGCTGCACGCGGCCTTCGGACCCGAGCGCCTGATGTGGGCCACGGATTGGCCCATCGTGGAGAACGTCTCCACCTATGAACGCGCGCTGCGCGTGGTCCGCGACGAGATGAAATTCCTCAACACCGAGGACAGGGACTGGATCATGAACAAGACCATCGAACGAGTCTGGCCTTTTGGAGCGTGATGCCATGCGAACGTTACTGACGCTTTTGGTTTGCGGCGCGCTGCATGCGCAGATCCCGGCACCCATCCCCGAAAATGACGCGCGCAACACCGAGATTCCAAATACCGATACCCACTTCACCGCGCGCACCTACAAGACGCTGGCGGAGTGGCAGGCACGGCGCGCGCACCTGCGCAAACAGATTCTCTCCGCCGCCGGCCTGCTGCCCATGCCGCCGAAGAACGACCTGCATCCCCAGATCTTCGGGCGCATCGAGAACAAGACCTACGTGATCGAGAAGGTGCTGCTGGAGACGCTGCCGGGCTACTATCTCGGCGGCAATCTCTATCGCCCCATGAAGCCTGCTCCGGCCGGAGGCTTCCCGGGAATCGTCTCGCCGCACGGGCACTGGACCTACGGGCGGCTGGAGCATGCGGTGAACGCGTCGATTCCGGCGCGCTGCATCAACTTGGCGCAGCAGGGCTACGTGGTCTTCTGCTACGACATGGTGGGCTACAACGACACCGTCCAGACGCCGCACGATTTCGGCAGCCCCGCGGAACAACTCTGGGACTTCGGACCGCTCAGCTTGCAGTTGTGGAACTCCATCCGCGCGGTGGATTTCGTGCAATCCCTGCCCGGCGTCAACGCGGCGCGCATCGGCGCCACCGGAGCGTCGGGTGGGGCCACGCAGACGTTTCTGCTGGCGGCAGTGGATGACCGCATACAGTTCTCCGCGCCGGTGAACATGATCTCGGCCATCATGCAGGGCGGCGGCCTGTGCGAGAATGCGCCCAACCTGCGCCTGGATACCTTCAACGTGGAGATCGCCGCCATGATGGCTCCGCGGCCCATGATCATGGTCTCGGCCACCGGCGATTGGACGAAGAATAACCTCACCGAGGAGTTTCCCGCGGTGCGCGCCATCTACGAACTTTTCGATCGCGCGGCCAACGTGCAGGCCATGCACCAGGACGCGCCGCACAATTACAATCAAGTGGCTCGCGAGGCGGTCTACGGCTTCTTCGGCAAGCACGTGCTCGGCGAACCCGACGCCGCCAAATTCAAGGAACGCGGCATCCGCCTCGAAAAGCTCCAGGACATGCTCGCCCTGCACAATCGCACGCTCCCCGGCAACGCCCTCGATTACGCGGGAATCTTCGCGCAATGGGTGCGCACGGCGCAGACGCTGGTGCGGGAGATCACCGACCGGAACCAGTTGCGCGAGATGATGGAATTCGCCCTGGGCGCGGAGTGGCCGGAGCGCGTGGTCAGCGAGGCCAAGGGCGAGAAGATCGTCTTCGGGCGTCCCGGCCGCGGTGACCGGGTGGCCGGATTCTGGTTCCCCGGTGAAGGGCGTAAGGTGCTCTTCATCCATCCCGACGGCGCGGAGGCCGCGCGCCACAGTCCCGAGTTCGCCGCCCTGGTGCGCACCGGGCGGCCGATCTACGCCATCGACGCGTTCCAAACCGGCGCTGCCGTGGCGCCGCGCGACCGCGAGGCCAAGATGTTCCTCACCTTCAACCGGAGCGACGATGCCAACCGCGTACAGGATATCCTGACCGTTCTGCGCTGGCTGGACGTGCCCGATGTCGAACTGGTGGGGGTGGGCAAAGCCGCCGTCTGGTGCCAGTTCGCCGCCGCCCTGTCCAGGCAAAGGGTGGTGCTGAAAGCCGATCTGGCGAACTTCACCGGCACAGACCAGGAATACGTGGACCGATTCTTCGTGCCCGGCATCCAACGCGCCGGCGGTCTGCGCGTGGCACGCCTCCTGTCCGAGAATAGAGAGTAATGATCGCTACCATAAACCCCGCCACCGGTGACTGCCTGGCCACATTCGACCCGCTCACCGAATCGCAACTCGACGAAAAGCTGGCGCGCGCAGCCGAGGCGTTCCGCACCTATCGCCACACCACGTTCGCCGAACGCGCCGCCTGGATGCGGCGCGCGGCCGAAATCCTGGAAACCGAAAAGGATGCATTCGCGCGCATCATGACGCTCGAAATGGGCAAGCCGCTGGCGGCCGCGCGCCAGGAGGCCGCCAAGTGCGCCACCGCCTGCCGCTATTACGTGGAGCACGCCGAACACCTGCTGGCCGATGAGTTGGTGGACACGGGCGGCCCCATGAGCTTCATCCGCTACCAACCGATTGGCGCGGTGCTCGCCGTCATGCCCTGGAATTTTCCGTTCTGGCAGGTCTTCCGCTTCCTGGCGCCGGCCCTGATGGCGGGCAACGTGGGCCTGCTCAAACACGCTTCCAACGTGCCGCAGTGCGCGCTAGGGATCGAAGATATCGTGCGGCGCGCGGGCTTCCCCGCGGACGTGTTCCAGACGCTGCTGATCGGCGCTGAGCTGGTGCACGGGGTGATCGACGACCCGCGCGTGAAAGCCGTCACCCTGACCGGCAGTGAGCCGGCGGGCCGCCAGGTGGCGGTGCAGGCCGGCCGCCAGATCAAGAAATGCGTACTGGAACTGGGCGGCAGCGATCCCTTCATCGTCATGCCGAGCGCCGATCTCGACGCGGCGGTGCCCACGGCGGTGCAGGCGCGCGTCCTCAACAACGGCCAAAGTTGCATCGCCGCCAAGCGCTTCATCGTGGAAGAAGCCGTTGCCGATGAGTTCGAGCGGCGCTTCGTGGAGGCCATGGCCCGGCTGGTGGTGGGCGATCCGATGCAGGAGACCACGCAGGTAGGTCCGCTGGCCACGCCCGTCATCCTGCACGATCTCGATCAGCAGGTGCGGCGCTCCGTAGCGGCGGGGGCGCGCGTGCTCACCGGAGGGCACAGGCTCGAGCGTCCCGGCAATTATTACGCGCCCACGGTGCTGGTCGACGCGCCCGCGAATTCGCCCGCTCACCGAGAGGAGCTGTTCGGACCGGTGGCCGTGGTGATGCGCGCCCGGGGAATCGAAGCGGCCATCCGCCAGGCCAACGATACCCGGTTCGGACTAGGCGCCAGCGCGTGGACGCGCGATGGCGCCGAGCAGCAGCGCTTCATCGAGGAGATCGACGCCGGGATGGTGTTCATCAACGGCATGGTGGCGTCGGACCCGCGCCTGCCCTTCGGTGGCGTCAAGGCATCGGGATACGGGCGCGAACTCAGCGCCTGGGGCATTCGCGAATTCGTGAATGTGAAGACCGTGATGGTTTTGTAAGCCTTCATACACTCACCGATGTTGGACCTCGAATTGCTGCCTATCGACGCGAGGTCACTTATGCGCAAATTTGCACTGGCGTTATCGCTCTGTTCATCGGTAGTTCTGTTCGCCGCGGATACCGCACAGGAGCGGTTGTCGGACGCTACCAAGGTTTTCAATGAGATCATGGCCACCCCGGATAAGGGTGTTCCGCAAGAGTTGCTGGAGACGGCGCACTGCATCGTCATCGTGCCTGGGATGAAGCAGGCGGCGCTCGGCATCGGCGCTAAATTCGGCCGCGGATACGCGGTTTGCCGCCAGAATCGGGCAGGCTGGGGCGCGCCCGCGGCAATTCGGGTGGAAGGCGGCAGCTTCGGCTTTCAGATCGGTGTGTCCAACACGGATATCATCATGCTGGTCATGAACGATCGCGGCATGCGCCGTCTGCTGGAGGATAAGGTCACGCTGGGCGCCGAAGCCACGGTCGCGGCGGGTCCAGTCGGCCGCCAGACTTCGGCTTCCACCGACGTCCAAGTGTCGGCGGAAATACTCTCCTGGTCGCGCTCGAAAGGGCTGTTTGCCGGGATCGCGTTGCACGGCGCCACGCTGCGGCCGGATAACGACGTGAACGAGGAATTGTACGGAAGCAAACTTACCAACAAACAGCTCCTGTCGGGCGGCCAGACGGCTCCGGCCAGCGCGATGGACTTGATTACGGCCTTGAACCGTTACTCGCCGCGCGAGGCCAAGGATACGCCGATCGAAACCCGCGCGGTCGGCAAAGATAAGAAGAAGTAACAGATCAGTATGTCAAGACCGCTTGCTGACGCGCGCGGCTCCGATCGAACGCATCCCGTCCGAGCCGCGACCGTCAGGGAGCGTCGTCGCACTTACGCCACGATATCTCTAACCACGTCGCCGGAGATGCCAGTCAGCCGGACATCGAGGCCCTGAAATTTCACGGCGAGGCGCTGATGGTCCACGCTGAGTAAATGAAGCATGGTGGCGTGAAAATCGTCCACGCTCACCGGGTTCTCCTCGGCCGCATAGCCGAGTTCATCGGTAGTGCCGTAACTGATCCCAGCCTTCATGCCGCCGGCAACCAGGAAAGAAAACCCCTCGATGCGACGATCGCGTCCGTCGCCACCCTGCGACATCGGCGTGCGGCCAAACTCCCCGCCCCAGATCACCAGCGTCTCCTCGAGCATGCCGCGCTGCTTCAGGTCGGTGATCAGCGCCGCCGTCGCCCGATCCACTTCTTCGGCCTTGAGCGCAATGTTGGCCTTCACGCCGCTGTGGTGGTCCCAATCGCGATGATAGAGTTGAATGAATCGCACGCCGCGTTCCGCCAGGCGGCGCGCCAGCAGGCAGTTGGATGCGAACGACCCGTCTCCGGGGTGCGCGCCGTACATGAGGCGCTGTTTTCTTGACCCGTGTCAATTGCTCGACCAATCGAGGGATAGCGGTTTTGAGCGTGCCTCGGTTCGTGCAGTCGTACTCGACGGCTCTCATCGCTCGAACAGTGCGGCGGCCGGGGCCGCGGGGTCATTTTCCGGAAACCCCACATACCGTTCCCAACTGTGGGCTAGTGCCGGACGTCCTAGCTCAGGCACCCACAAAAAAAGGGACACCGACGCCCCATGTGTTTGTGGGGGGCCGGTGTCCCGAAACCTACGACAACCGGGACAAATGAACGCCCATTGGTGGTCGGGCCGCACTCGCCCGAAAAGTTCACGCTGCCCGTAGTTGGATCGGCCCGGCGCGACTCTTAGAAGCGTGATGCGCCTTTCGCTCGCGCTGTTGTGCCTCGCAATCCCTGGCCTGCCGCAACCTCTGACCATTGGTGTGGAAGGCGGTGTCCGATTGAGCAGAGATCCGCAAATCTATGACCCAATCATTGACCGATCGAACTCCAAGCCCTACCTCGTGGGTCCGATGATCGAGGTGCGGTTGCCGTTCCACTTTGCTTTTGAGACCGATGCGCTGTATAGCCGCCTCGGAAACACGTCCTATATTCCCTTGATAGCCAACGAATCCTACATACGTACCATCGCGAATTCGTGGGAATTTCCGCTGCTGGTGAAGTACCGTTTGCCGGTTCCTCGCGTGCACCCGTACGTGTCCGTGGGAGTCGCGCCGCGCCGTGCTGGCGGCAGGATCAATACCATTCATTATGGATTTTATCCAAGCGATGTCACCTTCTCGTCCGTCGATTGGCATGCCCATGACCAAGCGTTTGTGTTGGGCGGCGGAGTCGGGGTGAAGCTCTGGCACATCCGCATCACCCCGGAAATCCGCTATCTGCGGTGGGAGGTTCCGTCGAGACCTTCCTCCAGCGACGCCGCGTACTATCTACGAGTGCCGCAAAACGAGGCGCAGGTGCTTCTGGGAATCGGGTGGCCCGCCAGGTAAGACGGTGCCGGCCACGCTCCCGTGCCCGATATCGATAAGCCAATTCTGCTGATCACCGCCAAGCAATACCTGGCTACTGGCTGGCCGCCGAATTCATCGAGCGCGGCTGGAGCATGAAGCAGATGGTGCGCCTGCTGGTGACCTCTTCCACTTACCGCCAGAGCTCCAACGCGCGTCCCGAACTGGCGGCGAAGGATCCGGAAAACACGCTGCTCGCCCGCCAATCGCGCCTGCGCCTGCCCGCGGAACTGATCCGCGACGAAGCGCTCTCCGCGGCCGGATTACTCGATCCGCGCATCGGCGGGCGCAGCGTCAAGCCGCCGCAGCCCAAGGGCGTGGCCGAGCTTGCCTACGCGGGGTCGGTGAAGTGGGACGAGAGCAGCGGGCCCGACCGCTACCGCCGCGGCCTCTACATACACTTCCAGCGCACCGTGCCCTATCCGCAACTGATGAGCTTCGACGCGCCGGCCGCGAGCCTCGCCTGCCCGCGCCGCGAACGCACCAATACGCCGCTTCAGGCGCTCAACCTGATGAACGATCCGGTCTTCTTCGAAGCCGCGCAGGGGCTCGCCTATCGCATCATGCGCGAGTCCGCCGGCGGCTTCCGCGAGCGCCTCAACCACGCGTACGCCATCACGCTCGGCCGCGAGGCCACGGCGCGCGAGGCCGAGCGCATGGGCAAGTATTTCGACGACACCAACCGCGGGCTCGAAGCCAACCCGCAAACCGTGGCCGCGCTCTTCCCCAATCGACTGGAAGGCGTGCCGCAGGCCGAAACCGCCGCCTGGGTCGCGTTGAGCCGCGTGCTCCTCAACCTGGACGAGTTCATCACGAGGGATTAGCCATGCCATTTCTTTGTAGCGTAGCCTTTCAGGCTGCCATGACCCCATTCGTGGGGGCATTCTTCCCAAGGTTCCCGCCCCGCAAATCAAAAAGGAAATCTTAGCCATGGACCTGGAACAGTTTCGCCGAATTCAGAGCCGCCGCAGCTTCTTCCGCGAATGCGCCGGCGGCATCGGCACCATCGCGCTGGCGCAGATGCTGGAACGCGAAGGCCGCGGCGCAGCGGTGGAGCAGAACCCTCTGGCGCCGCGCCAGCCGCACTTCGCGCCCAAGGCCAAGAACGTCATCTTCATGTTCATGGAAGGCGGCCCCAGCCAGATCGATCTCTTCGATCCCAAGCCCGAACTCCAGAAGTGGCACGGCAAGCCGCTGCCCCCCGAGCTCACCAAAGATCTGCGCCTGGCCTTCACCAAGCCCAACGCCGCCGTGCTCGCCAGCCCGCGCGTCTTCACCCCGTACGGGCAGAGCGGCACCGAGTTCTCCGATTACATCCCCCACATCGGGTCCTGCGCCGACGATCTCTGCCTGGTGCGCTCGATGTTCACCGACGCCTTCAATCACCATCCCGGCCAGTTGCTGCTCTTCGGCGGCAGCATACAGGTGGGCCGCCCGACCATGGGCGCGTGGGTGCTCTACGGCCTCGGCAGCGAGTCGCGGAATCTGCCGGGATTCGTCGTCCTCAGCTCCGGTGTCGGCACCAGCGGCGGAAGCTCCAACTGGTCGAGCGGATATCTTCCTTCGACGTACCAGGGCGTGGTGTTCCGCAGTTCCGGCGACCCGGTGCTCTACCTTTCGAACCCTCCGGGCGTGACGCGCGAGATGCAGCGCGCCGGCCTCGACGTGCTCAAGGATCTGAACGAAGAGCATTATTCACAAACCGGCGATATGGAGATCGCCTCGCGCATTGCCTCCTACGAGCTCGGCTTCCGCATGCAGATGGCCGCGCCCGAGCTGCTCGATTTTTCCCAGGAGAGCCCGGAGACGCTGGCCATGTATGGCGTCAATGAGGAGCCCACCAGGCAGTTCGCTACCAACTGCCTGCTGGCCCGCCGCATGGTGGAGCGCGGCGTGCGCTTCGTTATGCTGAACCACGCCAGTTGGGACGACCACACCGATCTCAATCGCAAGCTCAAGACGCACTGCGATATTGCCGACAAGCCCACCGCGGCGCTGATCCAAGACCTGAAGCAGCGCGGCCTGCTGGAGGACACGCTGGTGGTCTGGGGCGGCGAATTCGGCCGCACGCCGATGTGCGAGATCCGCAATCCGCGCGACGCCAACAACGCCGGCCGCGACCATCACCCGCTGGCCTACAGTCTCTTCCTGGCGGGCGGCGGCATTGCGGGCGGCACCGTCATCGGCAAGACGGACGAACTCTGCATGAACATCACCGAGGACAAGGTCCACGTGCACGATCTACAGGCGACCCTGCTGCACTGTCTCGGCCTGGACCACACCCGCCTCACCTTCCACCACATGGGCCGCGATTTCCGGCTTACGGACGTTGAAGGCACGGTGGTAAAGAAGATGCTGGCATAGGGGCTCGGTAGAGTCGCCTTTCCAGGCGGCCATCTCGGCATTCGTGCCGAGATGCCTTCCGGCGTGACCATGCCCGCTAGAAAGCGGGCATGGCCGGCTGAAAGCCGGCTCCACGAATTGAGGCTCGGGAGAACCTATTCAGACGGTCGAACTACCAGGAATCTTCAGGATCGATTACCGAGAACTGCTCCAATGTCGCCACCTCGCGCAATGCCTGATCCGAAGCCACAACATGGTCGAGCAGGCTTCTTGGCAGGGCCCCAACCACGGATAGCTGCAGAGCGTCGAGCGTACGGAGTCCGTAGCGAAAACCGTAGGACACGATGAGTTGTTCCGCCCGCTCGTAGTGGGTCTGCGCGAGCGCAAGAACCTCAAAAACACCGCTACGAATATCCGACAGAAACCGCCGCCTCAGTGCCGTAGCGTCGTCGGCGTTGATTGCCTGAAACCGTACTTTGAGGGCAAAAACCGAATGCATGTCAACGACTGCCAGACGAGAAATCAGGATCCGATGGTTGGGAGTCCGCACCAACTCTTCGACGCGCTCGGAACCAGCTTCCTGGTGGTAGAGTTTCGCCAGTGCGCTCGTATCGAAAAAGTACGCGGCCACTCAGAACCGATCCTCGCGGTCGGCGATAACCGCCTCGGCCCAGGAAGTAGGGTCTTTAGACGTGATGGCCCGGACCTCTTCGATGCTGGGGATATAGTCCATCGCATCGACCTCTGTCCTAACGCTCTCGATGTATGCGAGATCGAGGTAGGAGCGGAGTGGATCCACGGACGAATCAATGATCCTCACCGTGACCTGCTGATGTTCATCCAGGTCCAGAGGCTCCAAAGGTCGCAGCATCCCATTCTCGTATACGGCTTCCACCTGTCTGGTCATCACATCCCCATTTTACGCTGCTTTCTGCGCCCAAGGCGGCGGTACAATGAAACGCTATGACGCTGAAGCTCGAGCTGGAGGCTCCTGACGGCGCTGTGGACAAGTGCGCTGAAGCCGAACTCATTCGTTCGGTCAAGGAGCAGGCTGCGCTCAAGCTTTACTCCGACGAACGCGTCACCACTGGCGAAGCAGCCGAGATGCTCGGTTTGACACGAATCCAGTTTCTCGATCTTCTGCGCCGGACGGGGCTCGGATTCCAGGTCGAACTCGACGACGAAGACTTCGCGCAGATCCGGCGCTGGCGCAGCGAGTAATAGCCAAGGGCAGCGCCCTTCACGCAAGGCTACAATTGTCTTCTGGGCCGATCTTCGCGTCTGCCCACCCAGGAGCTTCTTTGCGCATCAAAAAAGCTGTCATCACCGCCGCCGGCCAGAGCCAGCGTGCGCTGCCGCTGCAGACCCTGATCGATCGCGACGGGCAGGAGAAGCCCGTACTCTGCATCCTGATCGAGCAGGCCCTCGCTGCCAACGTCGAGGAGATCTGCGTGGTCGTCTGGCCCGGCGACGAGGCCCGCTACGCCGACGCCGCGGGCCGGCACGCGTCCGGGGTGCGCTTTGTTCCCCAGGCCGAGCCGAAGGGCTATGGCAACGCCATCCTGTGCGCACGCGACTTCACCGGCGCCGACGCCTTCCTCCACATGGTGGGCGACCATCTCTACGTTTCCGCGGGGCCCGAGCCCTCCACCCACCGCCTGGTCGCTCTCGCCGAAGAAACGGAGTGCTCTGTCTCCGGCGTGCAGCCCACGCGCGAGAGCCTGCTGCCGCGCTTCGGCACCGTCGCCGGACGCCGCGTTCCAGGCCGCAGCGACCTCTACCGCATCGATACCGTCATCGAGAAGCCCACGCCCACCGAAGCCGAGCAGCGTCTCATGGTGCCCGGCATTCGCGCCGGCTACTACCTCTGCTTCTTCGGCATCCACGTGCTGACCCCCGCGGTGATGGAACTCCTCGCCAAGGGCGCACCGACGCTTTCCACCGCGCTGGCCGAACTGGCGCGCCATGAGCAGTACCTCGCGCTGGAAGACGAAGGCCGCCGCTACGATCTCGGCGCGCGCTACGGTCTGCTGGTGGCCCAGTTGGCGCTGGCCCTCAACGGGCAGGATCGCGCGCAGGTGCTCTCCCAACTGCTCGAACTTCTGGCCGATCGCGAATTGCGCGCCGCCGCGGGAGGAACCCGCCAGTGAGCCTGCTCACCGGCGTGATTACCTCTGGCGGCGAGGAGCGCGACCGCTCGCTCGACGCCCTGTGCCGCAACGCACCGCTCGAAGAGTTGCTCGCCGAATGCCAGGCGCTCGACCGCTTCCGCCGCACCAGCGACAACCTCTACGAACGCGTGCGCGCGCTCTTCTTCCTCTACGCCATCCACCGCTTCCACATTCCGTTGCGCCCCGCCGCCCGAACGCCCGCGCCGATTCCCTTCGCCGGATATTCCAACCTGCTCAAGCGCCGCTTCGAAGAGGCCATCGATCTCTTCCTGGCCGCCCAAGCCGAGCGTGGCCCGAGCGCCGCCATTTCCAGTGCGCTTGCCGCCGGCTACCGTTCGCTCGCCTTCCAGACGCTGGCCGACCAGGTGCGCCGCAGCGTGCGCAGCGTGCGCGGCAACCAGTGGATGTTCCGCGCCGGACACCCGGCCGATTACCCGCTGGGCCTCCGCCCCGAACTGCTCGCCGGCGCGCCGGTATTCCCCATCCTGCGCGAAACCACGCCCGTCCGCATGGATCTGACCCACAGCGGCTGGAGCGACATCTTCTTCCTCGGGATGGATTTCCCCGAAGGCGCCCGGGTGCTGAACATCTCGATCGATCTCGCCGTGCGCAGCGCGGCCGCGCCGAGTGGCCTGCCGAAACCGCCGGTGGAAGCCTACTTCCGCGTCATCGACGAGCCCGTGCTGCGCCTCACCAGCGTGGATCTGCAAGCCTCGGCCGACGTCACCTCGATCGCCGAAGTCTTCGATTTCGCGCGCGACTATCTCGGCCTGTTGAAGGCCGCCGTGATCGCTAGCGGCCTTGTGCCTCCGGGCATGGAGGGCGCCACCCAGCCGCTCTCCGACCTGCTCGCGCGGCTCACCGGCAAGCCTGGCCACGGCATCGAAATCGTCAGCAAGGTGAACGACATTCCGAAGGGCTCGCGCCTCGCCGTCTCCACCAATCTGCTGGCCTGCCTGATCGCGGTATGCATGCGCGCCACCAACCAGATCCACGCGCTCGCGGGCTCCTTGGAGGAACACGACCGCCGCCTGGTGGCGGCGCGCGCCATCCTCGGGGAATGGCTCGGCGGCAGCGGCGGCGGCTGGCAGGATTCCGGCGGTGTGTGGCCCGGCATCAAGTTGATCCACGGCGTCAAGGCGGGCGAGGGCGACCCGGAATTCGGCATCAGCCGCGGACGTCTGCTGCCCAACCATGAGATCTTCACCGCCGGCCGGGTTCCGCAATCGACGCGCGAGAAATTGCAGCAGAGCCTGGTGCTGGTACACGGCGGCATGGCGCAGGACGTGGGGCCCATCCTGGAGATGGTGACCGAGAAGTACCTGCTGCGCTCGGAGACCGAATGGCTCGGACGCAAGCAGGCCATCGGCATTCTCGATGAAGTGGTGGGCCACCTGGAGCAGGGCGATATCGGCGCTGTCGGGGCGTGTACGCAGAAGAACTTCGACGGCCCCATACAGACCATCATTCCCTGGGCCGGCAACCTCTATACCGACACGCTGATTCGCCGCGCGCGCGCCGAATTCGGCGAGGACTTCTGGGGCTTCTGGATGCTCGGCGGCATGTCCGGCGGCGGCATGGGATTCCTCTTCAACCCGCTGCGCAGGCCCGAAGCGCAGCAGCGCATGCAGGTCATCATGAGCGAGACCAAGCGCGCCATGGAGCACTCGGTGCCGTTCGCCATGGAACCGGTGGTCTACAACTTCGCCATCAATGAGCGCGGCACCGAGGCCGGGATACTCACCGGCGCCAACGCCCTCATGCCCGCCGGTTATTACACGCTCGCCGTGCCGCCGCTGTTGCGCACCGAATCGCGCAACCTCTCCGCCGGACGCCGCGCGGAACTGGAACGCTTCACCGCCGCCTGCCGCACCCTGGAAGACTTCTCCGGCATGGTGCACAATCTCTTCGATCACCTGTTGCCGCGCGCGCAGGATGAGCAGACCGGCCGCGCTCTGAGCCTGGAAGCATTGCTCGAAACCCACGGGTTCGACCGCGTGCAGCATGAGCGGATCCAGACCGATCTGCGTTCCGGCCGCATTGGCCTGGCGCAGAATCGCCTGCCGGTCAGCAGCCGCATCGAAGATGCCGCTCCGGACGAACTCGACGCCCGGCATCGCGAGCGCGGCATGCAGGCGCTGGCCGAAGGACGTGTCGCCGTGGTCACCCTGGCCGGCGGCGTGGGCAGCCGCTGGACCAAGGGCGCGGGTGCGGTCAAGGCGCTCAATCCGTTCTGCAAGCTCGGCGGGCGGCATCGCAACTTCATCGAAGTGCATCTGGCCAAGAGCCTGCGCGTGGGCCGCGAATGCGGTACGCTGTTGCCGCACATCGTCACCACCAGCTATCTGACGCACGATTCGGTCGAGCAGCATCTCGCCCGCGAGAGCAACTACCATTACCCCGGGCCGCTCGTGCTCTCGCCCGGGCGCATCATCGGCCTGCGCATGGTCCCCATGGAGCGCGACCTGCGCTTCGCCTGGGAAGAGATGCCGCAACAGATGCTGGACGAGCAGGCGCAGAAGGTCCGCGAGGGCCTGCACGCCGCGCTCATCAAGTGGGCCGCGCAGGCGGGCGAGGGGTCCAACTATACGGACAATCTGCCGATGCAGTGCCTGCATCCGGTGGGGCACTGGTATGAAGTGCCCAACCTGCTGCGCAACGGCACGCTGCTTCGCTTGCTCGCGGAGCGCCCGCGCCTGAACTATCTGTTAGTGCACAATATCGATACCGCCGCGGTAGACGTGGACGCCGCGCTGCTCGGCCAGCACATCTCTAGCGGCGCGGGACTCACCACCGAAGTGATCGCGCGCCACCTGGAAGACCGCGGCGGCGGACTCGCCCGGGTGGACGATCGCGTGCGCCTGGTGGAGGGCCTGGCCCTGCCCGGCGACGAACTTGAATCGCGCCTGTCTTACTACAACAGCGCCACCTATTGGGTGGATATCGATCGCCTGCTGGATGTCTTCGGCCTGACGCGCGAGACGCTCGCCGATAGTGCCCGGGTCAACGACGCGGTGCGCACCGTGGCCGCGCGCATGCCGACCTACATCACGCTTAAGGACGTGAAGAAGCGTTGGGGGAAAGGGCAAGAGGACGTCTTCCCGGTGGCGCAATTCGAGAAGCTATGGGGCGATATGACCGCGCTTCCGGAGCTGCACTGCCGCTTCATCGCGGTGCCGCGCCGGCGCGGCCAGCAATTGAAAGAGCCCGCGCAACTCGACGCCTGGCTGCGCGACGGCTCCGCCGCGTATACCGATTCCCTCTGCGCGTGGGAGTAGGCGGTTAACGAAAAGCGCTACAGCCGCTTCCGCGAACTCTACCAACGCTGGCGCAAGAAGCTCGGCGGTGCGCGAATAAGGGCAAGAAAAGGGCAAGTTCGCGGCCCTTCCTGTTTACTGGCTGCCGACTTCTAGAAAACATTGGGCCGGCATCCTCCGACCCTCTGGTGTGAGACCAGGAGATCCAGTTCAGAAAACGGTTCGTAGAGACCAAAAAAACGCCGCTCGGCGCTTTGTAAAACATTGATTTTATTAGGATTATTGGAAGGATTGGTCGGGGCGGAAGGATTCGAACCTTCGACCTCCTGGTCCCGAACCAGGCGCTCTACCAGGCTGAGCCACGCCCCGAACTTTCTAGTTTAGCCTGTTGCACCCCCGCACACAAGCACGTACCATCGAATTCGTGAGCGATACCCAAAAACTCCGCGAACTTCCGGCTGTTCATGAGGTGCTCGAACAGGTCACTTCGAGCCTCGCGCGATTTCCGCGTGCGCTCGTCGTCTCCGAAGTCCGGCGCGCCATCGATGCGGCACGAGCGCAGATTCTGGCGGGGAACGCCGCCGTGCCCGCCATCGCGGCGCGCGTCGAGCGGGCGCTGGCGCTTCTGGAGCGGCCTTCCTTGCGGCGCGTCATCAACGCCACCGGAGTCGTCCTGCACACCAACCTGGGACGCGCCCCGCTCGGCCCGCTCTCCATTGTGGCCGGCTACTCCAATCTCGAATTCGATGTCGCCGCCGGACGCCGCGGCCAGCGCGACGTCCACACCGGCAGCCTGCTCGAACGCCTCGTCGGCGCGCCCGCGATCGCCGTCAACAACAATGCCGCCGCCGTCTTCCTCGCCCTCCACGAACTCGCCTCTGGCGGCGAGGTAATCGTCTCGCGCGGCGAATTGATCGAAATCGGCGACGGCTTCCGCATTCCCGACATCATGGCCCGTTCCGGCGCCACCTTGCAGGAAGTCGGCACCACCAATCGCACCCGGATCGACGATTATCGCGCCGCCATCACCCAGCGCACGCGCCTCTTGATGCGCGTGCATCCCAGCAATTTCCGCATCTCGGGCTTCACCGCGCGCCCCCAATTGCGCGAACTCGCCGCTCTGGGGTGCGAGCGCGGCATCCCGGTCTACGAGGACTTGGGCAGCGGCTGCGTCGTGGACCTGCGAGCCTTCGGCATCGATGAGCCGCTGGTTTCCGACAGCCTCTCAGCCGGCGTGGATCTGGTCTCCTTCAGCGGCGATAAGCTTCTCGGCGGGCCGCAGGCCGGCATACTCGCCGGCCGTCCTGAGTTGGTCGCGCGCTTGCGGCGCAATCCCCTGTTTCGCGCGCTGCGCCTCGATAAGGTCATCTACCAGGTGCTGGAGAATACTCTGCGGAACTTGCTGCTGGAACGCTGGGACCTCGTGCCCGCGCTCGCTATGTTGCGCCAAAGCGCCGACCAGATTCGCCAGCGCGCGCGGGCGCTGGTGGCGCGCCTGCCGGCGCTGCGCGCGGAAGTTGTCGCGGGGCAATCGGTGACCGGCGGCGGCGCCACTCCCGAACAGTCGATTCCTACCTGGGTGATCGCCGTGGATTGTGCCAACGTGGTGGAGGCCGAACGCAGGCTGCGCGCGGGCGATCCGCCGGTGGTGGCGCGCATTGAGGACGGACGCTTGATCTTTGACTTGAGAACCGTGTTCAGCGCCGAGGAGGACACTCTCCTCTCAGCGCTGAACGGGCTTGCCTAGCAAGCAGCTATGCGCGTTCCTGGTAGGTGCCTTCGGCGGTGTTGACGCGGATCTTCTCGCCCTCGGTGATGAAGGAGGGCACCTGCACGACCATGCCGGTTTCCAGCTTCGCCGGCTTGGTGACGTTACTCACTGTGGCGCCTCTCATTCCGGGTTCGGTCTCCACCACCAGCATGTCCACCGTTGCCGGCAGTTCCACGCTGATCGGCTTGCCTTCGTAGAACTCCACCGATACCTTGAGTTGCGGGATCAGGTAATTGGTGGCGTCGCCCAGCAGGTCCTTCATCAGGTGCATCTGTTCGTAGGTTTCGGTGTTCATGAAATAGAAGTACTCGCCATCGTCGTACAAGTACTCCATTTCCTGCTCGTCCATGATGGCCTTCTCCACCTTGTCTTCGGAAGAGAAACGGTTTTCCGTCATGGAACCGGTGCGCAGGCTGCGCATCTTGGCCTGCACGAAACCGCGCAGATTGCCGGGCGTCCGGTGATTCACGCTGAAGACCGAGTACAGCTCGTTGTTGAACTTGATCACCATGCCCGGACGCATCTGTGTTGCTGAAATCATGAAACTCCTCTGCCTGTAAACTTGACCCTACGGAAACTCCAGTATAACAGGTGGGTGGGGCAGTCACGGGGACTGACAAGACTGCCATGAATTTCGGGCGCTCTTTGCCGGAAATTCGCTGGCAGTCCTGTCTGTCCCCGGGTTTCGTTAGAACGGCAGGATCTCCTCGCGAATCGGGTCGAAATCGATGCGCCGCTTCTGCATGTAGGAGATGTTGCCCAAGTGCGAAGCTTGCGCCGAGCGGTGACCGATCAGCACGTCGCCGTTGGGAAGTTTGCGCGACTTCACGCAGTCCAGGAAGTTCTGAATGTGATCCTGGTCCAGGTCGGTCGAAGCCTGCACTACGGTGGGCTTCGCGCCACGCCCCACGGGCGTGAATTCGTAACGCCCCCGGTCGATCCAGAGCCGCCCCTGCGTGCCGCAGAATTCAATCGCGGCCCCGGTCACGCCAGGCACCAGCGTGGCTTCAAAAGTAGCGGTGAACTGCGACGGGTATTCCAGCAGCACGTTGATGGTGTCGGGCGCGGTGCGTCCGTCCTTGTAGTTGTAGACGCCGCCCGACGCCGAAGCGGCAATCGGAATGTCCGCGCCCATGAACATGTGGACCACGTCGATCCAATGGGTAAATAGATCCGTCACCTGGCCGCCGCCGAAATCGAGGTAGGCGCGCCAGTTCCAATACTGCTGCGGATCCCAGTCGCGCCACTTCAGCGGTCCCAGGAAATGCGCCCAATCCAGGTTCGACGGGCACTCCTTGAGGCGATCCGGCGCCTTGCGCAGGTGGTAGCTGTTGCCGTGCCACCAGGTGCGGGCCAGCGTGACCTTGCCCAGTTTCCCGGTGTCCATATACAAATGCTTGGCTTCCAGGTAGTGCTTGCCGGAGCGCTGTTGCATACCCACCTGGCAGATGCGGTTGTTGATGCGCGCGGCCTTGACGATGGGCGGACCCTCCTCGATCTTCAGGGTCAGCGGCTTTTCCACGTACACGTCCTTGCCCGCGTTGAGCGCATCGATGGCAACGGCGGCATGCCAGTGGTCCGGCACGCCGATCAGCACGGCGTCCACTTCCTTCATCTCGAGCAGCTTGCGATGGTCGCTGAAGCTTTTGGAGTTGGGCGCGATCTGTTTGGCGGCGTCGATCTGGGCGCCGTAAATATCGCAGACCGCCGTGACATCCACGGTTCCGGATTTCACGAACTTACCGAGGTCGCCGCGGCCGCGCTCGCCGCAGCCGATAAGGCCGAGTTGCACGCGCTCGTTGGCGCCGTAAACCCGGGAGTAGGAAAGAGCAGTGGCGGCAGTCACGCCGCGGAGAAATGTCCGGCGTGGGACATCGTTTTCAGGCATGACCCGATTATATGTTGAATCAGTACCCCAAGAGGCGGCCCATCTCCGCCGCCAACGTTTCGGTCTGCGGAAGAATCGCCGCTTCGAGCCGCGGATGGTAGCCCACCCAGGTGTCGAGCGCCCCCACGCGGCGCACCGGAGCGTCCAGCCAGGCGAAGAGTTCGTCGCCGATCCGCGCGGCGATTTCCGCGCCGTAGCCCCACGAAAGGCAGTCCTCGTGGGCCACCATCACCCGGCTGGTCTTTTCCACGGAGGCGCGAATCGCCGCCCAATCGTAGGGCGCCAGCGTGCGCAGATCCAGAATCTCGATGCTCACCGCTGGGCTCCGCCGTTCAATCTGGGTGGCCGCCAGCAGCGCCTTCTGCACCAGCGCGCCGTACGTAATCACCGTCAGATTCAGCCCGGGCTTCACCACCTTGGCGCAACCGAAGGGAATCGTGTAATCGGCGCCCGGATGCGCCGAGCGGTTGTAGGTCTCGCGGTAGAGCCGCTTGTGCTCCAGGAACAGCACCGGATCGTCGGCGCGCATGGCGGTGCGCAGCAGGCCGCAGGCGTCGGCGGCGTTGCTGGGGAAGACCACGCGCAATCCCGGAATGTGCGTGAAGGTGGATTCGCCGCACTGGCTATGATAGATCGCGCCGCCGTTCAAGTACCCGCCGATCGGTACGCGGATCACCGCCGGACACGAAAACTTCCCGTTGGAACGCCAGCGCATGGTGGCCAGTTCGTTGCGCAGTTGCATCATCGCCGGCCAGATGTAGTCGAAGAACTGGATCTCCGCCACCGGCTTGAGCCCGCGCGTCGCCATCCCGATGGCGCGCCCCACGATCGCCGCCTCGGCCAGCGGCGTGTTGAAGGCGCGGCGCGAGCCGAATTCCGTCTGCAAGCCGTGGGTCGCCTTGAACACGCCGCCCTTGCCTTTCACCTCGCTCAGGCTGGCTTCGCGCGTGCAATCGGCCACGTCCTCGCCGAACACCACGATATCGGGATTGCGCCGCATTTCCTCGCGCAGCGTGGCGTTGATCAGATCCACCATGGTCATGGGCGCGCCCCGGAGGTGAGGTTCGGCGCGAGGCTCCACCGCGAACGCCGCGGAGGTCGCGTCCACCGTTTCCGAATAGAGATGCGTCAACGCGGAAGCCGCCGCCGGCGCGTCGTCGCGCAGCGCCTGCTGGGTGGCCTGCTCGATCTCTTCGTCGATTTCGTGGGTGATGTCCTGCAACATGCGGCGGTCCATCACGCCTTCGTCGATCAGCCGTTTGGGAAACAGCAGCACGGGGTCGCGCGCGGATTCGGCCTCGCGTTCGGCCGCCGTGCGGTACAGCCGCTGGTCGTCGGAGAGGGAGTGCGAATAGGGCCGGATGCAGCGCGCGTGCACCAGCGCCGGCCCGCGCCCCTCGCGGCAGTACTGGGCGGCTTCCCGCATGGCGCGGTAGCTCGCCATAAAATCGGTGCCATCCACCGCCTGGCGGAACAGCCCGGGGACACTCGCCGTAAGCGCCGAGATGCTGCCACCGGGAGTCTGCGCTTCCACGGGCACGCTGATGGCGTAGCCGTTGTCCTCGATCAGGAACAACACCGGGAGCCGGCGTAGCGACGCCAGATGCAGCGCCTCCCAGAATTCGCCTTCGCTGGTGGCCCCCTCGCCAGAGCAGACCAGCGTCACCTCGTCGCTCTTGGAGTCCTTGTAACGCGAGGCTTCGGCGCACCCCACCGCCTGCAAAAACTGCGTGCCGGTGGGCGAGGACGAGCTGACCACGTGGTAGTCGCGATGCCCCCAGTGCGACGGCATCTGGCGCCCGCCGGACGCGGGGTCGGCCGCCGCGCCCACCGCCTGTAGCAGCATCTCGTACGGCGTGACGCCGAGCGAGAGACAAAGCGCGCGGTCGCGGTAGTAAGGATAGAACCAATCGTGCGCGCTAGAGAGCGCCATCCCCGCCGCCACCTGCACCGCCTCATGCCCGGCGCCCGAAATCTGGAAGTAGATGCGGTTCTGCCGCTTCAGCGCCACTTCGCGGTCGTCCAGCCGCCGCGACGTGTGCATCAGGCGGAAGGCGCGGATCAGTTCCTCCGCCGCCAACCCGGCAAAACGTTCGGGTGTAGATGACTGCTGAGCGCTGGTTTCCGTCGCCACCCTTTGGTTCCCCTCTCCATCCAGCTTAAACCTTACGGCACACGTTGCTCATGATGCAAGAACGCCGGCAAGGACGCCGGCGTGGCAGCCTGAAAGGCTACGCTACGGGTGCCCCGATACCGAGAAGGCGCTATCGCAGAACGGCAATGAGTTTGGCGGTGGTGATCGCCTGGCCCACGTGCCGCTGCGTATGTTCCGCGATGTGGGTCAGCAGGCCGATCACCGTGGTCGGCAGGCGCTTGCGGCCCGCCGTCCGCGCGTCGCCAAGAGTCGCCGGATCAATCGCCCGGATGACCGCTTCGGCATCGCCGAAGGCGTGGTTCAAAGCGCCCAGAAGCTGCTCGCGGGACGGCTCGCCCGGGGATTTTTCCGCCTCCATGGCGTCCAACTGCGCCGCCGTGAGTTCCCTTCCCTGGAGGTAGGTCACGAGGCGGTTGGTGCTCCCCGCGATATGCAGAATATGGAATCCCACCGATGCCAGGCCGTGAGGCGTGGCCCAGATGCCCGCCGGCGGCAGGCCCGCCGTGTACTTTTCCAGGTCTTCCCGCGCCATCTGGAAGGAATAGAGCACCGGCGCCAACACGGGATGCACCCCCTCAATGGGACCGCGCATCCAGGGCTCAGGTAAGACGTCCATGGATCTAGTCTAACCGAATGTATCGGCCTGAGTGGCGCGCGCGCCGGGTTCTGCTTTCACTTTCCAGCGGGTGACGGCACAATCCAAAAGTACAGCTTGTGGCTCAGGTAGGATTGCTCATCCGTGTCGGGGACGATGGCCTCCTTTTCCGGCTTCCAATCGCCCATGTCGAACGTGTTGGACACAATCCGCGTACCTGGCTTCAAGTCGTGCAGCAGCTTGGGACGAAGCTTCAGATTGATGTGCGGCAGCAAGAAGAGGGTCACCACTGTGGCCTCGTGAATGTCGGCTTCAAACAGGTCGTTCTCTTCGAACCGAACCAGCTTCTCAACCCCGGCTTTGCGGGCGTTCTCTTTGGCCTCGCCGATGCGCACAGGGTTGATGTCGATGCCGACGCCGCGCGCCCCAAGGTCCTTGGCGGCGCTAATCACAATGCGCCCGTCGCCGCAGCCGAGGTCATACACAACGTCGGTCTTTTTCACCTCCGCCAGTTTCAGCATGGCCTGAACTGCCGCTTCGGTAGTGGGCACATACGGTACGTCCGGCTCACGCCGGGGTCCGCCATTTTGGGCCGCGACCACGACGACGGAGAGCACCGCAACAACGGGATAACAGCCAAGGAATTTCTTCCCGAGTAACATCGAATCACCTCCGGTATCCGATCGTATCGCAATGCGCGCTTGGATGCACGCGTTGCGGGGGCAAACCCAGCGATTTCGCAACGTGGTGCGCGGAGGCGGGTTAAGTCGCTGTGGGAGCGCGACTTTTGCGTGAAACGCCAAGGAGCGCATTTTTGCGCTTGCTTTTTTAGGCACTTTGGGCACGAGAATCCCTGACAGGCGAGCATCACCGGATCATTTTTGAAATGGAGAAAAAGGAGGACCTCGGGGTTCCCGCGAGAGGACCAGCCCATCGGGAGAGGATGGAGAAGACGACGGCCTGAGGTTAGCCAGCGGATATCAGCTGGTATCGGAGCAGGGGGTGAGAAAGCAGTAGGCAAGTTGCCGCGCCATGTCGCAAAAACCTGGTGGAACGCCCCGGCAATGGCTGCGGACCTGACGGTGGTAGAAGACCATCGTCAGTGTGTAGGCAAGGACACGGATCATGGTCAACACGATGAGAGCACAGTCTTGATGGGCGGAGGGTTGCTTCAGGTGACAATCCGTGGTGATGGTCTGAAAGGCTTGGGCGTCGATCATCCAGCGACTGCGTCCGAGTTGGTGGATGAAGTATGGCGGAATGGCGCCAAGATCCACGTTAGACGCATAAAAGTTGGTGCTGACTATGGGAGCGGGTGGTTTGGTTTTTACCCGAGAGCACTTGGGCTTCTTGCCCTTGGAATTTCTGCCCTTAGTCTTTTCCGCTTTCGGCTCTTCGATCTGGGGCACCTCGACTGGGCGTTCCTCGACCTTGACGCACTTGGCGTTTTGCACCCGAACCGTCTTCACGACTCGCACGACACGGTCGGCCACGGGCCAGTCCACCTCCGGCACGTGCCAGAGTTGTAGGTCTTGTTGGGGAGTCGTTTCGTGGTGCTGCGGCGGACCCGCGGTGAGCCGTCCGGCTTCCGCCAGCAGGTCGGGTTGGTTGTCCTTGAGGTTGATGACCCAGTCCAGGGCGAGTGATTCCACCTCGCGAACGAAGGGAGTCTGGAGATAAATGGCATCGGCGACGAGAATATCGATGAACCGGCGCCCCAACTTTTCGGAGAGATCCTTCAGCAGCGCCAGCGAGCAAGCCACCTCCGTCTCACCGTTCTGCTGAAACCGGACGCCCAAGAAGATAGGGAACGGCGTGCTGACCACTGTGACGGCCGAGAGGCGATGGTAGTATTGCGTGCTCTTCTGAAGCTGGCCCTCGACTTTCCGTTCCACTTCCCTGCTCATGCAGGCGGCACAGCAGCGACAATAGGAGCTGCAGATTTCGATTCCATCGACGGCGGCGACCACTCGCCCGCGGGCCCAGTCGGATTGCAGGACGCCATTTCTCTTCAGTTGCTGGGCCACCTGGCAACCCAGATCGAAGATCTCGGCGGGATTTTGGCGCTGCATCGCGTAAGCGAGCATGTCCTCGCTGAGGGGTCCAATCCGTTTGTGCAGTGCGCCGCGGCGGCACTCCGTCTCAATACGGTGAAGCGGACCAAACTGGCAAGCTGATCCAAGGAAGACGGCGTCAAAAGCTTCTGACCAGGGATAAAGTGGATACTGTCTACCTTCGGTCAGCGCTGCCGTCAAGCGCCTCCAATCGAACACCTTGTCGAGATAGGCTTCAAACTGGTGCCGATGCAAAGTCAGCGCTTCTCTTTCTCCCCTTTACGTTGTAGAAAGCGGCGCAGGTTGATGTGGCCGATGGTGGCCGCCGCTTCCTGAAAACGCTTGTGCATCTCCACCTTGCTGCGGGCCTCTTCGGCCAACTCGGCAGGGATGTGGAAGGTCTTCAACTTGCCTTCCAGCAGCACCGAAACCTGAAACTCGGAGTGCAGTTGTTTGCCATCAGCGCAACGACAATTGGGTTTTCCGCATTTGCGGTGGCGTTCGACAAAGGAGCCGGGGAGCATCTCCCGTAACGCTCCCAGACTGCGGATGAGCCTGCCGCGCAGATCGAGGTCGTGGTCGCCTAGCATATCTACCAGTAATACTAATGGTAGACAAAGGGGAAGTCAAGGGTATTGCAACATTTGCAAAAATGACTTGGGGCAGATCAGACTGGGAACTCGCCGCAGTTTCAGCGGATTAGTGGGGCAAGCTCAGGCACGTTGCGAAATCGCTGGGCTTGAGCCAACACGAATTCCAGGACCATTCTCGTCCCGTCGCCCGCTGCAGTCCGCTTC
>Ga0208716_1000175_pt1 | contig 26400 bp, 33 predicted proteins | sample NGESurdeep092012_8_FD_184482 | JGI IMG/M metagenome (GOLD analysis project Ga0208716, IMG submission 184482) | Arctic peat soil microbial communities from Barrow, Alaska - NGEE Surface sample 415-3 deep-092012 (SPAdes) | ecosystem: Environmental > Terrestrial > Soil > Wetlands > Peat ...
TTGTAGAGGGGGATCGCCGAGATGTCGGCAGCGTCAATCGTCACCCCGTCGGGAAGAAGGTCTCGCAGGTTCTCATACAGCATGCGGTTGTACGACGCCCGCCGCAGGCTCCCGATGATCGCGAGGATGCGCACTATCGCCTCCGTTCTCCGTGACGCGAACCGCGAGCGCGGTTGACGGCAGCTCCACAGTGCAGTGATACCCGGTGGGAAACGTGGCGGGCGGCGGCGAAGCCGCGTCCGCCCGCCGCCTACTTCTCCGAGGCCGCCTGCTCCTCCGAGGCCGCCTGCTCCTCCGACGCCGCCTGCTCCTCCGACGCCGCCGTTCAGCCAGGCCCCGATGTTGCCCTCGTTAGCCTCCTAGGCTGGGAGACGTCCGCGGGGTACGACGTGCACGGCCATCGCCTTGATCGCGGCGTACACCGTGCTGTGCCTGGCCAGATCGAGCTCCTCGCAGGCCGCTCGCGTCACCAGCGCCTGGAGTCGCCCTCCCTGCCACTCCAAGACAATCAGGCGCGAGCGTGCCTGGGGGCGAATCTCGCTCACCGTGGCGGGGATCATGTTGCGCAAGCTCGTACTCCCCTCGCGCGGCGGCGACAGAAACAGCACAACGTCTTCGGGGTGTATGCAGGCGAAAGCTGGTCCGGGTGGCGCCTCGGGGCACACGAGGCTTGCCCCACCCGCGAGTACAAAACGCGCAGTGCCCACATCGCCCGACTCGAGTGTGCCTTCGAGCCAGACGTCGACGCCAAGGTAGTCGGCCACTTCCGGCGTCGCCGGACGGTTGAAGACCTCGGCTCGAGGTCCTTCCTGCAGGACGCGACCGCCGGAGAGGAAGGTCACGCGATCGGCGACAGCAAGTGCTTCTTCGGTGTCGTGGGTGACCCACAGGACGGCCGTCGCCAGCTGCGCGAAGATGCTCTGCAGGTCGGCCGTCAGCGAACGGCGCGTGGGTGGGTCCAGCGAAGCGAGCGGCTCGTCGAAGAAGACGACCGCGGGATCGACCGCCAGAGCACGCGCGATGCTCACTCGCTGAGCTTCGCCGCCGGAGAGACCATCGCGACGGCGTTCCGCAAGATCGGCGATGCCGAGGAGTGAGAGACTTGCCGATGTGCGGCGCCGAAGCTCCGCCCCCGTCACGCCGCGCAAGCGCAAGCCGCTCTCCACATTGCCCCTTACGGTCGTGGAAAGGAGGTGGGGACGCTGGAAGACTGCAGCGGTACGGCGCCGAAGGCGACGCCGATCGCCGCCATTGCGCAGCGGCGCGCCGTCGAAGAACAACTGCCCGGTCGCTTCCTCCAGCCCGTTGAGCGCTCGCAGCAGCGTGCTCTTGCCGGCACCGTTGGGCCCAAGCAGCACGTGCACCTCGCCGGGCTGAACGGCGAAGCGCTCCACCCGAACGAGTTCCTTGCCATTGCGGACGACGACGAAGTCTCGAGCTTCGAGGATCGGTGCGCCAGCCATCGGTCAGAGCGTCCGGCTGCCGCGTTGCTGGATGATCGTCATCGCGTAATTGGTGGAGAACGCCAGGATGATGAGAATCACGCTCAGGGCAATGGCTCCCGCGAAGTCGCCCATGCCGGTCCGTTGCACGATGCCCGTGGTGAGCACCTGCGTCTGGCCGGTGATGTTGCCGCCCACGATCATGACTGCGCCGACCTCAGAGATGACCCCACCGAACGCGGCCATCACCGCCGCCAAGAGCGGCACTCTGATCTCACGCAAGAGAAGCAGGAAGGTCTGCCACTGGCCTGCCCCCAAGGCCATGATCTGGAGGCGAAAGCCGGTGTCGAGTTGCTGCAGTGCCGCCAGCGAGAGGCCGGCCACGATGGGCAGGGCGATCAACACCTGGGCGATGATCATGGCGCGCACGGTGTACATCAGATTGAGAATCCCAAGCGGCCCGCTGCGCCAAAGAAAGAGGGCCACCACGAGGCCCACGACGACCGGGGGCACGCCCATGCCGGTGTTGACGAGGGCGACCACGAACCGCCTGCCCGGGAAGCGGTTGAGGGCGATCGCGGCCCCCAGCGGCACGCCCAACGCCAGGGAGACGACCAGGGCAGCCAGTGAGACTTCAAGCGAGCGCAGGGCGATCTCATAGGTCGAGCGATCGCCTCCGAAGAGGAGCCGAAACGCTTGCTCGAGGCCTTTGAGTATCAGGTCCACGTACACCCCCAGGCACGCCAGATGATTCGCCGCCGACCGCACGGCCGCGGTGGCGGTGGGCGCTTGCTCAGTCGCCCGCCGCCCCAGTCTACCCGCAGCGCAGCCGTGTCTGCCTCGCCAACGCGCGATGGCCGGGCACCGAGGGCCGCCTACTTCAGCGGTGCTGAGATCTCCCCCGCATCGGGGAAGAAGAGCGCTTGCCCGTACTTGTCGGCGCCATATGCGCCGATGGCCGCTTGACCATCGGCGCTCACGAGGTAGGCGGCCAGCAGCTCAGCGGCGGCCGCGTTGACCTTGTTGTGCTTGGCTTGGTTGAGAAGGATGACGTCATACTGGTTTTTCAGATCCTTGCTCTGCTTGATCAGCGGCACGAGCTGAAGAGTCGTCTTTGCCGACAGGTAGGTCGCCAAGTCGGTCAGAGTGTATCCCTGCTTCTGCGAAGCTACCTGCAGCGTGGCGCCCATCCCCTGTCCGGTCGTGATGTACCAGGAGCCCTTCGGCGGCTGTGCTGGATCGCCGGTCACGCCGGCGTCGTTCCAGATCTTGAGCTCCTTCTTGTTGGTGCCCGAGGCATCGCCGCGTGAGACGAAAAGGGCCTGCTTCTGAGCAATCTTCTTGAAGGCCTCGGCGGCAGTCGCGGAGCCCTTCACAGCGGCCGGATCGGAGGCAGGCCCCACGATCGTGAAGTAGTTGTAGGCGAAGGGAATGCGAAACGTGCCCTCACCGGCGGCCATGAACGCGCTCTCGTCGCTGGGCGAATGCACGATGAGCACGTCAGCATCGCCGCGTTTTGCCATGGCGATGGCATCGCCTGAGCCGACGGCCACTGTCTTGACCGTGATGTCGGGATGCAGCGTCTTGAACGCCGGCAACACAACGCTGTCGAGAAGGCCCGAGTCCTTGACGCTTGTCGTGGTGGCAAGGATGAGCTGCCCGTACTTGACACTGCTTGAGCTCTTGCCGGAACTCGAACTCGAGCCGCATCCGGCTACCAGCGGCGCCAGGGCGAGGAGCACGACCAGCGCGATCGGCCACCTCATCCAGTCTAGCCTGTTCCCTCTACCGATCATGAATCCCTCCCGCCTGCTCGTTGCCGATCCGATCTCCGAGCGATCGGTCAGAGTGGTAGTCGAGGCCAGAGGGCGTCACCAGGAGCACCGTGCTCGCAAGCGCGGCCAGGCTTCGCCGGCCCCGGCGGGCACACGCAAGCGTGAGGAACCACGAAAAAGCGGGCTCTCCACGCGTGCCAGCGAGCCCGCCGAAATAAAGGCCTGCTCTCCTTTCCGCAATGGGAGACACGGCGGTTTCCCGCTGTACCCTGCCGGCGCAAGTTCCTTAGGCCCACTCAGTGCCCTTAGGATTCAGGCGCTCGGAGAAGCGATGCGCACGTTATCAGACTCGTGTCGGCCGGCGCAACGAATGCCGTGATGCCCAAGCGATGAATCGGGCGAAGCGTCACGCGCCGTTTCGAACCGATTGCGACGGAATCATCCAAACGGAGGAACCTGACTGCGAAACCGGTTCGGCCTCGAGAAACGCCGCACAGGGGCGTGCTGTCGACGCGATGCCGACGGTTCTAGCCGTGCATCAGCGCGCATCGCTATTGCGGGGCCGGACTCGTTCAGACCATCGGCTATCTGCACGTCTGCTTAGCCGGGCAGCAGGCGTTGGTCTACGATCTCATGGAGCCGTACCGGCCGCAGGTGGACCGGGAGGTGCTCGCGTTCGCCCGCTCGCAGACGTTCACCGCGAGGGACTTCGTGATCGGCGCGAAGGGAGTGTGCCGATTGCATCCGGAGCTGGCGCGGACATTGGCCGGCCTGGCGGCACGCCGAGCCGCGCAACCGGTGACGTTTGAGGACGCTGCTCTGGTGCTCAAGGGAGGAGACGATGCCGCACGCCCGTGATCCACATCCACGTGCTCAACCGAGGCGGCCTTGGCGGACGGACCCCGAGAGCGCCCCAAAGGCGCAGTCTCAGCGGCTCCACGTGATCTTGCGGATGGTGCAGTTGTTGGTGTCGGCAACGTAGAGGTTGCCGGCGGCATCGCAGGCGATGCCGAATGGTTGGTTGAAGCGCGCCGCGGCGCCGCTGCTGTCGGCGCTGCCTTTAGAGCCGGCCTGACCGGCCAGGGTTGTGGTGACCACCGCGGTACTACTAGCCGCCACCTTGCTAACGCCGCCGCACGCTGTCACGGTCGCTGCGAGAAGGCTGAGCATGACGATGCCGGCAAGCACTCCCCAGAGTCGCGTCCTCATCTGCCCCTTGATCGACGAATGCACGGGCATCCTAGCACCTTGGTTGCGCAGGCATTCGGGACTCGATAGGCCTCGGCAAATACGACCACTCCCATCGACTACTGGTCCGCGCGCGTTGTCGCCGCAGGGTGTTCACTTTCCCGGCGGTCGCTATACCCCCTGCTCGCGATGCGCCAGTGTCACCAGTGAGAGAGGGCTGCCGGGAAACAGGTGCTGCGCGTAGGACCGGTTGTACTCGCCGGTGTCGGCGTCGAGCAGGTGGCAGCCGGCGGCGTCGCCGAGGCCGTGACGCAGGGCGATGAGACCTTCGAGGCTGCCCATACGCATCGTCAGGATGTCGGGTGCGGCCGGGTCGGCGCGCAAATCGGCGGCGAGCAGGTCGAGCGCCGCGTCGTCGCTGCCGACGATCACCAGCAGGCCGCGCGCGCGCGTCTCGGGCACGACCATGAAGTCGACGGCAAAGGCGCGCGCCGCCGCCGCGTAGTACTTCTCTTGATGGCCGTGGACGGCGCGGGTCTCGGCGAGCTCGATCAGACCCGCGCGCTCGAGCGCGAGCACGTGGTGGCGGATCCAGGCGGGGTGCTTGCCGAAGCGCGCGCCGAGCTGCGTCAGCGTCGCCGGCTCCGCCATGACATGACGGAGTATCGTCAGCCGATCGGCGTTGGCGAGCACCTTGAGTTGTTCGTACTGGTCGACGTGGCGGATGTCGTCCACGCTGCTCCTGCGACTGCGGTCGGGCCGCTAAGGAAGTGCTTAGCGGCCATTCTGCCGCAGTCGCCAACCTCCGTGAAGTCCGCGGGCCGCCGCACTTCACACCACGCCCGCCGCGCTTCACAGCACGCCCACCTGTGCGCTACTCTTGCGGCAGCGCGGTGACCCCCGCGCGTTGGCGTCGAAGGGATGAGACCATGGGATGCTGCTTCGGCTGCGTAGGGCTGATCGCGCCGCGTCTGGCGACGGTCTTCCTCTGGCTCTTCACCAGCCTCGTCACACGCGCCTTCTCCAGCTTGGTGTTCCCGCTGGCCGGCATCATCTTCCTGCCGTTCACGACGCTGGTCTACGTGCTCGTCTATGCGCCCGGTCGCGGCGTCACGGGCTTGGGCTGGGTGTGTGTGGTCGTCGCCTTCTTCATGGACTTCGGCTCGTACGGCGGCGGTTACTCGAACCGCAAACGCCTGCCCGGATACGGCCGGTACTAGCTCTTCGCGCCGCCGCGGCGCGGCTTCGTGCCGCCGCGGCGCAACTTCGCGACCAACCGCTGCGTCAGCGGTCGCGTGTCTTTGACCGGCGGCGGCGGCGCCATCCTCGTGAGCTCCGAGTCGAGCACCTCGTGGCGCTGGGCGAAGGTCTCGATGCCGGCCTGGACCACCGCCGTCACGGGCAGTGCCAGCAACCCGCCGATCGCGCCGAAGAGACTGGCGCCGACGATCACCGAGCCGAAGGCGATGCCGGCGTTCAGCTCCATCGTGTGCGCCGTCACGCGCGGGCTGAAGATGTAGTTCTCGAGCTGCTGGTAGACCAGGACGTAGATGAGGAACACCAGCGCCCGGGACGGAGACACCAGCAGCGCGACCATCAACGGTAGCGCCGCGCCGATGTACGTGCCGATCGTCGGGATGAACTGCGAGACGACGCCCATGAAGAGCGCCAAAGGCAGGGCGTACCCGACGCCGATGATCTTCAGCGCGGCGTAGCCGAAGACCGCCGAGAGCGCCGCCAGCAGCGCCCGCGAGTAGAGGTAGCCGCCGACCTTGTCGACGGCCGTCTCCCAGCCCCAGAGGAAGTAGTGCTGGCGCCGCTCCGGCAGGTAGGAGAGCACGGCCCGTCGCAGTCGCGGCCCGTCGGCCAGCAGGTAGAAGGCGAAGAGGCCGATCGTCAATGCCTTGAAGACGGCGCCGACGACGGCCGCGCCGAAGCCGAAGAGCTTGCCGACGATGTCGCCCTTGTAGCTGAGCAGCTTGGCGCTCGCCGCGCGCAGCGTGTCCGTGACGTGCTGCGTGGAGAGGTCGATGCTCAGCCACTTGTTGCTGTACTTGCTGATCCGCGCCAGCCAGTCCGGCAGGTGGTCGATGAGGGCGCGCGCCTGGCTGATGAACAGCGGCATCATGAGGATGATCGTGCCGACGGCGAGGATGACGAGCACGACCAGCATCGTGAACGCGGCGAGCCCGCGGGGCCAGCCGTGCCGGGCCAGCCACTGCACCGCCGGCTCGAGCGCGAACGAGAGAAAGAGCGCGACGACGACCATGGTGATGAAGCTGCCGAGTTGGCGGACGGCGGCGATCGTGAGCAGCACGGCGAAAACGGTGACGAACAGACCCGCCATGAACGGCACGATCCAGGCCGGCCGCTCCTGTTTTCGATCGTGCCGTCTGGTTGGCGCGTCGGTCATCCCGGCTCCTTCGCCGTCGTGGGGTCGCTAGAGGTTGGTCTCGCTCGCTGCCGGCTGCCGGCCGGCGCCCAGCGCCCGGCGGGCAGCCTCGGCGATCTCGCGCTCGTGCTCGCGGCTCGTGGCGAACACGCGATAGAGATGCGCCTTGGCGGGCACGAACTCGAGGATCCCCGAAAGCAACTGCTCCTCGATCGCATCGGTCGAGGGATCGTACACGGGGATGCGTTTGGGCCCGCGCATCGGGTTGAGCGGGCGCGGGTCCTGCGAAGCGATGTCGACCTTGAACTCGATCGCGCGCAGACGCGCCGGCAGGTTGGCGACGATCGCCGCGCGGAAGTCGTCGGCGCTGAGGTCGCGGCTCGCCGGCACCGGCTGCTGGCGCTCTACCGACTGCTCGTAGACCATGTGGTACTTCACGTCGCGATGAATGATCGCCTGCCACTCCTGGCCGAGCCGGCGCCGCTGGCTGCCGGCCGGCTCTTCGAGCCAGCTCTCGACGGTGTTGAAGAGCGACCACTCGGTGAGCTTGCGGTAAGCCTCGAGGTCGTCGAGCGGGCTCTCCGGCAGGATCAGCTGCAGGGTCTCGCGGAAGATCTCGTGCAGGTGCATGTCGATCGCGTGTCCGATGCGATGGAAGTAGACGTTTTCGTACATGTAGAAGCGCGCGTTGAGGAACGCCCGCAGGGCGCCCAACGCGCGCTTGTGGAACGTCAGCCCCTCGGCCGTGCAGAACGTGTAGTAGAGCAGGCGGTCGACGTCGACGGCGTTGAGCGACACGCCGCACATGTAGGCGTCGCGGCGCACGTAGTCCATGTTGTCGACCGTGACCGCGCCGGCGAGCGTGCGCTGCAAGAGACCGACCCAGCGGGGCAGCTCGGCGGCGCCGGCGGCGCCCTTCTCTGCCCCGCCCATACCCCCGACCTGTTCCGTGTCGCCGTCGGCGCGGATAAGCGCCGCCACGTGTGCCGGATCGACCCGTTCGCCGGGCGCGAAGGCGCCGCTCGGGCTACGTTCGAGCGCCGCGATCGCCCGCCCCAGCGCATGCACGATGAGGTGTTGCGAAATGATCTCGTGGTTGAGCGAGAAACAGGGTTGCAGGTATTCTTCGTCAAAGAAATGACTGAAGGGGCCATGACCGAGGTCATGCAGTAGCCCCGCCAGCCGCAGGGTCTCTTCCACCAGCGGCAACGAAGGCGTGTCGGCTTCTACCGCTGAGAGAGTGGGATAGACCTGCTTCGCTAACTCTCCCGCCAAGTGCATGACACCCAGGCTGTGGGCGAACCGGCTGTGCTCCGCCGTGGGGAACACCCACCACGAGCTTTGCAGCTGGTGGATGCGCTTGAGGCGCTGCACCCACGCGTCGTCGATGACGTCGGCCTCGGCGACCTCGCCGTCGCGGCCCGCCATCGTAATGCGCAGGTAGCCGTACAGGGGGTCGGCGATCAGGTGGATGTCGTCGTAGGGAAGGGCCATGAGAGCAACCATAACGAGCCGCGCGCCGGGCGGCAAGGAGCTCCGCTGGAACGTCCGTAGCCAGTTCCTTGTCGCCTACCTCTGCGCGGCGGTCGCCTCGCTCAACTGACGCGTTCGGCGGCCGCCGCGCAGGTCCGTCCCGCTCTCACTCAGGCGCGTGGGTCCCGATCCGACGCTTCTTCGAGCATCCGTCGGTAGGCGTCCTCATGGGCGACGACGAAGCGGTCGATGCCGAAGCGCTCCTCGACCGCCTTGCGGCACTCCTGCGGGTCGATCTCATCGATGTGTCGCGCGGCATCGACCATCTCGTCGATCGTGTCGACGATGAAGCCCGTGCGCCCGTGCTCGATCACCTCGGGCACCGAGCCGCGGCGGAAGGCGATCACGGGCGTGCCGGCAGCGAGCGACTCGATCATCACCAGGCCGAACGGCTCCGGCCACTGGATCGGGAAGAGCGTGCAGCGCGCGTGACGGTAGAGCTCGGCCTTGCCATCGTGGTCGACCTCGCCGCGGTAGTGGATCTTGTCGCTCAAGTACGGCTCGATCTGCTTGGCGAAGTAGCTCTTCTCGGCCGTCTCGTTCACCTTGCCGGCCATGATCAGGCGCACACCGAGGCGGCGCGCCACCTCGCAGGCGGTGTGCGCACCCTTGTCGGCGATCATCCGACCGATGAAGAGGAAGAAGTCGTCCTTCTCGGCCAAGAAGCGGTGTTTGGCGATGTCGATCGCGTTCGCGATCGTGCCGACGAAGTGCAGGTCGGGAAAACCATTGCGCTGGTAGTCCGAGATCGCGATGAAGCTCAAGTCGTCGCGCAAGGCGCTGAGGCTCTCCAGTGTCGGCTGGTCGGCCGGGCCGTGAAGAGTCGCCACGACAGGCACGCCGAGGAGCCGCTTGAGGAGCGCTCCCATCGCCCGCGAGGCATAACCGTCGTGGTCGTGAATCACGTCGAACTCGCGCGCCCGGGTATATGCGTCGAGCCCGTGGGCGATCTCGAGATGGGCCCCGTGCTCGATGCGTTCGAACGGGGCGCGCGCGAACACATACGACAGACGCGCCGCGGTGACCGAGTCGCCGCTGGCGAACAGCGTCACGTCGTGCCCGCGCGCAACGAGACCCTCGGTGAGCAGCGACACGACGAGCTCGATGCCGCCGTAGCCACGCGGCGGCAGCGGGAACCACGGTGGCGCGATCATGCCGATCTTCATGGCGTTTCCTTTCGTCAGCCACAGGGATTCTATCCGCTACCGGCCGCCCGAACGATAGCACGGCGCCGGCGCGTCGGCGCCGTGCTATCGTTCGGGCGTGATCGACCTGCACGTGCATACGACCTGCTCGGACGGTACGCTGTCGCCCACGGAGGTCGTCGCGCTCGCCGCCGGGCTCGGCCTGTCGGCGGTGGCGATCACCGACCACGACACCGTCGACGGGCTCGAGGAGGCGCTCGCCGCCGGGCCCCGATACGGTATCGAGGTCGTGCCCGGCGTCGAGATCAACCTCGAGCATGGGCAGATCACGCTCGACCTGCTCGGGTACTTCCTCCGCGGCCTGCCGGACACGGCGCTGCGCGGCTGTCTCGCCGAGCTGTGCGCGTACCGCGACGAGCGCAACGCGCGCATCCTCGAGCGGCTCGGCGAGCTCGGCCTGCCGGTGCAACCGGCCGAGCTCGCCGAGATCGCCGGCGGCGGCGCCGTGGGTCGGCCGCACATCGGCGAGGCGATGCGACGTCGAGGCTACGTGACCAGCATCAGCGACGCCTTCGCGCGCTACCTGCGGCGCGGCGCGCCCGCCTTCGTCGACCGCCGACGCCTGACGCTTACCGAGAGTGTCCGCTTGCTGCAGCGCACCGGCGGCCTCGCCGTGATCGCCCATCCCGGCATCATCCGCACCGACGAGGCCGGGCTGGCGGCGATCGTCCGTGAGGCCGCTGCCCTCGGCGTCGCCGGTCTCGAGTGCTGGCACCCCGATCACAGCACCGAAACGGTCGCCCGCTGCCTCGAGCTGGCGCGCGGCAACGGCCTGGTCGCCACCGGCGGCTCGGACTACCACGGCACGATCAAACCCGATGCCCATCTGGGTCGGGGCGCCGGCGGCGCGCCGATCGCCGACGACGTGCTCGAAGCTCTGAAGCAGCGCGCCGCGCAGATCGCCGCCGGCTGACGCCGGCGCGCGCCAAACGAGCCGCGCCGCCCGGCCGCCCAGGCGGTCCCGAATCGAAGTGTCAGTCGGTCGAGTCGGGTCCCGTCGCCGCGGCGTCAGTGGAGTCCGGAGTGGCGCCTGCGCCGGAGTCCGGACCCGCGTCGGCGTCGGCAGCGCGCGCCGCAAGCTTGCGCAAGCGGCGGCGCCCCGCCTGGCGCACGAACACCATCGCGGCGACCAGCGCCAGACCGGCGAGCACCCAACCCGCGACGCCGAAGACCCGGGCGATTGTCTTGACGCTGCTCGCGAACATGTACGCCAGAGTCGCCATCGTCACGACCCAGGTGATGCCGCCGAGAGCGTTGAAGACGACGAAGCGCTTCCAGTGCATCCGCGACGCGCCGGCGAACAACGCCCCCCACACGCGCAGAAAGGCCACCCAGCGGGCGGCGAAGACCGTTTTCGCCCCGTGGTCTCTGAAGTAGCCGTCGAGGATCGCGATGTGGTCCTCCCGTACATGAATGATGCGGCCATAGCGCTCGAGGAAGAGGCGCCCGCCTTTGCGCCCAACCAGGTAGCCGAGGTTGTCGCCGATGATCGCCGCGCTGGCGGCGACGACGATCACCCAGAACAGGCTGAGGTCACCTTGATGGGCTGCCACGCCGCCGGCGAGAAGAAACGTCTCGCCGGGCAGTGGCAGCCCCGCGCACTCGAGCAGGATCAACCCAAAGATAATCGGGTAGCCATAAGTGTGGAAGGCGGCCTCGAGATGCGTGACGAGGCCGCCGACGACGATCGTGCTGGCGACGAGGTGATGCATGGCCGCATTGTCCCATGTCCGGCCGGTCGAGGGGTACACGAAGTCATGTGAAAGAGATTGCATGCTCTGGCCCCCGGGGGTATCGTTTCTGTCATGGAGGCTCATCTCGGCAGCGAAGACCTCGCACGTCTCGTCAATCGTCTGCGGCGTGTCGAGGGCCAGTCCCGCGGCCTGCAGCGGATGCTCGAAGAGGGCCGTTCGTGCGAGGAGATCTTCACCCAGCTCGCCGCCACCAAGGCCGCGCTCGACCGCGTCGGCGTGCTGCTCATGTCACTGAAGATGCGCGACTGCCTCGAGGAAGAGGGTGAAGACGGTTCGTTCAACGCGCCAGACGCAGTCGAGCGCGCGCTGGAGGCCTTCCTCAAGTACGCTCAGTTCGTCAAGTAGCAGCGCCCCGCCATGGCTGAGAAGTTCGACCCGGCCAACGCTCACAATCTCGAGAACCCCGAACGCCTGCGAGAGTTGCCTCCGGCGACCGTCGTCCACCTGCTGCAGCTCGAGGGCGCCGAGACCGTGGTCGACTACGGCGCCGGCACCGGCATGTACACGATCCCCATCGCCCGAGCGCTGCCGCACGGCCGTGTGATCGCCGTCGAGGCATACCCGCAGCTCCTGGAGATGCTCACCACCAAGTTGGCAGGCAGCGAGCTCGCCGCGCGCATCGCCCTGGTGCAGACAGCCGACAACGCGGTCCCGCTGCCGGACGGCAGCGCCGACCGCGTGCTCCTGATCAACGTGCTGCACCACATCCACGATGAGCCGGCGGCGCTCGCCGAGGTGATTCGACTCCTGCGGCCCGGCGGGCTCGTGGCGGTCATCGACTTCGGCCACATGGACCGCCCCGTGGGCCCGCCCAAGGACCACGTGCTGACGTCGGCGCAGGCGCGGGCAGTGCTCGCCGGCATGGGTCTGCGCGTACGCACGGAATTCGAACCGGGCACGCTCCTGCGCTATCATCTTGTTCTTGTCGCCGAGAAGCCCTGAGACACGGGCGAGCGCGCCGTCGCTCGTCTCCCATGTGACCGCGCGCCACGGCGCCGGCCTGCCGGCGGCCGTGGAGCGCCTGGTCGCCCCGTTCGGGGGCTGGCAGGCGCTCACCGCCGCCGGCGAACGCATCGCCGTGAAGATCAACGTGCTCCGCGGCGCCGCGCCCGAGCGCGCCGTCTCCACGCACCCGGAGACGCTGCGCGTCGTGCTCCGCGCTCTCAAAGAGTGCGGCGCGCAGCCGTTCGTCGCCGACAGCCCCGGCGGCCCCGGGGCGACGGCGCTCGTGCTGCGCGCCTACCGCACCAGCGGCATCACCGCCGTCTGCAAGGAGGAGGGCGTCGAGCTCGTCGTCGCCGACGCCGACGTAACCGAGCTGGCCGCCCCCGACGGCCGCCTGTTCCGCAGTTTTCCGATCTGCCGGTGCTTCGTCGACGCCGACGCGATCATCCAGGTCGGCGTCGTCAAGACCCACGGCCTCATGCGCCTCACCGGCGGCGTCAAGCTCGCCTTCGGCTGCGTGCCGGGGTTGGCCAAGGCGCATCTGCACGTGCGCGCGCAGAAGCGCACCGCTTTCGCCGAGATGTTGCTCGACCTGTACCTTGCCCTGGCGCCGCGCTTCACGATCATGGACGGCATCATCGCAATGGAGGGCAAGGGCCCCGGCAACGGCACACCACGGGCGCTCGACTCGCTCTTCGCCGCACGCGACGCCGTGGCGCTGGACGCGGCACTCGCCGACCGCACCGCGCACGAGCGTTCCGACATCCACGTGCTCGCCGCCGCGGCGCGACGTGGCCTCATCGACCTCAGCCATCCGTACGCGCTCGCCGGCGACCCGATCGTCGCCGATCGCGACTTCACACCGTCCTTCAGCGACTCCGACCTGAGCTTTCCGGGGCGCGCGGCAGGTCTCGCACGCAGCCTGCTAACGGCGCGTCCGCGACTCGTCAACGAACAGGCATGCACACGGTGCGGCGACTGCGCCGCCATCTGCGGCGTCGGCGCGATCGAGCTCTCGCCCACACCGGTCTACGACGACGATCTCTGCGTGCGCTGTTTCGCCTGCACGGAGATCTGCCCGACGGCGGCGATCGGCGAGGTGACGCCGCCGCTGATGCGCGCCGTCAACACGCTGCGCCGCAAGAGGTGACGGCGCGGGCGCGACGGAGTCTACGCCGCGCGCACGAGACGCAGAACGACGATCTCGGGCCGGCAGAAGAGGCGGAACGGCAAGAAGCTCGTGCCGATGCCGCGGGTAACGTAGACGCGACGGCCCTCTGCCTCGTAGAGGCCGTCGCGGAACTTCGCCCGCGGCTGGCTCAGCATGATGCGCCCGCCGGGCCACGGCAGGCAGATCTGGCCGCCGTGCGTGTCACCCGACAGGGTGAGCGCGAAGTCGCCGGGTGACGTGGCGAGCGCCGCTTCGGGATAGTGGCTGAGCAGCAGGCGGACCACCGCGGGCCGGCGATCGAGCACCGCCAGCACCGGCGCGAGGTCGCCATAGCCGTGCGCCCAGTCGTCGATGCCGCAGATCTGCAAGCTCGCGCCATCGCCGACCGGGACCGTCACGCACGTGTTCTCGAGCAGCGTCACGCCGCATGCCGCCAGCCCCTCCAGGTCGACTTCGGGCACGTGCACGACCTTGGTCACGCCATGGTCGTGATTCCCGAGAACGGCATACATGCCGTACGGAGGCGAAAGGCGGCGCAAACCATCCTCGAGAACGGCGAGGCGCCGCCTGCCGGTGACGAGGTCGCCGGTGATCGCGACAAGATGTGGGGCGATGCGCTCCGTCAGCGCGAGCGCCTTGTTGAAGACTCGCCCGTTGAGGCTGGGCGAGCCGAGGTGCATGTCGGAGAGCTGCACGATCGTGAACCCCTCGAGCGGGTCCGGCAGACCGGGCACTTCGAGGTCGAGGTCGACGCGCCGTAGCCACTGCGACTCGTACACCAGGTACAAAAGGGTGAGGGCGGCGGCCGCGCTCAGCGCGGCCGCCGCCCTCACATGTCTCACGCCCGACACAGCGGGGTCAGATCACTCTTCGGGGGCCTGGCTCATCTGCTCGCGGAGCCGGTTGCGCGTCTCCTCGATCTTCTCGCGCAAGCTCTCGGAGCGGTCGGCAGCCGATTCCATGCCGGCGCCCATCGCCTCGCGCAGGCGGTCCTTCTGCGCCGCCATGCCGCCGCCGAAGAGTTTCTCGCGCGACTCTTTGCCCGTCCGCGGAGCGAGCAGCAGGCCGGCGGCGACGCCGACGATCGCGCCAAAGAGCAGGCCGCCCTTCTTCTTTTTGCCTTCCGCCAACGTGACCACCTCCGTAGGTTTCACTGCGACCATCTTATCAGCAGCACGGGCTGCGTTTGTCCGCTACATGAGTATCGACTTGTTGATGACGAGGCTGAAGCGGCAGCCGAGGAACTCGGCGGCGCGACGGCACATGACCATGCGGCTGAGGAAGATCTCAAAGTACTCCATCACCTGCGACCCGGCGGTGTCGATCTCGAGCTCGAGAGTGATCGTCTTGGCTCCGCCGTCGACGCTGACGAACGACTTCTGGCTGGCGAAGTTGACGCGGTCGTGGATGTCGAAGGCGGCCGGCTCGATGTTGCGCACGCGGCTCTTGTGCACGTCGGACTTGTCGCCAAGGATCAACGCCGCCGAGATCGGGCTGACGGCCTCGCCGTACTCTTCTTCGTGGTTGCCGATGGCGCACATCACCTCGGTGTACTCCTCGACCGGCATGCCGAGGCGGCGCAGGACTGTCTGCGCGAGCAGCGCCGCGGCGATGCCGTGGTCGAGCCGCGAGATGCCGTTGCCCATGTCGTGCAGGTAGCCGGCGATCGCCGCCAGCTCGGCTTCGCGCTGCGGCCGGCCGAGCCTCCGCAGGATGTTCTCGGCGATGCTCGAGACAAGATGCGCATGACGCGTGCCGTGCTCGGTGTAGCCGAGCTGCTCGAGGTTCTCGTCAGCCTTCTTGATGAACGCCTTCACCTCGGGGTCGCGGCGGACCTGATCGATGGTGACGCGGCCGGCGGGGCCGGCGGCGTCGCCGGTCTTGTTCTCGCGCGCCATGCCGGTCACGCGGCGGAGAAGTCGGTCAGGGACGCATCGGTTACGACCGGTTGCACGTCGAGCCATCCCGGCTCGGCGCCCGGCGGGCCGACGCGGCACCAGGCGAGCATCTCGTCGACGGCTTGGTCCTCGCCTTGCAGGAGGAGCGCCACGCTACCGTCGCTCATGTTCCTCGCCCAGCCGCTCAGGCCGAGCCGCTCGGCCTCGCTGCGCGCACTCGCGCGGTAGAAGACACCTTGCACCTTGCCCATCACCCGCACTTGAACCGCCTTCATCCTTCACCTCCGGGGTCGTCCTGCTCGGGACCGCGGTCCTCGATCAGCGGTACGAATCTGCAGAGGAGCTCCTCGTGCTCCTCGAATGTATCACCGCGACGCACGAACACGGTGAGCATCTGTTCGCCGTGAGCGGCGCCGATCGGCACGACGAGGCGGCCGTCGGGCGCCAGTTCGCGCAAGAGCGCGAACGGCGCCTCCGCGGCCGCCGCCGTGACGATGATCGCATCGTACGGCGCATGCTCGCGCCAGCCGCGACTGCCGTCACCGACAAGCGTCTGCACAGCGCGGTAGCCGAGGCGGCCGAGCGTCTCGGCGGCGCGCTCGGCGAGCTGCGGCACGCGCTCGATCGTGTAGACCTCGCCGACGAGCTCGGCGAGCACCGCGGTCTGATAGCCGCAGCCGGTGCCGATCTCGAGCACGCGCGAGCGCACGTCGAGCTTGAGCAACGCGGTCATGATCGCGACGATGTACGGCTGCGAGATCGTCTGCCCGAAGCCGATCGGCAGAGCGCCGTCGCGGTAGGCGTCGTCGACCTGGCTGTCGGGCACGAACAGGTGGCGCGGCACCGAGCGCATCGCGGCGAGCACGTTCTCGTCACGCACCCCGCGGCGCGCGATCTGGTCTTCGACCATCCTGACGCGCCGCAGAGCGTAGATCTGCGACTGTTCGGCCTCCACGGATCCTCCCCGTCGCGCACGTCGCTGCGCCGCTAGCGCAGGACGCGCAGCCCCTTGTATTTGATCCGCTTGCGCCGCGTGAGGCGGTAGAAGAGCCACAGCGCCGTGGCGAAGACGCCGTAGCCGACGACGCCGACGGCGGCAGTGGCGGCGGTGGCGGCAAAGGCGAAGAGATCCTCAGTGAGGCTCATCAGCGCCGGCACCAGGTCGCTTGTGGCCGAGCGCGGTCGGATGGCGTGCTTGACCCACTGGCCGAACCAGCCGCCGAGCAGACCCACCGCGAGCCCGATGAACAAGCCGATGAGGCCGTGGCCGATGGTCGCCGCGCCGGCGATCGCCGCGAACGCGAGCCGGTAGGGCCGCACGAGCCTGTCCTGGATGCGGTCGAGCTTGGGGACCTTGTCGAAGGTCGATTCGAAAATGGCGAGCACGATGAAGGCAACGATCGCCGGCCTGGACTCGAGCCACTTGAAGCGACCGACGACTTCGGTGCCCCAGTCGAGACGCGAGAGCACGCCGATCATCGCCAGAGTGAGCGAGGCGCGCACGCCGGCCGCCGTGCCGAGGCCGAGCATGCGCCCGACGGCCCATATCCACGCGGTCATGGCAGCGCCTCCATGCCGCCATTCTATATGCGACTACACGGGGCCGAACCTACGACTTCGCGTAGCGGGCGCGCCCCTCCTCGTAGAGGTCGGCGCCGTAGCAGTCGTTGACGACGATCGCCGGGAAGTCCCTGACCTCGAGGCGGGCGACCGCCTCGGCGCCGAGCTCCGGCCAGGCGATCGTCTCGTTACCGACGATGCGCTGCGCGAGCAGCGCGCCGGCGCCGCCGGTGGCGGCGAAGTACACCGCCGTGTGCTCGCGCATCGCCGCCTTGACCTCGGGCGTGCGCAAACCTTTGCCGATCATGCCCTTGAGCCCGTGTGCCATCAGCGTCGGCGCGTAGGCGTCCATGCGGCCCGAGGTGGTGGGCCCGGCCGAGCCGATCACCTTGCCGGGCCGGGCCGGCGAGGGACCCATGTAGTAGATGACCGCGCCCTGCATGTCGAAGGGCAGTGGATCGCCCGCTTCGATCAGCGCGACGATGCGCTTGTGGGCAGAGTCGCGCGCCTGGTAGATGACTCCCGTTATCTCGACCTCGTCGCCGGCGCGCAGGCCCCTGACGACCTCGTCGGTGAGCGGGGTGGTGATCTTCTTCGTTGCCATCGCTCCTCCCCTCTCCCCTAAAGTGTGACCGTCTTGTGCCGCTGCGCGTGGCACTGCACGTTGACGGCGATCGGCATGCTGGCGATGTGGCAGGGCATCTCCTCGATGAACACGGCGAGGCAGGTCTGCGTGCCGCCGAGACCTTGCGGTCCGATGCCGAGCGCGTTGATCTTCTCGAGCAGCTCGGCCTCCATGCCGGCGATGCGCTCCTCGGTATGCTTGCTCCCGATATCGCGCATCAGCGCCTTTTTGGCGAGCACCGTGACCATGTCGATGGTGCCGCCGATGCCGACACCGATGACGATCGGCGGGCACGGGTTCGCGCCCGCCTTGCTCACGGTGTCGAGCACCGCCTGCACCATCCCCGCCCAGCCCTGCGACGGCTTGAGCATGTTGAGGCTGCTCATGTTCTCGGCGCCGCCGCCCTTGGCCATCATCGTCAGCGTGACCTTGTCGCCGGGCACGATGTTCGTATGGATCACCGCCGGCGTGTTGTCCCTGGTGTTGCGCCGCGCCTGCGCCGGCTCCTCCGCGATCGACTTGCGCAGGTAGCCCTCGCCGTACCCCTGGCGCACACCCTCGTTGATCGCCGCCGCGAAGTCGCCGCCGGCGAGGTGCACCTCCTGACCGACCTCGGCGAAGATCACGGCAAAGCCGGTGTCCTGACAGATCGGCACGCGGTCGCGGCGGGCGATGTCGGCGTTCTCGACGAGCTGGTCGAAGACCGCCCTGCCGACCGCCGATTCCTCCGCCGCCTTGCCCGCCTTCAGCGCTGCGTAGACGTCGTCGGGGAGGTCGTAGTTGGCCTCCATGCACATGGCCTTGACGGCCGCCGTGACGGCGGCGACGTCGAGCTCGCGAACTGCCATCGGGTCGCCCTCAGCTCTTCTTGCGCGACTCGGCCGCCTTCTTGGCCGCTTCGGCCGCCCGCCTGGCGACGTCTTCGATCACTTCGGCGGCCTTCTTCGCGGCGTCCACCGCCGTGTCGGCTGCCTGGCTCACGAGCGCCTTGCCGACGGCCTTCATCGCGGCCACCGTCGGCATCGGCGCCGGGCTGCCTTCGGGCATTGGGATGTAGCCCAGCGCCATCTGGTCGTTGACCATGCCGCGGGCGCGGGCGATGATCGCGGTCGCCTGCTTGACCTCGGCGTCGAAGGTGAGGTCCGTGCGCAGCGCGACGCCCTGCTCGATCGCCTTCATCGCCACGGCCGCGGCCTCGCGCGGGAAGACCTCCCAGTCGTCCATCGTCGGCATGATGAAGTCGGCCTTGAGGCCCTTGTCCTCGGCCACCCTGGCGAGCTCCTCGGCGGCGGCGATGCACATCTCGTCGGTGATCGTCTTGGCGCGCACGTCGAGCGTGCCGCGGAAGATGCCGGGGAAGCCGACGGAGTTGTTGACCTGGTTGGGGAAGTCGGAGCGTCCGGTCGCCACGACCGCGGCGCCGGCCTCGAGGGCGTCCCACGGCCACATCTCGGGGATGGGGTTGGAGCAGAGGAAGACGATCGGATCGGGCGCCATCGCCTTGATCCAGGCCTTCTTGATCGTGTCGGGGCCCTGTTTGCTGAGGGCGATGCAGACGTCGGCGCCCTTGAGCGCGTCGGCGATGCTGCCCTGGCGCTGCTCGGCGTTGGTCGTCTGGCAGTAGTCCCACTTGTTGGTCCACTCGAGCTTGACCGCCTCGATGTCGCTGCGACCCTTGTGCAGGATGCCCTTGCTGTCGACCAGCATGCACTTCTCGCGGTCGGCGCCGTAGGCGAAGATGAGGCGGCTGATGGCGACGTTGGCGGCGCCGCAGCCGATGAAGGCGATCTTGATCTCGTCCATCTTGCGGCCGACGACCTTGAGCGCGTTGATCAGACCGGCGAGGGTGACGCACGCGGTGCCCTGCTGGTCGTCGTGCCAGACGGGGATCTCGCACTCCTCGCGCAGCGTGTCGAGGATGCGGAAGCACTTGGGCTGGGCGATATCTTCGAGATTGACGCCGCCCAGCCCCGGCTGCACGAGCTTGACGAACTGGATCAACTCGTCCGGGTCCTTGGTGTTGACCATCAACGGAAAGCCGTCGACGCCGCCGAGGTACTTGTAGAGCAGCGACTTGCCCTCCATCACCGGCAGACCGGCCTTGGGGCCGATGTCGCCCATGCCGAGCACGCGCGTACCGTCGCTGATCACAGCCACCGTGTTGCCCTTGTTGGTGTGCTCGTAGACCTTCTCCGGGTCGTCCTTGATCTCGAGGCACGGCTTGCTCACACCCGGCGTGTACCAGATGCCGAAGTCCTGAAAGTCGCGCACGCAGCACTTGAGCGTGGTCTCGATCTTGCCCTTGTAGAACGGATGGAGCTTCATCGCGTCTTCCATCGGCTGGTACGCCTTGGCCTTCAGCTCCTCGACCGTGGGCGGATGGGCTTCGTTCGACATCCTGATCTCCTTCGATAGCTCGAAGCTGCTGATTTCCCAAGGGTACGCTAGCACAGCAATCCGCAGTGGACTATGGACCGCTGAGCACGGCCGAGTCGAGGGATTGCGCTTTTTGGCTAAACCGCGGGAGGGGCGGCGGGAGGGGCGGCGGCGGGATGCGCCGCGATCGCCGCCAGGCGGATCGTGGCGAGCGCCGCCAGATAGATGAACACGCCGGGCATCAGCGCCAGCCAGATGACCTGCCCTCCGGCGGTGAGGAACGAGGCTCCCCAGACGACGAGCCAGACGACGGCGCTGGAGACCGAGAAGATGAGCAGCCCCGTCCAGGCGCGGCGCCGCGCAGTCGCCCGCAGGATGAGCGCGGTCGCCCAGCCGACGAACGCGGCGAGGCTGGCCGGCAGGACCACTGCGACGAGCATCAGCCCGGCCGGCAGCGACGTGTCGCCGTGCAGCGGCACGCGGCCGCCGTGATGGAGCCAGCCGTCCACGGCGCCGAGCGCGAGCATCACCGTCACCGCGACCGCACCCGCGGCCCAGAGACCCGGAAGCAGCGCCAGCGTCACGCGACGGGTGAGCGACCAGGTGACGGGCGGGTCGATGGTGGACGGTACGGCGGCCACCGGCTCCCCGTCGGCCGGATCGGCCTCGGGCGAATCGGCGGTGCGCGCGGCGGGCTCGCTGCCGCGAATCTCGCTCACATGCTCCCTGCGAACGCGGCCGCCATCAGTGCGGCGACCTCTTTGGGGCGGCGGGCGACGGCGACGCCCACCGCCTCGAGGGCCGCCGCCTTGGCGGCCGCCGTGCCCGCCTCGCCGGTGATGATCGCGCCGGCGTGGCCCATCACCTTGCCCGCCGGCGCCGTGTAACCGGCGATGTAGGCGACGACCGGCGTGGTCACGTTCTCGCGGATGTAGGCGGCGGCGCGCTCTTCGTCTTCGCCGCCGATCTCGCCGACGAGCACGATGCCGCGCGTGTCGACGTCGTTCTCGAAGAGCTCGAGACACTCCGTGAAGCCGATACCGTGGATCGGGTCGCCGCCCATGCCGACGCAGGTCGATTGACCGAGGCCAGCCTGGGTCAGCTCGTTGACGATCTCATAGGTCAGGGTGCCGGAGCGCGAGACGATGCCGACCGGCCCGGGCGAGAAGATCGCCGCGGGCATGATGCCGAGATTCGCGCCACCCGGGCTGGTGACGCCGGGGCAGTTGGGGCCGACAAACGTGAGGTCGAGGTCTTGGATGTGGGCGCTCACCTCGACCATGTCGCGCAGCGGGATGCCCTCGGTGATGCAGACGACGAGGCGCAGACCGGCTTCGGCCGCCTCGAGGATGGCGGCCGGCGCGACCGGCGCCGGCACGAAGATCACCGACGCCGTGGCGCCGGTCGCGGCGATCGCCTCGGCGACCGTGGCGAACACGGGCACTCCGCCGACGTTCTGACCGCCCTTCTTGGGCGACACTCCGCCGACGACCTCGGTGCCCGCGTCCAGCATGCGCGACGTGTGAAAGCTGCCTTCGCGGCCGGTGATGCCCTGCACCAGGACCCTGGTGTGCTCGTCGACGAGGATCGCCACGTCAGCTCCCTCCCCCGGCGGCGGCCACGACGCACGTGACCGCCTCCTCAAGGCTCTCGACCACGGTCAGACCGGTGCGGCCGGAGGCGGCGAGCAGCTTACGACCCTCTTCGGCACCGGTGCCGGCGAGACGCACGACGACCGGCACCACCCTGTCGCTGGCCTCAAGCCCTTCGAGCACGCCGCGGGCGACTTCGTCGCCGCGGGTGATGCCACCGAAGATGCTGACCAGCAGCGCCTTCACGTGCTCGTCGGCGAGCACGATGTCGATGGCGCTGCGCACGGCGCCGGCGCGAGCGCCGCCGCCGACGTCGCAGAAATCGCCGGCGTTGCCGCCGCCGGCGTCGATCAGGTCGAGCACGCTCATCACCAGCCCGGCGCCGTTGCCGATCACGCCGATCTCACCATCGAGCGAAACGTAGGTGACGCCGGCCAGGTGCGCGCGGCGCTCGCGCGCGTTGGCGAACGTGCGCAGCTCCTCGAGCTCGAGGTGCCGGGGGAGCGCGTTGTCGTCGAGCGTGACCTTGGCGTCGAGCGCGAGCAGCTCGCCGTCGGTCGTGAGCGCCAGCGGGTTGATCTCGACGAGTGTGGCTTCGTAGTCGTGGTAGAGGCGCGCGAGGTTGACGACGACGCGCGCAAGCATCTGCTGCGCCGCCTCCGGCAACGGCTGCGCCTTGCCCGCCTCCTCGACGACGCGATCGATCTGCGCCTGCTCGAGACCCGCGAGCGGGTCCACCGGCAGGCGCACCATCGCCGCCGGATCGTCCCGGGCGAGATGCTCGATGTCGACGCCGCCGTGCGCCGAGAAGAGAAGGACCGGGCGGCGCGCCGTGCGGTCGAGCGTGATCGCCAGGTAGAACTCGCGCGCGACGTCGACGGCGCGCTCGATCAGCAGATGCTCGGCGCGCCGGCCGTTGACGGTGAGCCAGAAGAGTTGCTCGGCGACGCTGACGAACTGCGCGTTGTCGCGGACGATGACGACGCCGCCGCTTTTGCCGCGGCCGCCGCTGAGCACCTGGGCCTTGACCGCCAGCGGCATGCCCTGCGCCGCCGCGATCTCGTTGGCCTCGTCGACGTCGGCGGCGACCCACGAGTGCGGTGTCGGGATACCCGCCTCGTAGAAGAGCCGCTTGCCCTGGAACTCGAAGAGGTCCATCGCCGCCCCCGTCACTCGTGTACAAGCCTCACTAATAGCGTACTGCAATACTCGCGCGAGAGCACGCACCCGCGTGGTTGCGGAGGGGAGACGATGGCGACGGCCACCGTCGAGATGAGGACACGGACGGCGCTGCGCTGAGCGCCGCGGGCGGCGCGCCTAGCGGCGCGCCAGGTCGGCGCCCAGCCCCTGCTCGAGGTAGTCGAGCGAGCGCCGCGCGTAACGGTCGCGGAGCTCCACGCGCGGCTTCAGATCTTCGTCGGTGACCGCGCGCACGAGCTTGGCCGGCGAGCCCATGATGAGACTGCGCGGCGGAAACGTCTTGCCCTGCGTGACGAGCGAGTTCGCACCGACGATGCTCTCGTCGCCGATCTCGCAGCCGTTGAGCAGCGTGCTGCCCATGCCGATCAGGCAGCGGGTGCCGACGGTGGCGCCGTGCAGGATCACGCCGTGGCCGACAACGCAGTCGGGACCGACGGTCACCGGGTACCCCGCGTCGGAGTGGGCGATCGAGTTGTCCTGAAAGCTCGTGTGGCTGCCGAGTCGGATGCGCTCGACGTCGCCGCGCAAGACGGCGCCCGGCCACACGTTGGCGCCGTCCTCGAGCACCACATCGCCGATGATCGTCGCCGTCGGATGCACGAAGACGTCGCGACCGAAGGCTGGTTGCTTGTCTTTGAACGGGGTGATCGGCACGGGCTTGAGTATAGCATCGGCGGGTACACAGACTCCGAGAGACGACCCCGACGTGAGGAGAGCAGAATGAAGTTCGTGCACGTGGCGACGCGCACCAGCGACCTTGATCGTGCGGTCGCCTTCTACGAGCGACTCGGCATGAAGCTGACGCACAAACGCGAGCTGACGAAGAACAAGGCGACGCTCGCGTTCGTCGAGCCGCCGGACGGCAACTTCGCGATCGAGCTCGTCTACAACTGGGGCAAGGACGCGGCGTACGCAGGCGGTGACCGCTTCGGACACTTCGCCTTCGATGTAGAGGATCTCGACGGCCTCTACGCCAAGCTGATCGCGGCAGGCGCCGGCGACGTCGGTCGCGCACCCGCTCCCTTGCAGGGCGAGGGGCCGCGCATCGCCTTCGTCGCCGACCCCGACGGCAACTGGATCGAGCTCATCGAGCGCAAAACCTGACGGGGAGCGGGCGGCGGTTCACGCCGCGCGCTCCGCACGACCGTCAGCCGCTCATCAGGGGCGGTTCCTGGTGAGCCAGAAGCCGGCGCGCATGCGGTCCATCGCCCGCAGGAAGGCGGGGCTGTCGCGGTCGAAGAGTTCCGTGCGATGGTACGCGTGTCCGACGTGCGGCTTGATGTGATAGGTGTGCTGACGCTGCCAGATGCCGCTCTCGAGACGGGCGAACGCGGTGTAGTAGTAGTCCACCCCGTCGATGACGCCCTGGTCCTGACAACGGTCGTCGGCGCCCTCGTAGATCAGGAGCTGACTGGCGGCGTCCTCCACCACCTCTTCGGCACGTCCGGCGAAGTCGGACTCGGAACGCACGACCGCCACCCGCACGACGTCGTCGACCGCCTTCGCCCAGTGCAGGACGACCCAGTCGTCGTGAGCCGTGGCCTTGAAGTGCTTGAGGAGGACCTCGGTGTCCATGCCACCCCTTTCGGAAAGAGTTCGGAGGCGGGCGGCGCCAAGCGCCCCCCGCCCCGCCCCACTCAGGCAGACTGCTTCAGATGCCTTGCCCGCCGTGGAACAGGCCGAGCCGCAGCCGGTCGAGCGCCTTGATCGTCTGGCCCTCACCGAGGTCGACGCGGTGCCATTGCACCGACTTGGGAATCGTCACGTGGTCGGTGTGCTCCTTCTCCCACGTGCCGTCCTCGAGCCGCGCGAAGCATGTGTAGTAGTACTTGACCGTCGGCATCACGTCCTGGTCCTGGGCTTCGTCCTCGTCGCCTTCGTGGACCAGCGTCTGCGTCGGCTGTTCGTCGAAGACCTCGGCGGGCGACTCCGCGAACCCGGACTCCGAGCGCAGCAGCGCAACGCGCACCGGTCCGTCAGTGTGCTTCGCCCATTCGAGGACGACCCAGTGCTCGTCGACCTTCACCTTGAAGTGACGGAGCAACTTGCCTTCACTCACGTGTCCCTCCCTTGCGTTGAAACGACCCGCGCGGCGCCCGCTTGCCCCGAAGGCGGCCACCCACGTCGTTGCACGACTGCCGCCGCTCAGTCTACCCGCATCGCCGCACGCGCAGCCATGCCGACGGAGACGCTGAGAACGGGTTTCACCAGCGGCGAATCTTTGGTACCCTAGTTCGCCGCTGCCGCTGCGGGATCGTCTAGCGGTAGGACACGCGGCTCTGGACCGTGGAACCGAGGTTCGAATCCTCGTCCCGCAGCCACTACCACCAGCGGGGCGAGCACGGAGGATCCGCCGGAGCAGCAGCCCCATTTGTGGCGCATTCGTCTAGGGGCCTAGGACGCCGCCCTCTCACGGCGGTAACATGGGTTCGAATCCCATATGCGCTGCCACTCATTTGCAGGGGTTTCCCGCGAAGCCGCCGACGAACGCCACTGTTTTGGTGTCGAAACGGTGTCGGCGATCAGCTACCCGCTCGCAACGTCACCCTTCAGCACGCCTGATCGTTCGCCGTCGGAATAATCGGCGGTATCGTCGAGCTGGCTCAGCAGCGTCAGGCTACCTCCAGCACGTACATTCACTTGCCAAGCGTTACCGCTGAAGGTAACATTTTCCGTGACCAAGGTCAGTCGCGGCGGCTATATCTTCATCACGTGGAAGGCCGATCATCCGCCGCGGCACGTGCATGTGTTGCGCAACGGCAGGTTGGTCTTGAAATGGAACCTAGAGAGCCGGCGGTCGATGCAGGGTTTCGCCACCGGGAAGCTGCTGGCGCTGATCCGCCAACTCGAGGACGAGGGTCTGTTGTGAAGGTCACAGCGGTCACGGCAAACAATCGGAAGAGGGCCTTCGAGGTCAAGACGCGGCGCGGGCAGTGGCTCTTCCCATACAGCAAGGCGGAACCGGAGCCGACGCCGTCGGACCCGCTGGTCGAGCTCTACATCGATCCTGAGCTGGGTCGCGAAGGCTTCACTTATCTGCTCGCGTCCGGAGCCGAGGGCTCGGTCATGGTCGACCACGTGCTCGATTACAACGAGGAACCCGGCTATATGCGCGACCTGCTGCTTCACAACCTGACGGTGGAGGCTCTGGAGCGCATCGAAGCGAGTCCGCTTTCGAAGCGCGAGATCATCCGCCGCCTGGGCACGTCACCGGCGCAGTTCTACCGCCTGATCGACCCCACCAACTATCGCAAGTCCGTGGACAAGATGCTCGCGCTACTCCAGGTGCTCGATTGCGAGGTCGAGGTAATCGTTAGGGCGAAGAGCGCGTGAGACACCGCGGTCATCGGTTGACCGCCTTAACGAGCGCTCAGGCATGCCGCAGGCCCGTCACGTCTGCGGCGTCTGCCAGCGCTCGATCCAGCGCTCGACGGAGCGATTCATCTCCAGCGTGAAGTCGGCGGCGAACTTGCGACTGTAGACGTCGCGCGGGTGGAGATCGGCGGCGACCGCGCGTAGCTCCTCGTCGCCGAGACGGTGGTAGACGTTCTTGTGCACCACGTGTTTCGTGTACCGCGGCGTGGTGTGTTTGGCGGTCGCCGGTCTGCCGAAGCAGAGCATCGCGATCGGCAGCGTGTGATTGGGCAGGCCGAGCAGCTCCGCGTGAGTCTCGGCCTGCTCGAGGATATCGCCGATGTAGCAGGAGCCGATGCCCAGTGACTCCGCCGCGATCACGGCGTTCTG
>Ga0208716_1000177_pt1 | contig 26235 bp, 29 predicted proteins | sample NGESurdeep092012_8_FD_184482 | JGI IMG/M metagenome (GOLD analysis project Ga0208716, IMG submission 184482) | Arctic peat soil microbial communities from Barrow, Alaska - NGEE Surface sample 415-3 deep-092012 (SPAdes) | ecosystem: Environmental > Terrestrial > Soil > Wetlands > Peat ...
AGCCGCTCTTCTGGCGCTACCGCTCGCGGCTGGAGACGCGCATCTGGGGTCACCCGGTGGTGGCAAAACGCTTCGCGCAGGAGACGCCGCTCAACGTCATCGACCCTGCCGGACCGGTCGGCCGCGATACCCAGGCCTTCGTGATCGGCAACCCGCGACGCAACGAGATGCCGCTCTACTTCCCGCGGCACAAGGCGCTCGCCTTCGGCGATGCGATCATCGGTATCGACGACACGTTGCGCGTCTGGGAGTGGGAGCGGCGCAAACCGGGTTGGTACGAGGATCGCTTTCTGCCGACGCTGCGGCCGCTACTCGACCTCGACGTCGAGCACGTGCTCGTGACGCACGGCCCGGCTGCGGTCGGCAACGGTCGGGCAGCGCTCGCCGCAGCGCTCGCCGCGCCGGGCTGGAACGTCAGCTAGCTTCAGCCCCGGCGCCGCTCGTCCGAATGCGCGTAGCCCGGGTGCTTGAGTTCGCTGATCCTGCGCGCCATGACGGCGGCGAACGCCGCGGCGGCGAGAAACACGCCGTCGAGTTCTGGCTGACGATCGCCGGGCGGTTCCTGCACATCCGCTACTTCGCCGTGCGCGTCGCCGACGGCACCTACAGAGGGATCGTGGAAACGGTCCAGGACGTGACCGCCGTCCGCGCCCTCGAGGGCCAGCGCCGGTTGCTCGAGTAGTAGACGCGCGCCCGCAGCCGCGGGCGCGTCTAGTCGAACGCGTGCGGGTCGCGCTTAAGGACCGCGTCGATCACTTTGCGCGTGTTCTGCACCCACAGGTGCACGCCGTCGTAGTACTGCTTCGGGTCGCCGCCGACACTGCGCAGGTCGCTGAAGTCGAAGAACACGAAGCGGTAGCGCTTCTGCAGCGACCTGAGGTAGGCGACGACCACGCGGTGGCGTTCGCTCCAGCCGAGCGGCTCGATCGCCTGCAATACCCTCGGCTGGATCGGCATCAGCACGAGCACCGGTGTCGCCCCGAGCTTGTTCATCAGCCCCAGGGTCTTCTCGAAGTACGTCCGCGCCCGCGAATCGACGATCACCGGGAACTTGGCGTAACGCTCGGCCATCGTCCGGATCGACCAGTCGAGCGCGGTCGAGAGCTTGCCGCCCTTCTCCAGACGGATGTCGTAGCGGTTGTGTAACAGCGCCCCGTCGGGTCCGTACGTGTCCGTGGCGAGGTCGTGGTTGTCGGGCATCTGCGACGCGTTCTGCGGCAGGCGCCGGCTCTGCTCCGCGAGGAAGTCGGCCGGGAAGTAGCGCGAGAAGCGCTTGTCCTGGATGAGACCGAAAGCCAGCCCTTGCTCGCGGAAAGCCTCGACCTGCAACGGCCAGAAGAAGCGCAGGCGCGTGTGCGGGAACTGCTGGCGCAGGTAGTTCGTCCACGCCCAGGCGTCCTCGGCGCGGCCGTTCGAGAAGGCGGCGTTGAAGCCGGTTAAGCCCGTCTTCTTCTCGATGTAGCTGGGCTCGAAGCGAAGCGCGCGGGAGCCGCCGAAGATGATCACCTGCGGCGGACGGGCGAGCGCTTCGACCATGTTCGCCTTGACCGTGCGGTCACTCGGCACGACCGGCGGCGCCGGCTTGGCATGATCGCCGCCGCAGCCTGTGGCGACGAGGGCGACGCCGGCAAGGAGAAGGAGGACGATGTGAGCCTTGGTGAGCGCCAGGCGTCGGCGCAGGCGCCGCGGGTGTCGTGCTCTGGGCTGCATCCGCACCATGGTACCACGCGCATTGGGCGCACCTGCCGCCGCGCCCGTTCGCGGCGGCGCCGCGGCGCTGCACCGAGGGCCACCGTGGAGTAGAGTATCGCCGACGAGCGGACGAGCGGGGGTGGGCACATGTCACCGAGCAAGAAGAAGAAGGTCGCAGATGCCGTCGACAGGCAATGGACGGCGCGCGTAGGGTCGGCGCTGCTGGAGCGGCTCGCCGAAGGGGCTGCCGTCGGCAGCCCGCGCGAGCCGCTCATCGTCGAGGTCCCGTTCACGGGAGAGACACTCGGCAGTGTGCCGCTGGGCACGCCGGACGACGTCGTCGTCGCGGTCGGCGTCGCCCGCGCCGCCCAGAAGGACTGGGCGGCGACGCCGGTCGGTGAACGCGCCGCCATCCTGCTGCGTTTTCACGATCTCGTCATCGCCAACGCCCACGAGATCCTCGACCTCATCCAGCTCGAGGGCGGCAAGTCGCGCCGGAACGCGTTCGAAGAAGTGCTCGATGCGGCGATCACGGCGCGATACTACGCCCACGTCTCGGCCGGCCTGCTTCGCCCGAAGCTCCGTCAAGGGGCGCTGCCCCTGTTGACGACGACGTGGGAGTACCGCCGGCCCAAGGGCGTCGCCGCCGTGATCTCACCCTGGAACTACCCCTTCATGCTCAGCATCGGCGACGCGATCGCGGCGCTGGTCGCCGGCAACGCCGTCGTGATCAAGCCGGACTCGCAGACGCCCTTCTCCGTGCTGTGGGCGGCCCAGTTGTTCGCCGAGGCGGGCCTGCCGAAGGGCGTTCTGCAGATCGTCCCCGGCAGTGGCGCTGTGCTCGGCCCGGCGCTGATCGACAACGCCGACTACCTGATGTTCACCGGCAGTACGGCGACCGGCAGGCTGATCGCTCAGCAAGCCGCCGGTCGCCTGATCGACTACTCGATGGAACTGGGCGGCAAGAACCCGGCGATCGTCCTCGACGACGCGCCCCTCGGCCGCCGCGCCGCCGGCACGACGCTCGGCATCAGCACGGTCGACGGCATCGCCTTCAGCATCACGTCGGGCAGCGGTCAGGTTTGTGTGTCGTGCGAGCGCCTCTACGTGCAGAGCGGCATCTACGACACGTTCGTGCCGGCGCTCGCCGAGGCCCTCAAGACGCTCCCGATCGGACCGAGTCTCGGCTGGGACGTCGACGTCGGCAGCCTTTCGTCGGCGGCGCAGCTGGAGAAGGTGAGCGCCCATGTGAACGACGCCGTCGCCAAGGGCGCCAAAGTGCTCGCCGGCGGCAAGCCGCGACCGGACCTTGGTCCCTACTTCTTCGAGCCGACGCTGCTCGAGGGTGTCACCGAGGAGATGGACCTCTGCCGCGCCGAGACGTTCGGCCCGGTCTGCGCGGTCTACCGCTTCGACGACGTCGACGAGGCGATCGCCAGAGTCAACGACACCGAGTACGGGCTCAACGCCAGCGTCTGGTCGAAGAACGTCGGCCGCGCCAAACAGATCGCCGCGCGCATCGAGGCCGGCACGGTCGGCATCAACGATGCGTACCAGGCCACATGGGCTTCCGCCAGCCCGATGGGCGGCTTCAAGCAGTCCGGCGTCGGCCGCCGTCACGGCGCCCCCGGACTGCTCCGGTTCACCGAGGCGCAGACGGTCGCGGTCGAGCGCGTCGTGCCGATCAGCCGGCTGCCGTTCCTCGACAACGAACGCTATGCACAGGTGATGAGCCTGGCGATCAAAGCCCTGCGCTACATTCCCGGGATCAAATGATGGAGGGGCGATGACGACGATCGGCACCAGGAACGTCCTGATCACCGGCGGCGTCGGCGGCATCGGGCGGCTGATGGCGCTCAAGATGGCGGCGCTCGGCGCCGGCGTCGCGATCTGAGACATCAACGAGCAGAGGCTTCCGGCGGTCGTCGATGAGCTCAAGACTGCCGGCGCCCGTGACGCCCAGGGATTCGTCTGCGACGTCTCGGATCGTGAGGCCGTCTATCGCGCGGCGACCGAGACGACCGCGTCGTTCGGCGCCGTCGACATCCTCGTCAACAACGCCGGCGTGGTCAGCGGCAAGCTGCTGCTCGAGATCGCCGACGAGCAGATCGAGCGCACCTTCAAGATCAACGCCCTGGCCCTCTTTTGGACCGCCAAGGCGTTCCTGCCGGCGATGGTCGAGCGCGGCAGCGGCCACATCGTCACGATCGCTTCGGCCGGCGGCCTGATCGGCGTGCCCAAGCAGTCCGACTACGGCGCCAGCAAACACGCCGCGGTCGGGTTCGACGAGGCGCTGCGCAATGAACTGCGGCGCAGCGCCCCCGGCGTGATCACGACCGTCGTCTGCCCTTCCTACATCGACACCGGCATGTTCGCCGGCGCCACGACGCGCTTCTCGCTGCTCCTGCCCATCCTCCACGAGCAGGACGTGGCCGACCGCGTCGTCAAGGCGATCCAGCTCAACCGGCGCCAGGTGCTGATGCCGCCGCTGGTGCGCACGGTGCCGCTGATGCGGATGCTACCGGTGTCGGTCTTCGACTGGATCGCCGACTTCCTCGGCGTCACCAGGTCGATGGACGAGTTCACCGGTCGAGAAGGGACGCCGGCCGACTAACTCGGCGCGACTACTCTGGTAAGGTTGCGCCGACCACCGAGGCTGTCGCAAAAGGAGTCTCCCATGACTGTGCTGCCCGATTCGCCGCTCTCGCTCTGGCTCGACACGTATGGCCCATACACGCCGGAGCCGCCGCTCGCCGGCGCCGTCGCCGTCGACGTCGCCGTGATCGGCGGCGGCTTCACCGGACTGGCCACCGCCTGCGAGCTCAGAAAGGCCGACCCGTCGCTCGACGTAGCGCTGCTTGAAGCGAAGACCGTCGGCTACGGCGCCAGCGGCCGCAACGGTTCGTTCGCGATGACCGTCGTCGGGCTCGGCTTCGGCACTACCGCGCTGATCCGCGGCAAGAAGTTCCTGAAGAAGGCGCACACCTACATGGAGAAGGCGGTCGACTACCTCGAGGAGATCATCGACAACGAGCAGCTCGACTGCCAGAAGATCCGCCCCGGGTTCCTGCGCGTGGCGACGACGCCGAGCTACATCAAGCGACTGAAGCACCAGGTCGACTTGATGCAATCGCTCGGCTTCGACGGCATCACCTGGATCGAGGCCGATGAGGCGAAGGCGATGGTCAACTCAGAGCGCTACCTCGGCGGCATGTGGGAACCGCGTCTGCTGCTCGTCGACCCCGCCCAGCTGGCGCGCGAAGAGAAGCGTCTCGCGCTGAAGCTCGGCGCCAAGGTCTACGAAGAGACGCCGGTGTTGTCGATCGCCACCGACGCCGGCGACGGCAAGTTCCACATCCTCACTCCGTCCGGCGCCCTGACCGCCGCCAAGCTCGTCTTCGCGACCAACGGCTACTCGCACCTTTTCCCCGAGCTGCAGCACAAGCAGATACCGGCGTTCACCTACATGATCGCCACGGCGCCGCTCACCGATGAGCAGCTGGCCCCGATCGGCTGGACAGGCAACCAGGGCATCGAGGACGCGCGCAACCTGATCCACTACTACCGGCTCACGCCCGACAAGCGCATCGTCATGGGCGGCGGTCCGGTCGGGCTGACCTACGCCAACAAACTCGACGCCGACTCGGACGAGAAGGTGTTCAAGCACCTCGAAGGCCACATCGCCTTCCTCTGGCCGCACCTCAAGGGCGTCGAGATCACGCATCGCTGGGGTGGCCCGTTCTCGGTGACACTCGACCTCACGCCGGCACTCGGCTACGCGGGCGACAAGCGTGCCGTCTACAGCTTGGGCTGCATCGGCCACGGCGTGTCGATGAGCCACCTCAACTCCTGTGTATTGCGCGATCTGATCCTCGAAAGGGAGACCGAGCTCGTCGAAACGTGCCCGTTCGTCAACCGGCGCATGATCGCCTGGCCACCGGAGCCGCTCTCGAGCGCGGCGGCGCACACGCTGCGCGGCTACCTGCGCGCCGAGGACGGGTTCTACGAGCGCGGCCTGACGAAGCACTAGCGAGGAGATTGGCGCGGCCGGCGTCACAGCCGGGCCGCGCACCGACTGAGATCGTCGTCACGGTGGTATGTACCGTCTGCGGTTGAAGGAGGATGCGAGACCCTCATGAGCGCGTTCAAGACAGAGCGGGACGAATCGCAGTTCACTTGGGCCGACCTCGGCGACCTCGCCCTCGGTCGGCCCAACCTCGGACGCGATGCTCCCGTCGCCGTATACCGTCTTCTCGAGTTCACGTTGCGCGACGTGCTGACCGCGCGCTACGGACCCACGGAAACGAGCGAGATCCTGCGCGCGGCCGGCCGCGTCGCCGGCCGCGAGTTCTGCCACAACGTGCTCGACACGACGCTCGGCTTCGACGAGTTCGTCGCCCATCTGCAGCAAACGCTTCGGGAGCTCAAGATCGGTGTGCTGCGGCTCGAGAAGGCCGACGTTGCCAAGCTCGAGTTCACCGTGACGCTGGCGGAGGACCTCGACTGCTCCGGCCTGCCATACAGCGATGAGGTGGTCTGCGATTACGACGAAGGCCTCATTGGCGGTCTCTTCGAGGCGTACACGGGACGTCCGTTCACGGTCCGCGAGACCGACTGCTGGGCGAGCGGCGGGCGCGTCTGTCGCTTCGACGTGCGTCCGGCGGAGCCGGGGACGCGGCGATGAGCAAGCAGCCGGCCACCGCCGGCGAGCTCCGTGCCTGTCTCGCGCAGGTCACGGCGGCGATCGACTCTCTGCTGACGGCGAAAACGCCGGCCGATGTCGACGTCGGCAGCTGCCCCGCCGAAGTGCAACCCGTCATCGTTGCGACCAACCGCCTCATCGCCTTCGTGCGCGAGATCCAGGACTTCATCACGCCGCTGGCCAAGGGCGATCTGTCGAGCCCATTGCCCTCACGCGGCAACTACCTCGCCTCGCCGTTCAAGGAGTTGCACTCGCGCCTGAGCGAACTCACGCGCCAAGCCGCCCAGATCGCCCAGGGCGACTACAGTCAGAGGGTCGACTTCATGGGCGAGTTCTCGGCCGCCTTCAACTCGATGGTCGAGGTCCTCGCCGCGCGCGAGGAGGAGCTGCGCGTGGCCTCGCTCATCGACGACCTCACCGGCGTCTCCAACCGGCGCGGGTTCTTCGTGCTCGGCGAACAGGCCTTACGCGACGCCGAGCGCAGCGGCACCGCACTCACGGTCGTGTACGGTGACCTCGACGGCATGAAGGCGATTAACGATCACCTCGGTCACGAGCATGGCGATCATGCCCTGAGGGACGTCGCCGAGCTGTTGCGCGCGACGGTCCGCGACGCCGACATCGTCGCGCGTCTCGGCGGCGACGAGTTCGTGGTCCTCGGCCGCAGCACGCCGGCCGAAGCCACGGAGCTCTGCCGCCGCCTGCACGCCAACCTCGATGCGTTCAACGCCGGCGAAGACCGTCCGTACAAGCTCAAACTGAGTCTCGGCACGGCATCGTTCGAGCCGCGCCGCTTTCGTACGTTGGAGGAGTTGGTCGGTGAAGCCGACCAGCAGATGTACGAGGACAAGCGCGGCGACCCCACTCGCTGGAGCGAGACCGACTGACGCGGAATGTGGCGGTGACCTAGAGCGTGAACTCGTGGCGACACGAGGAGTCGCCGTCGACGATCGACAGCGTCTGCTCGTGATCGCCGTCGGCCGCACCGAAAAGCGCGCGAAGCATGCCCCGGTCGAACGCGCACACGATTGCGGGCGCCGACACGGCCAGCTCCTTGTACACGCAGTTGTGCAGGCTGAGGACCCTGGCGCCGGTCGGACCGCTGTCGAGCTCGGCTGCGTACCCGGCCGAGATCAGCCACTCGAGGGCGCGCTCGCCGGCCGGGCGCGCCGGGCCGTCGTCGAGCTCGCCCGCATGGGCGAGGCCGCGACCGTAGGCGCGCCCAACGGCGAGTGCGAGCGCTGCCGGCTCGATCTCGGCCGGCAGCGCCGACACCAGATCGAGCAGGAGACGAGCCAAGCTCTCGTAGCACCGCGGCGGCAACGTGAGGTCGATGCGCTGCGCAGACGCAGAGTAGACCTTCGCCGGGCGGCCGCCGGCGCCGGTGCGGCGCGCGGCCGCCCGCAGCAGCCCCATCTCGACGAGCTTCTCGAGATGCGCGCGGGCGACGGTCCGGTGCACGCCGAACCCGGCAGCGACCTCCGCCGCCGACAGTGGCACCGGCGATTCCGCGGCGCGATGGTAAACTGCCCGCCGCGTCGCATCGGCGAACGCCTCGCCGAGTGCTTCAAGGCGGATCTTATGCACGTCTCTTGCAGCGGTCATGTGCGCTACTATATCCGCAGCGGGTCCATCTTTCGAGTCCGCCTATGCTCCAAATGTTGTCGGCCGGGGTACGATTCAGCCGCCGGTCCGTATCGTCCGCACACGAGGGGGCACCATGATCAAAGTGAAGACTTTCACCACGCCGATCAAGATCTTCGCCGCCGCTCGCGAGCTCAACGACCTCGACGCCCAAGTGACGGCCTTCCTCGCCGACGAGCATGCCACCACCGTCTGCTCGGTCAGCGACGCGATCACCGCCGGCGACAGCGGCGAGACGATCGGCCTCATCCGCACGGTCGCCTACGAGGTGTGATGCTTGTCTCGCGCGCGTGACATCGAGATCCTGACCGAAGCGCTGGCGCTCGAGTGCGGCAACACGTCGATGCTTGCCGCGCTCGCCAACGACCTCGACTTCGAGCTCGCCGCGACGAAACTGGACGGCAGGTTCGCCGACAAGGCCGAAGACCCCGCGATCAAGGCGCTCTTCCACGAGTTCTCGCGCGGCACGGCCGGCCATGTGCGCGGGCCGCGGCGCGTGCGGGAGCTGACGCGCAGCGAGACGGCGCCGGTGCTCTTCTTCTGCCCTCCGTGCGGCTGGCAGCTCGACTCCGGCCCGGATCCCGACGAAGGCGCCGAGGCCAAGTGCCGGCTCTGCCCCGGCACGTTCGCCTTGCGCCCTGTGAACGGCGACTGGACTCTCGACCGACTGGCGCCCTGAAATGCTCGACGACCTCACCAAAGCCAACCTCGCCTTCTGGAACGAGCTGACCGACGTGCACCGGCAGTCGGCGTACTACGACCTCGCGGGTTTCAAGGCCGGCAAGCAATCGCTGGGGCCGATCGAGCTCGGCGAGCTCGGACCCGACGTCGCCGGCAAGACCCTGCTGCATCTGCAGTGCCACTTCGGCATGGACACGCTCTCTCTGGCGCGCCTCGGCGCGACCGTCACCGGCATCGACTTCTCCGACAAGGCGATCGCCCTGGCGCGCTCGCTGAGCGACGAGCTCTCGGTACCGGCACGCTTCATCGAGAGCTCCGTCTACGACCTCCCCACCGTGCTCGCGGAGCAGTTCGACATCGTCTTCACGTCGTGGGGCGTGCTTATCTGGCTGCCCGACATCCGCCGCTGGGCTGAGATCGTCGCTCGTTACCTCAAGCCCGGCGGCACGTTCTACATCGCCGAGATCCACCCGTTCCTCTTCGCGATGGACGACGATGAATCGGTCCGTGACCCGCGCGTTCGCTACCCCTACTTCGAGCGGCCGGAGCCGATGGCTTTCGACACCGACGGCTCGTATGCCGATCGCAGCGCCCACATCGAGCAGAGCGTCTCGTACGAGTGGCGCCACAGCCTGTCGGAGATCGTCTCCTCACTGGCCGCGACCGGGCTTCACATCGAATACCTGCATGAGTTCCCGTACACGCAGCCCGGTCTCGACTGGGCGTTCCTCGAAGAGGGCGAGGACGGCTGGGCACGCGTTCGCGGTCACCCCGACGACTTCCCGCTGAGCTTCTCGATCAAAGCGGTCAAAGACCGCGGCTAGGCGGCGCGGCGCGGACGCAACGCGCGCCAACATATCTTCACAGCAGCTTCGCACCTGCGTGCTTGACTACGGCCAAGACGGGGATATCTCTCTGGCGTGCCGCCATAGCCCGCACTATGCAGCACGCCCCGTCAGGGGAGACGAATGGTAGCTCTCGCCCACCCGGGAGTGCCATATCCCCACGAAGGCGGCGTCCAACCCTCCAGGCGCCGCCTTCGGCTTTGTGCTCCGGCCCGACCACACGGCTTCAGGGCCGGCTGAGAGCAGATTGGTCGTGGAGCCGGTCTGCGGCGTGCCGGACCGTGCCCGAGCTAGTCGGCGGTCGCCGCCGCCAGGTTCGCGAAGAGATCGCCGAGCGCGGCGCGCGCGACGACGAGGTCGGCCGCGCGCCGCACTTCCTCTGACGATTCAGCCATCGCCACCCCGAGCCCGGCCCAACGCAACATGTCGACATCGTTGAGCCCGTCGCCGCAGGTGACGGTGCGCGCGCGCCGCCACCCCATCCGCTCGCAGAGGTAGCCGAGAGCCGAGCTCTTCGTCGCCTGCGGGTCGTTGACCTCGATGAAATGTGGCAAGGAGCGCGTCACGTAGAGCTTGCCGCGCCAGAGCTGCTGCAAGCCGGGGAGGATCGCCGTCACGTCGTCGGGATCGGTGGCGATCACGATCTTCGATGGCGCGGCGCCCGCCACGAGAGCGACGAGGTCGTCGACGACGGTGCAGCCGACCTCGGCGTACTCGGCGTAGCGCCGCGCCCACTCGTCCATCTCTTCGACGAACAGCTCATCGTCGATGTACACGTTGACGTGGCGGTTCATCTCGCGCATGCGCAGAACGACCTCGACGGCCATCGCCGCCGGCATCGGCCGGTGGAGGAGCCACTCCCCCGTGCCGAGGTCGGCGACCAGCGCGCCCTGGTAGCAGACGATCGGCCCGTCGACCGCGCCGAGCTTGGCGGCCATTCGCCGCGCGCTCTGCAGCATGCGCCCCGTGCAGAGCGCGAAGGGCACGCCGGCGGCGCGCAGAGCGCGCACCCCGGCCAGTGTCTGCGGCGCGAATTCGAGGCTCGGCGGGAGCAACGTGCCGTCGAGATCGGAGGCGACCAGGTCGGGGCGCCACAAGTCACGGCCGGCATCTCCGTGGGGCCTCACCACGGCCCGCTCATGGCGTCGCCGGCCACATCGCCCACGACGAGCGCATGAGCGTCGGCAGGACTGACGACAACTGCTTGCATCGCGGTAGTGCCGGAGTAGAATCGAACCACAGACTGCCATTCGTGAGAAGGCAGGACCCCCGGGCTCGCGGGGGCCGCTTCTCTAAAAGACCTGGTTCACACCAGGTCTTTTTTCGTTCCGGCCCCCGCCTCACTTGCGGCGCAAGCCGTCGATGAAACGCTGCACGTCGAGTTCGCCGCCCAACATGCCGCCGATGACGTAGCCGACCGCGGCGGCGATCGCCACGAAGAGCATCTCGCCGAACCCCAGCCACATCCACAGCACGCCGACAACCAGACCGACGATCAGACCTTTGAACTTCGCGTTCACTGCGCCCCTCCGGCATCGATCCACAGTCTGGTGAACACCACGTCCAGGCCGGCGAACCTGAGGCCGGTGGCCTGCCGCAACTCATCAGCGGCCACGGTCGTCGCCGCGTCGTGCAGGCCGGCAAGATCGGCGCTCTGCGCCTCCGCTGTGACTATCGCCCAGAGCGAATCGTCGATGCGGCGCAGCGAAGTCTTGGTCACGCGCAGATCGGGCACGCGCAAGTTGAGTGCCCCGATGACCAGGTGCTCGAGGGCCTCGGCTTTGACGGCGACCCGCGCTCCGGTCTCGCCGAGCTCAAAGAGACTGACGGGCCGCCGCTCGCGCCCGACGATGCGGATGGCGAGGACGAAGCAGACCATGGCAATAACCGCCATCGCCGCCATCGCGGCGAAGGCGAGCCACGTAAGCGAGTGGTCGGTCAGCAGGCGATGCCACCAGCCCGGCGTAGCGCGACCGGCCCTGCGGCTGGTAGCGATCGCCAACTCGCGCACGATGGCCGCCGCCAGTGCCGCCGCGATCACGACAGCGACGATCACCGCCAATGCCTGCGCGGCGCGGCGCATCTACAGGTACCTCCGCAAGTCCTTGGCACGAAGCACTTTGAGCTTGAGATGCGCCGCGGCGACAGGCAGGCCGGTGGCCTGCCGCAGCGCCGCGCCCACGGTCTCTTCGATCTCCGCGCGCAGCGCGGCGGCGTCGACCTGCGGCCGCGCCGCCACCCACACCTCGGCGGCAAGTCCGTCGCCGTGGGGCCGGACCTCGACCCTCACGCGGACGACCTCCCGGTGCGCGCCGACGGCGTCCCCGACGACGCGCTCGACGGCGGCGGTGCCGAGCACCACCGCACCATGTTCCGAGATGTCGATCGCGAGGCGCTGCTCGCCGCGACGCAACAGCAGGGCGAGCAGCGCAAGCATCACCGCTAACAGGAGGACGCCGACTGCGGCGCGCCCACCCGGGGTCGTGGGCAGAGGCAGCCAGCGGACAGGCGTGAAAGAGCAGTGGACGGCGACGGCAGCGAAGCGCATCGCCGCGAAGAGCGCGGCTACGCCGGCGATCGCGAAGACTGCGGCGGCGGCGATGCGATCGAGGAGGTCGGGCGCCGCCCCCGTGTGGAGCCGATCAGGCCTTGTCGTCCGCGGAGCCAGGCGTGTCCTCCGGGAAGTAGATGTCGCTGACGACGACGTTGACGGCGCGGACGGACATGCCGGTGATCGATTCGACCTGCTCCTTGACCTTCGCGCGGCACGTCTCGGCGACCTGCGGGATGTTGACGCCGTGGGTCACGACGACCGTGAGGTCGATGTCGATGGTGTCCTCGTGCACGTCAACGCTCACGCCTTGGGTCTTGCTCTCGCCGCCGCGCAGACTGGAGAGAGCACGCGAGGTGGCGCCGCCGAGTCCGTGCACGCCGTCGATCTCGCGACAGGCGTTGTGGGCCACCTTCGCGACCACGGTATCGGCGATCGTCACACCCCCGTCGTTGACTTCGGCGTCCGGCTTAAGCCCCTCGGCCATATCACCCTCCTTCGCGGATCGGCGTCGCCCAGAGCGACCGCCCCACGGGTCAGTACTCTACCCGATTATAGGGGACGTGGGGCTTGGCCGTAGGGCGGCTCGGATGCGGTGTGGCGCGGACGCAGCCGCCTAGCCACACTTGGAATAGCCGCACAACCGGCACACCACGCAGCCGCCTTCGTGCTCGATCGAACCACCGCAGTCCGGACAGGCGCCCTGGGCAACCTCGACGAGCGAGAGCTGCGGCTCAGGCTCGCCCTGGGCGCCGCTCTTCATGTAGCGGCGCTCGAGCGCCTTGCCGATCGCGTCGGCGCACGAGAGCGTGGCGTTGGGTCCGATGCCATAGGGCACGTGGCAGCGGATGCCCTTGAGCTGGTCGACGATCTCGTTCGCCGACGCGCCCTTCTTGAGGGCAAGCGAGATGAGCCGACCGAGCGCCTCCGTGTTGGACGAGGCGCAGCCGCCGGCCTTGCCCATGTTGGCGAAGACTTCGCGCGGCCCCATCTCGTCGTCGTTCATGATGATGAACAGCTTGCCGCAGCCCGTCTCCATACGCTGGGTCTCGCCCGTGAGGAGCTGCGGACGCGACGGGCGCGTGGTGGCGATGCCGGCGCTCGGATCCTTGCGCTTCTTGGGCTGCCCGACGTTGAGCACTTGCTCCTCGCGGCTGCCGTCGCGGTAGATCGTGACGCCCTTGCAGCCCGACTTGAACGCGAGCAGGTAGACCTTCTCGACGTCATCGACCGTTGCCTGGTTGGGGAAGTTGACCGTCTTCGAGACGGCGTTGTCGGTGTGCTTCTGGAACGCCGCCTGGATTTGCACGTGCCACTCTGGCGGAATGTCGTGGGCGCTGGCGAAGACCCGCGCCACGTCCTCGGGCACGCCCTCGACGTGGCGCACCGAGCCCACCTCGGCGATGCGCTTCATCAGGTCTTCGGAGAAGAAACCGTTGTTGCGCGCGATCTGTTCGAAATACGGGTGCACTTCGAGCATCTCGTCGTTGTCGAGCACGTTACGGCGCACGTAGGACACGGCGAACAGCGGCTCGATGCCGCTGGAGCTGTTGGCGATGATCGAGATCGTGCCCGTCGGCGCGATCGTCGTGGTGGTCGCGTTGCGCACCCTCGGCGCACCCTCGCGGTCGTAGATGGAGCCCTCGAAGTTGGGGAACACGCCGCGCTCGCGGGCTAGCTCTTCGGAAGCCCCGCGCGCCTCATCCTGGATGAACTTCATGACGTCGGCGGCGACTTTGCAGGCCTCGTCCGAGTCGTATGGGACGCCGAGCATCACGAGCGTGTCGGCGAACCCCATCACGCCGAGACCGATCTTGCGGTTGCCCTTGGTCATCTTCTCGATCTCCGGCAGCGGGTAGCGGTTGACGTCGATCACGTCGTCGAGGAAGCGCACGGCCGTGCGCACGATGCGACCGAGGTTCGCGTAGTCGATGTGACCCTCGGTCGCGACCTTGGCCAGGTTGACCGAGCCGAGGTTGCAGGACTCGTAGGCGAGCAGCGGCTGCTCGCCGCAGGGGTTGGTGCTTTCGATCTCGCCGAGCTGCGGCGTGGGGTTGTCTTCGTTGATCCGATCGATGAAGACGACACCGGGGTCGCCGTTCTTCCAGGCGAGTGTGACCATCGACTTGAAGACTTTGCGAGCGCTGAGTGTCTTCACCGTGTCGCCGCTGCGCGGATTGACGAGCGGATAGTCCTCATCGCTCCCGACGGCGCGCATGAAGGCGTCAGTGACAGCGACCGAGATGTTGAAGTTGTTGAGCCTGTCGTCGTCCTGCTTGGCGGTGATGAAGTCGAGGATGTCAGGATGGTCGACGCGCATGATGCCCATGTTGGCGCCGCGCCGCGTGCCGCCCTGCTTGATCGTCTCGGTGGCGGCGTCGAAGACGCTCATGAACGAGAGCGGACCGGAGGACACGCCCGCGGTGGAGAGCACGACGTCGTTCTTGGGACGCACGCGCGAGAACGAGAAGCCGGTGCCGCCACCGCTCTTGTGGATCAGCGCCGTGTTCTTGATCGCCTCGAAGATCGAGTCCATGGAATCGCCCACGGGCAGGACGAAGCAGGCGGAGAGCTGGCCGAGCTCGCGGCCGGCGTTCATGAGCGTCGGGCTGTTGGGGAGGAACTCGAGGCTCGTCATGAGATCGTAGTAGGTGTCTTCCCACTTCTCCACCGGAGCGGCCGGGTTGTAGAGGCGCTCCGCCTGGGCGATCGCGTGCGCGACGCGACGGAACATCTCTTCGGGGGTCTCGAGAAGCTGACCGTTCTCGCCCTTTTTGAGGTAGCGCCGCTGCAGCACCTTGAGTGCGTTGGCGGAGAGCTCTATCACTGCTTTTCGCGTCTTGCTCAAGCCCCTCATCCCCCCCGTCGAGGCCGCTGTGTCGACCCTGTTGGTGGTTCCCGCAACAGATCCGCTCGATTCGTCGGCAGCCATGCCTAGAGTCTCGCCAGCTCGTGCTGGAACTCGTCGATGTCGTCGAACTGTCTGTAGACCGACGCGAAGCGCACATACGCGACCTTGTCGAACTCGCGCAGATGGTGCAGCGCGCGCTCGCCCACCTCGGCCGTGGTCACTCGCGGCGCCGACTCGCGGCGTAGCTCGGCCTCGATCTCATCGGCGATCGCGGAGATACGCTCGACCGGGATGCCGCGCTTCTCGCAGGCGCGCATCAGCCCGTTGAGCAGCTTTGCGCGCGTGAACACTTCTTCTCGTCCGCTCCGTTTGACGACGATCAGCGGCGACTCCTCGAAGCGCTCGTACGTCGTGTAGCGGCGCTCGCAGTGCAGGCACTCGCGACGGCGCCGCGTCGCGTCGCCCGACTCAGTGTCGCGCGATTCGACCACTCGACTGTCGTCGCTGGCGCAGAACGGACAATGCACAGGAAGACCCCTTCTCTACTACATATGGTGCTCCCCGAGGTGTCGGGCCACTAAATATAGTACATTTCGGTGGTCGCGCAAGGGTTCCTTGGGGTGTTCTTGCAGAAAAACCATCAACGTCAGGTCGAGGCTTAGGTTTCGTCACGCCTCTTGTGCCGGAGTTCACGAAAGCGACGGTAAAACCTCGCTTCCATCGACAGGATATACTGTGCGCCCATGAACACCATCGTCCTGCCGACATACAACGAGCGCGAGAACCTGCGCCACGCCCTGGAGCGCATCCGCGAGGTCGCCGATGGGAACGGTATCGTGTTGCACACGTTAATCGTCGACGACGACTCGCCCGACGGCACCGGTGAGCTAGCCGATCGGCTGACCGGCGAGTATCCCGACGTCGAGGTGCTCCACCGACCTGGCAAACAGGGCCTCGGTAAGGCGTACATCGCGGGTTTTCGCCATGCGATGGCCAACGGAGCCGACCTGATCTTCGAGATGGACGCCGACCTGTCGCACGACGCGAGCTATCTGCCTCACTTCATCCGGCTCATCGAACAAGGCGCCGACGTCGTGCTCGGCTCGCGCTACGTGAAGGGCGGCGGCGTCGAGAACTGGGGTCTCGCGCGGCGCGTCGTCAGCCGCGGCGGCTGTCTCTACGCACAGGCCATCCTCGGCCTGCCCTACCACGACCTCACTGGAGGCTACAAGTGTTTCCGTCGCACGGTGCTCGAGACGCTCGATCTGGAAGCCATCGGCGCCAGCGGCTATGGCTTCCAGATCGAGATGACGTATCGCGCCCACCAGGCAGGCTTCCGCGTCGCGGAGCTGCCGATCATCTTCGTCGACCGCAAGGTCGGCGAATCGAAGATGAGCAAGCACATCGTCATCGAGGCGATGCTTATGGTCTGGCGACTGCGCTTCAGCAAGCCGCAACGTCGTGAACGCTGAGCGCATCCTCGCGATCGACGTCGGGGCCGGTACTTCCGACATCCTCATCCACACGCCGGGCCAGCGAGAGGAGAATTCCGTCAAAATGGTCGTGCCCTCGCGCACGGTCATCGTCGCAAACCGCATCCGGATCGCCACCGAGCAGGCCGCGACCGTCGTCTTTCACGGCCCGACGATGGGCGGCGGCGCCTGCACCGCGGCGATGCGCGAGCACATCGCCGCGGGCCACGCGTTCCTCGCCACCGAACGCGCCGCACTCTCCTTCGCCGACGACCTCGACCAGGTCACGGCTTCTGGCGTGCGCCTGATCCGCGACATCGAGGTGCACGAAGCGCTGCATGCCGGCGGGTTCGAAATCCGCGCCGGCGACGTCGACCTGCAGGGGCTGCTGCTCTCGCTCACGCGTCTCGGCGTCGATACCGTGTTCGATGGCGCCGCGATCGCGGCTCAGGATCACGGCTTCGACCCTGCCGGATCGAACCGCGTCCTGCGCTTCGCACTCTGGGAGAAGGCGCTGGCGCGCTGCCCACGTATGGAGGAGTTCTTCTATCTGGCCGATGAGATTCCCGAGGAGCTCACCCGGCTGCGCTCGGCGGCGGCGACCCTCGAGGGACTGTGGGGCATCAGGGGCACCGGCCTGCAGCCGGGCATCCCGGCGCTCGAGCTGACGACCCCGCCGGTGATCGCCGCCGACACGGGGCCGGCAGCGCTCTTCGGCGCGCTGCCGGAGGATTGTGAGGACGCCGTGCTGGTCAACGTAGGCAACGCTCACACGATGTGCGCCGTCGCCATCGACGGCTGTCTCACCGGGGTGTTCGAACATCACACTGGCTCGCTCGACGGCGCCACGCTCGACGCCCTCATCCGCCGCTTCCTCGCCGGCGAGCTGCCCGGCGACGAGGTGCTCGCCGACGGCGGTCACGGCGCCGTACTCGCCGGTCCGGTGCCGCACGATCTGCCGATCTTCGTCACCGGACCGTGTCGTGAGATGCTCGCCCTGACGACGCTGCCGGTGACGTTCGCGGCGCCGCACGGCGACATGATGCTCACCGGTGCCTTCGGACTCGTGCGCGCCTACGAGCGCCGCATGGCGGAGTAGGCAGGCAGGCAGGCTTCCCGGGGCCGATCGTCGCACGTCGGTGCGATGCCGCGCGGCCGCAAGCGATCGCTAGAGCGGCAGCCGGTGCCCCACTGCCGCCGCCAGCGCTCGCGCGTACACGAGCTTCGCGGTCATCACGTCCTCGACGGCCACGCCGAGGTTCATGCAGAAGATCCGCTCATCGCTGCGCTGGCGGCCCGGCGCCGCCCCGGCCGCCAGCGCAGCGAGATCGCACGACACCTCGTCGGGAATCGTCTGAAGACGCTGTCCGGCGGCCTTCGTCGCCGTGAGTTGCGGCAGGTCGTCACAGACGAAGCGTTCGCACTCAGCCATGGCCGCTGCCGTCCAGGCGGTATCGTAGTCGAGCGCCACCGCCAACGCGCCGGTCTCGAGCAGACCGGCGCCGAGCGGTGGCGCCGACTGCTCCCCCATCGTGATCGCCGAGACGACCACGCCGGCGCCCACCGCGATATCGGCGGCGGCGGCGCACTTCTCGACGGCGAGCTGCGGCGCGAATCGGTACACGTCGGCGGCAAACCGCTCCATCGCCGGCGGCACGCGGTCGAAACAAGCGACGCGGCGTAAGCGCGGCAGCACGAGCGTCAAGGCCTCGACCGCCGCGCGCGCCTGAACACCGCAGCCGAGCACGCTCGCGCAGTCGACGTCGGGGCGCGCGAGGTACTTCGCCGCCACCGCGACGGCGGCGCCGGTGCGCCAGGCAGTGATGAGACCGGCCTCCATGATCGCCGTCGGCCGGCCGGTCTCGACGTCGTTGAGCACCAGCAGAGCGTGCGCGAGCGGCAACCCGCGCTCCGCGTTTGCGGGAACGAGCGAGATCCACTTGACGCCGAGCGCGTCGGCCACACGAACGTGCGCGGCCATGACCTGCGAAAAGGCGCCGCCCTCACCGTGCAGGCTCGGTTTGGGCGGCATCTCCACGAGCCCGCGACCGTGCAGACGGAAGCCCTCGTCGACGACGGCGATGACGTCGGCCATCGGCGGGGCGACGGCGGCGACGTCCTCACGGCTCAGATACAGCACATCGGCGGACATCGGCTCCTCTCCGTTCTGGCGACCACCCGACCCGGCGGGCGCCTCACCCGTCCACTCGCAGGCCGCTCGATCCTAGCGGAAGAACAACAGCGACACGACGACGAAGACCGGCAGCAGCACCGCTACCGACCATGCCATGTAGTGGAAGAAAGACGGCATTGGACACCCGCTCTCCTCGGCGATCGCTCTGACCATCAGATTGGGCGCGTTGCCGACATACGTGTTGGCGCCCATGAACACCGTGCCCACCGAGATCGCCGCGAGGAAGCTCGCCGGGCTGTGACCGACGGCGGGCGCTACGGCCGCGCTCGTGAGGTCGGCCGGCGAGCCGAGATGGAGCATGCCCTGCGCCGCCGATGTGAAGCTCAGGTAGGCCGGTGCACTATCGAGGAATGCCGAGAGCCCCCCGCTCGCCCAGAAGAACTGCCAGGGTTGCGTGAGTCCCAGCTCGCCGCCACGCGCACGGAGGATCGCGATTGCCGGCACGATGGTCGCGAAGATGCCGGCGAAGACGACGGTGACCTCGACCAGCGGCCCCCAAGTGAATCGGTTGCGTTCGCGCGGCCGCCGCGACGCCGGCATCAGCGAGACCGCGGCGAGGACGATCAGGGCGATCTCGCGGATGAAGTGGAAGTGGAGGCTGTCGCCGATGCGCGCCAGCGCCGGCGACAGCATCACTACGGCGACAGCGACGATGAGCACGGCGATGTTGCGCTTGCCGTCGACGCCCATCGGCTCGTAGTCAGCGGCGTCCTCGAGCAGCGCACTCGGCGTCTCGCGGGCGTAGAAATAGCGATCGACGACGAAGTAGATGAGCAGTATCACGCCGTTCGCCAGCAGCCACTCCGGCAGCAGCCTTAACGTCCAGAAGAAGCCGACGCCCTGTAGGAAGCCGAGCAACAGCGGCGGGTCGCCGATCGGCGTCAACAGCCCGCCAATGTTGGCGACGATGAAGATCGCGAACACCATCGTGTGCGCCCTGTAGCGGCGCTCCGAATTGGCGCGCAACAGGGGGCGCACGAGGACCATCGCCGCGCCGGTCGTGCCGATCAGGCTGGCGAGTACGGCGCCGACAGCGAGAAAGGTCACGTTGGAGCGGGGCGTACCCACCAGATCGCCGGCCACATGGATGCCGCCGGCGATCGTGAATAAGCTCGCCAGTAGCACCATGAACGAGAAGTACTGGCCCGCCGTGTCGCGCACCGCGGCGCTGCCGGCAGCACCCTGCATGGCGAGCAGATAGGTGATGACGGGCACACCGAAGACGGCAGCGACGAGCGCGAGATTGCGCGCCTCCGAGAACCAGCCCTTGACAACCAGCGGCAGGATGGCGATCGCGAGCAGCATGCCGGCGAACGGCAACGTCCACCAGATGCTGAGAGATTCACCGAGAGCGTGCATCGCTCAGCGCGATCGCGACGGCGTCGCCATCGCCTAGAACCGGCTGCTGCCGGCCATCGCGTTCTTGAAGGCGGCCTTGGCGGCGTCGGTATAGACCGAGAACACAACGCGCCTGAGACCCGTGCGCTTGTGGTTCTCGACGTAGTGGAGTACCTCGGCCATCATGATGTTGGCGCACGCGTAGAGCGGGAAGCCGCCGACCCCCGTGCCGAGCGCCGGAAGGGCGACGGAGCGGACGTGGCAGCGGTCGGCCATCTCGAGGGCGCTGCGCGTGGCGCGCGCGATGAGGTCGGCGTTGGTCTGCAGGTCGGCACCCATCACGGCGGCGTGGATGACCCACTTGGCCTTGAGCGTGCCGCCGGTCGTCGCCAGCGCGCTGCCGACCGCGATTGGTCCCTGCGCCACCGCCTCCTTCTCGATCGTGGCGCCGCCGGCACGCTTGATCGACCCGGCCACTCCGGAGCCCATCCACAACTCGTTGTTGGCCGCATTGACGATGGCGTCGACCTCGAGCTCGGTGATGTCGCCGGGAACGATGTCGAGTTCTACGTCGCGGACTGTCGTTTTCATGGTCTCTCCAGTGCGTCGAGAAGGAAGCTGCACCGGATTATATCGCTGGCGCCGGTGGGCGCGCCCGTCGCCTGCGGCCGGGCGCGCCTGATACGATTGTCCCACCCGTCCTGTTGCCGCCGCACGGGCGCCCGCAGACAGTGAGGAGTGAGAGCATCTCGGTCACGTTGATCATCTGGGTCGCGGTGGCGTTCTTCGAGGCCGCGTGCTGGGGTCTCGTCGTCGTCGTCGACAAGCGGGTGCTCGACTTCGTCACCCCGCTCGCCGTCAACCTCGGCGTGCGCGCCGTCTCGCTCGTCCTGATGCTCGTCGTCGTCCTGCCGCTCACCCTGCTGCACCTGTGGAGCCTGACGTTCGCGATGACCTGGGATGCTGCCGGGGTCATCGCGATCTCCGCGTTCGTCACCTGGATGCTCGCGTTCAACTGCTACTACTTCGCGCTACGCGCCGGCAGGGCGAGCGTGGTCGCGCCGATCACGAGCACCGACCCGCTCTTCGCGGCGCTGTTCTCGGCGATACTGATCGGCTCGGCGCTCGGCGGATTGACGATCGCCGGCCTCGCCGTGGCGACGGCCGGCGTCGTGCTCTTCGCCCGCTGGCTGGAGCCGGCGTCGGAGGCGCATGCGGAGATCGCCGCGCCGTTGCCCGGCGCAGACTACAATGACCCCGTGCGCGCCGTCGTGCTCTCCGTGCTGACGGCGGCGGGTTGGGGCATGGGCCCGGTGCTGATCGAGGTCGCCGAGCGCGGCATGGGCGGCCCCAGCGCGACGATGATGCTCGAGAGCCAGTTCCTCGGTATGCTGATGCTGGCCGTTGTCGTCAAACTGCGCCGCGTGCCGCTGCTCACTCGCAAGCTCTCGCCGCCCGAGCTGCGGCTCGCCTTGCTGCTGCTGCTCACCGCCGGCGCGCTCGAGACCGTCTTCTCGATCCTGTACTACCTGGTGATCGACCACATCGGCGCCGTGCTCGTCGTGCTGATCGTCGGCACGTCGCCGATCTTCTCGATCGTCGGCGGCATCGTCTTGCTCAAGGAGAAGTTTGGCGCCAAGCTCGCGCTCGCCGCCGCGATCACGCTCGGCGGCGTGTTCCTGGCAACGCTTCAGCGAGTGCTGACGTAGCCGTTACTTGAGGCGGCCGAACAGCCTGCGACGCACTGCCGCCCGCTTGAGCCACTGGATCCCCTCGGTGGGGTTGAGCTCCTTCGGGCATGCCTCGACGCAGTTGGTGATCGTGTGGCAGCGGTATGCGCCGTGCTCGTTGTCGAAGTGCGCGAGACGCTTCTTGCGGGCTTCGTCTCGCGAATCGACCTCGAAACGGTACGCCTTGAGCAGTGCCGCCGGACCGATGTAATTGCCCTCGCCCCACACCGACGGGCACGTGCTGTAGCACGCGCCGCAGAGGATGCAGTCGATCGGCATGTCGAGCTTCTTGCGTTCCTCCGGCGTCTGCCCGATCTCCTTCTCCGGGTCCTGCGAGTTGCGCATCAGCCAGGGCTCGATGTACTCGTACTTGGCGAAGAAGTCGGTCATATCGCAGACGAGGTCCTTGACGAGCGGCATGTGCGGCATCGGCTCGACCGTGATCACGTCACCGTCGAGATGCCGCACGTTCGTCTGGCAGGCGAGCCGGTAACGGCCGTTGATGTACATCGCGCAGGAGCCGCAGACAGCGGCGCGACAGCAGTAGCGGAAGCTCAGCGAGCCGTCGAAGTGCTCCTGCACATAGAAGAGTCCGTCGAGCACGGTGAGGCTGGTCTCATAGGGAACGCTGAACTCGTCATAGCGGGGCATGTCGTCGTTGTCGGGATCGAAGCGCTTGATATGGAATGTCGCTGTAGGCATCAGTACTTGCGCTCCTGTGGCTCGAACGTCCCCAAGGCGACCGGCTTGGAATCGAGCCGCGGCCCCTCCGGCTGATAGTACGCGAGCGTGTGCTTGAGCCAGTTCACGTCGTCGCGCGCAGGATAGTCCGTGCGCGAGTGCGAGCCGCGAGACTCCGTGCGCGCCAGCGCGCCGGCGGCCGTGGCAAGCGCGACGTCGACCATGCCCTCCAGCTCCAGCGTGCGCATCATGTCGAGGTTGAACACACCGAACTTGTTGCGCAGCGTCATGTGCCGGGAGCGCTCCTTGAGCGCCAGCATCGTGTCGAGGCCGGTGCGCATCGTCGGCTCGTCGCGGAAGATGCCGAAGTGCTCTTTCATCGTCGTCGTCATCTCGGCGCGGATCGCGTAGGAGTCTTCGCTGCCGGCGCCCGACGCCAACCTGTCGACGGCAACCGCCATCTCCTGCACGGCGGCGGCGGACGGAGCGGCCGCCGCTTGCGCGCCGCCGCCTGGCTCGCCCTGGATGTAACGCGCCGCCGCGGCTCCGGAGCGCCGCCCGAAGACGATCGTCTCGAGCAACGAGTTGCCGCCGAGCCGGTTGGCGCCGTGCACGGAGACGCAGGCGCACTCACCAGCGGCATAGAGCCCCGGCAGCTGCGTAGCGCCGTTCACGTCGGTGTCGATGCCGCCCATCGTGTAGTGCTGGCTGGGCACGATCGGCACAGGCTCATCGATGGGGTCGACGCCCTCGAAGTGGATCGCCAGGTCGCGGATGCCGGGCAGCCGCTCCATGATCTTCTCGGCGCCGAGGTGACGCAGGTCGAGGTACACGTAGCCCTTGCCGCCGATGCCGCGGCCTTCGTTGATCTCCGTCTGGATCGAACGCGATGTGATGTCGCGCGGCGCCAGCTCCATCGCCTTCGCCGCGTACTTGCTCATGAAGCGCTCGCCGAGGTCGTTGATCAGATAGCCGCCTTCGCCGCGCGCGCCCTCGGTCATCAGGATGTTGGTCGTCAGCAAGCCGGTGGGGTGGAACTGGATGAATTCCATGTCCTTGAGCGGCACGCCGGCCTGGTAGGCCATCGCCATGCCGCCACCGGTGGAGATGATCGCGTTGGTCGTGTTGCTGTAGGTGCGCCCGGCGCCGCCGGTGGCCATGATCACCGCCTCGCCGCAGAACGCCTCGAAGCCGCCCTTGGTCATGTCGTAGGCGACGACGCCGATGCAGCGCCCGTCGTGTACGATCAGCCGCGTCACGAACTGCTCCGTGTACATTGTGATGCCGCGCTGGTAGGCGCGCTCGACCAGCGTGTGCAGCAGGTAGTGGCCCGTCTTGTCGGCGCCGTAGCAGGTGCGCGGATAGCCGGCGCCGCCGAACGGCCGTTGGGCGATGCGCCCGTCGTCGTAGCGACTGAACGGGCAGCCCCAATGTTCCATCTCGAAGATCACGCCGGGCGCATCGCTGGTCATCTGGATGGCGGCGTCCTGGTCGGCGAGGTAGTCGGAGCCCTTGACGGTGTCGAAGGCGTGTTTCTCGGGAGTGTCGTCGTGGCCTTCGGGGTCGTTGGCGAGAGCGGCGTTGATGCCGCCCTGGGCGGCGCCCGAATGGCTGCGCCCAGGCCACACTTGCGAAAGCACGGCGACGTCGATGCCGTCGGCGCGCGCCTCGACCGCGGCGCGCAGGCCGGCCAAGCCGCCGCCGACGACGATCAGCTGATGATTGATCATGCTCGCCCCCTAGCCCTTGATCCAGGGCCAGAGCGCCCAGAGGCCGTAGATGAACGCCGCCACGCCGACCAGCCAGAGCGCCAGCGAGAGCGCCCTGCGCTGGGCCTTGGCGGAGAGCCAATAGTCGAGGATCACCATGCGCGCACCGTTGAGCGCGTGGTAAAGAACGGCGGCGAGCAGCATGACGTCCATGGCAACGAAGAACCCGGACGCCAGGCGGTGGGCGATGTTGTCGTACGAGAGCTCGCCGATCGCCATGATGTGCGTCGAGATCAGGTGGCTGGCGAAGCCGACGATCAGCAGCACGGCGGTGATGCGCTGCAAGAGCCAGGCCCACATGCCGCCGCGGCTTTGATCGAGGACGTCGGTTCTCACAGCCACGCACCTCCCTTGTCGGCGATGAAGTTGAGCGCCGAGTAGGCGAAGAAGGCGAAGCAGACCACGGCGACGGTTATGCAAGCCCAGAACATCGCCTTGTGCCGCGTGATGCCGATGCCGAGGTCCATGAGCACGATGCGCACACCGTTGAGCCCGTGGAAGAGCACCGCCCAGACCAGCAGCAAGTCGAGCAGCACGAAGAGGGTCTTGTCGAAGGTCTTGAAGATCGTGTTCATGGTGTGATGGCCGCCGAGCCTGGCGGATGAGATCACGCCGATGTGCGCGAAGAGATAGAAGACGAGCACGACGCCGGCGACGCGAAACAGGATCCAGGCCCACATGCCCAGACCCTTCCAGTTGCCGGCGCCGACGTTGGCCGTCTCGCGGTGCTTGGCGCTCAAAAAGACCATCCTCCTCTGGCGCGGACTCAGGGAACCCCAGTGGTGGCCCATCGTAGACCGAAAGACGTGGACCGGGCAACAAGATTGAGCGAAGCGGTCCTGGTGTTCGCGGTGGGTTTGGCCAAATCGGCGCGGGTGGCGGCGTAGCCGCCGCCCGCCCGTATGGTCTCGATCTGCCCGCCGGTCAGGCTTTCGCGCTGACCTTGCCGTCGCCGGTGGCGGGAGCGCGCTTCTTGCGCTTGAGCTGCAGACCCATCGCGGCCTTCCAGACCTGCTCGACGCGGTCGACCGGGATGAACGTCATCTCCTTGCGCAGGTTCTCGGGCACGTCCTCGAGGTCGATCTCGTTGCGCGCCGGCAGGATCACCGTGCGGATGCCGGCGCGCTGTGCGGCCAGCGTCTTCTCCTTGAGGCCGCCGATCGGCAGCACCTGGCCGGTGAGGGTCACCTCGCCGGTCATCGCGACTTCGTGGTTGACCGGCGTGCCCGTGACCAGCGAGCAGATGGCGGTGGCCATCGTCACGCCGGCGCTTGGGCCATCCTTGGGGATCGCGCCCGCGGGCACGTGGATGTGGATGTCGTTCTTCTTGAAGTAGTCGTCGGCGACGCCGAGCTCGGCGGCGTGCGCGCGCACGTAGCTCATCGCCGCCTGCGCCGACTCCTTCATCACGTCACCGAGCTGGCCGGTGATGATCATGTTGCCGTCGCCCGGGTATGCCGACGCCTCGATGAAGAGGATGTCGCCGCCGGTCGGCGTCCAGGCGAGACCGGTGGCGACGCCGGCATCGGAGGTGCGGCGCTTGACCTCGGCGTAGATGCGCGGCCGGCCGAGCAGCTCGTGCACGGCCTTCACGCCGATGCGGCGCTTCTTGCCGGCGCCGTTCTCGGCGATCTCGCGCGCGACTTTGCGGCACACCGTACCGATCTCGCGCTCGACGTTACGCACGCCGGCTTCGTGCGTGTAGCTCGCGATGATCTCGCGGATCGCCGCGTCGCTGAACTCGATCTTGCCGGACTTGAGCCCGTTGGCCTCGATCTGCTTGGGCACGAGGTAGTTGCGCGCGATGTGCAGCTTCTCCTCGATCGTGTAGCCGCTGAGCTCGATGATCTCCATGCGGTCGCGCAGCGGCGGCGGGATCGGCTCGAGCTGGTTCGCGGTGGTGATGAACATCACCTTCGACAGGTCGAAGGGCAGGTCCATGTAGTGGTCGCGGAAGGTGAAGTTCTGCTCCGGATCGAGGACCTCGAGCAAGGCGCTCGCCGGGTCCCCGCGCCAGTCGGCGCCCGTCTTGTCGATCTCGTCGATCATGAACAACGGGTTGTTGGTCTCGGCGTCGCGAACGGC